>Ga0316191_10000912_pt1 | contig 20063 bp, 17 predicted proteins | sample Eddworburr2cm_MG_FD_204928 | JGI IMG/M metagenome (GOLD analysis project Ga0316191, IMG submission 204928) | Coastal sediment microbial communities from Maine, United States - Eddy worm burrow 2 cm | ecosystem: Environmental > Aquatic > Marine > Coastal > Sediment | place: USA: Maine... | reverse complement strand
CCACTCGACGCCTGGGAGCAAGCTCCCATCGTTTCCGTTCGACTTGCATGTGTTAGGCATGCCGCCAGCGTTCAATCTGAGCCAGGATCAAACTCTTCAGTTTAAAGCTTTGAGCTTTTACTAAAGTGTAATCCCCACTCTAAATTACTATGAATCTAGGTTGGTTCTTACGCTTGATTTTGCCTTCGCAAAGTCCAGCGCAAGCACCCACACAAATTATCTGATTAAGTTGTTAAAGAACGTCCTCGCTTTTTGCGAGGCAGACCCACAATTATACAGGCGAAGCGGGGCTAATCAACAGCCCTTCGGCGCCTGCAACTACTTTTTGGGAGTCTGCTGAAGGACACCGTTCCCTCAGAGAGCGGCGCATTATACGGCGCAATCCCCGCCCGTCAACAACTTTTTTGAAGTTTTTTTTAGTGGGCCGAATAAGCGGCTTCCGGAACAGCTCATATGGGCATGCGTCCGACAAGAAAAGGCCATTTTTCCCGGAGAAAACCGCCTATGTGGCGATATGCGACAGGCCACCGCCACGGGCCAACGGGATATCGATCCGGGCACGGCTGCGGGCTCGAGCATCGATTCGCGCCCCGATTCCGCAAATTTAAATTCTGGCCATTCGGGCGCCCGACGAAATATTGGCGCACGATACTGTGATTATGCGCGGATTTGCCCGTATCGGAGAGCCAGTGCGCACGAATTTCCGCGGTTCAGGCCTGGTCCCGGGCAGTCCGCCAGTCCTTGTATTCCTGCTGGTCGATAAGAATCTTCAGGAATCGGTCCCTCTGCAGTTTCTGGGGGATCAGCAGGTAGCCGAATCGATCCTCCAACTGGGTCAGCGCTTCCGTCGCTCCCGTGTAATTCTGGGCCGCTGTGCGCGTCCGCAACAGGGTCCACCAGCTGAGCTCCAGATCCGGTTCCACCTGCGTAGCGCTCAGGGCAAACTCCTGGGCTCGCTCGAAGTCTCCAACGGCCATAGCGGACGTTGCCTTGAACGCCTCGGAAACGCCATCCTTGAATCCCAGTGCACTCTCAAATCGGTCGTATTCGACAATGGCCTGCTCGAAAAGCCGCCGCGAGACATAGTATTCACCCAAACTCAGGCTGTGCAGCGCGTCGCCAGGGAAGCTCTCGACCAGCGCAGCAACCGCGGCACCGAGTCGGGCGGGGTCGCCGATACGTCGACAATACTGAAAATTCAGCACGACAACATAGGGCTCCCGTCGCAGCGTTTCCTCAAGGCCATCATGAATCTGGAAGTACCGCCTCGGGTTCTGGTCGCGGACAGCCTTCAGAAGCTCGCCAACCTGGAACAGCTGTCCCTCGGTCGGATTGCTCAACTCGAGAATGCTTCTGACCGAAGCCTGGCCGGGCATGGCTCTTACCAGTTCATTGCCCGCTACTTCGCTGAACCAGGCAGCCTGGTAATAATCGAACCAGTCAACGATGCGAAGTCGGCCCCCTTTTCCCATCACCAGGTCGTAGGAGTGGTATGAGTACCGATAACCGGAGGCTGCATACCGAACAATAGCCCGAGCCTGGCCGTCCTGCGCCTCAAAAGAGATGATCTTCCCGATAATTTCACCGCCCGCTTCGGCCTGGGTGCGGGCCCGCGGCATCGAGCTGGTAAATATGCCCTCGAGATTCGTCTTGAAATTGGCCGCGAACGCCTGTTTGGCCTCCTCGTCCAGAATATGCGTCCCAAATATCCTGCTCATCAACTCCTTGTCGTCAATGGCATCGTGGAACTTGCGGAAGGTGTTGTCGTTCAGGCCGTCGATAATGGCCTCGAACTGCCCACGCATGCCATCGTCAGCCGACTGTGCCCCGGCATACTGAGGCGTTGCCACAAGAACCAGCAGCAACGCGGCGAAAGTCAAAACTCTGTTCACTGCGATCACCTCCGACACATTAGCGGCCCACCAACCGCAGCCCGCCTCAGGCGAGCGTGACCCGTGCAAACTTGCGCTTGCCCACCTGGTATATATGCGTGCTGCCAGCCTTGATCTGTAACGAGCGGTCCTCAACCCGCTCGCCGTCTATTTTGACAGCACCCTGCTTGATCATCCGAAACGCTTCGGAGGTGCTACTGACGAGGTCAGCACCCTTGAGGAGGTGCGCCAAGCCAAGCTGCCCGTCCTGGCTGTCGAGCGATTTCTCAGGAATCTCATCCGGCATCGCCCCCTGCTGGAAGCGCGAGATGAACTCCTGTTTGGCCGCCTCTGCCGCAGCGTCATCATGGAATCTGGCAACAATTTCCACGCCAAGTTCAAATTTTGCGTCACGGGGGTTCATTCCGTCGGCCACCGCCGTCTTCAGCCCTGCGATATCGTCAAGCGAGCGGAAACTCAAAACCTCGAAGTATCGCCACATCAAATCGTCGGAAATCGACATGATTTTGCCAAACATCTCGCCGGGTGCCTCGGTGATACCGATATAGTTGTCCAGCGACTTTGACATCTTCTGCACACCGTCCAGACCCTCGAGCAACGGCGTGGTCATGACAATCTGCGGCTCCTGGCCGTAATCCTGCTGTAACTGCCGGCCAACGAGAAGATTGAATTTCTGGTCGGTGCCGCCCAGCTCGACGTCCGCCTTGAGCGCCACCGAGTCGTAGCCCTGCACCAGTGGATACAGAAACTCGTGGATAGATATCGACTGTCCGCTCTTGTAGCGCTTGTTGAAATCATCACGCTCCAGCATGCGGGCAACCGTGTGCCGGGCAGCCAGCTTGATGAGGCCTGCCGCGTCCATATCGCCCATCCAGGTGGAATTGAACTCGACGCGAGTCTTGTCCTCGTCGAGGATCTTGAAAATCTGCGCCTCGTAGGTCTCTGCATTGGCCTTTATCTGATCCGTGGACAGCGGCGGGCGCGTCGCATTTTTGCCCGACGGATCGCCGATCATGCCCGTGAAATCGCCGATCAGAAACACAACATCGTGCCCCAGCTGCTGAAACTGGCGCATCTTGTTGATGAGCACGGTATGACCGATATGCAGGTCCGGTGCCGTCGGGTCAAAGCCCGCCTTGATAATCAGTGGTCGACCTTGCTTGAGCTTTGCCTCGAGCCCGTCCTCGGGCAAAACCTCGTCCGTGCCGCGGCTAAGCTCCGCGATTTGTTCCTTGATTGTGCTCATCTGCCTTCATTTCTTGGCGCGGCTGTCTGCCGCGATCGTCAGCGGCGAACTTTAGCATCCTCGCCGGGCTTTGACCTCCAAAATGCCAAACGGTAGAGTAGCGGCATCCATGAACACGGGGACGCAGACTTGAGTCGTCAGGCCAGTCCATTACTTCACGATTACAAGCCGTCTGCTGCAGCCAAGCCCGCGAAATCAAAAGCCTTCAAGTGGTTTGCGGTAGGGCTCGGAATCCCGTTACTCGGCATAGCACTGATCAACGGTCTGGGCTCCAGCGATCCCAAACCGGTTTCGTCCGAGACGCCCGTCATGATGGCTGCCGATGAGTTGCCGTTACCGACTGAAGAAAAGGATGCTGCGACGATAACGAGCGACATCATGGAGTCGGCAGCGATGCCCGAGCCGGAGCCCGAGTTCGACACGCTGTCCCTTACAGTTGGCCGCGGCGACACGATGGAAAAACTGTTCCGACGGAACAAACTGAACATCGGGCAGCTAATGGCGATCGCTCAAATCGATGAAGCGAAGCGGCGCTTCCGTCGCATCAAACCGGGCGATGTCTTTGAGGTCGAACACGACAATGGCGAGATCATCAGTCTCTATTCGAAACTGGACCTGACGAGCGCTTTGCAGATCGAAAAAACCGATGAGGGTTTTGCCGCCAAGGTAGTCGAAAGGCCCATCGAAATTCGCAGGCGTCACGCATACGGCGTAATTGAGAGCTCCCTTTTTGAAAGTGCGGCCCAAGCGGGCTTGTCAGACAAGACGATCATGAACGTTGCGGGAATTTTCGCCTGGGACGTGGACTTTATTCTCGATATTCGCAGTGGTGACAATTACTACGTCCAGTACGAAGAAATCTGGCAGGACGGCGAGTTCGTAACCGACGGCGAAATCATCGCAGCTGAATTCAATAACAATGGTCGCCAGATTCGGGCTATACGCTTCAAGGACAAGAATGAGATCACCGACTATTTCACGCCCGAGGGCGACAGTGTTCGCAAGGCGTTCATCCGGGCGCCTGTTGATTTCACGCGTATCAGCTCAAACTTCAATCCTAATCGCCGCCATCCCATCCTGAATACCATCCGCGCCCATCGAGGCGTCGATTACGCCGCGCCACGAGGCACGCCAATCAAGGCAGCCGGTGACGGCAAGGTTATCTTCCGCGGCACCAAGTCCGGTTACGGCAAGGTCGTCATCCTGCAGCACGGCGGCAACATTACGACCCTGTATGCGCACATGTCGGGATTTGCCGCCAAGGCGCGTATCGGAACTCGTGTCAGACAGGGCCAGACGATCGGCTATGTCGGCATGACCGGCCTCGCGACCGCCAATCACCTGCATTACGAGTACCGCGTGAACGGGGTGCATCGCAATCCACGTACGGTTTCGCTACCTGACGCGGAGCCAATCGCCGAAGAGTATCGCCAGCAATTCCTGGCAGAAGCTGCGCCTATTCTCGAGGAACTCGAGAAATTCAAGAGTACGCAGGTTGCTTCCGTAGCCTACAGCGCGCAGTAGCCGCTGTGACCGACCATTACATAGGCCTGATGTCCGGCACCAGCATGGACGGGATCGATGCCGTGGTCGCTTGCTTCGACGACACCGGCATGAATATTGTCGCCACACACGAGCGCCCGTACGCGGAGACTTTGCGGTACGCCCTGCTCAAGGCGGTCGCGACGCCCATGGACCAACCCCTGGACAACATCGGTTCGCTCGATCGCCAGGTTGGTGAGTGTTTCCGGGATGCCGCGCTTGAAGTGCTCGAAAAATCCGGTATTGCGGCAAAGGAAATCCGGGCGATCGGCAGCCATGGCCAAACCGTGCGGCATCAGCCCGACGCTGTGACGCCGTATACCCTGCAGATAGGCAACCCCGACATTGTCGCTGCCGGCACAGGCATCACCACGGTCGCCGATTTTCGCAGCGCGGACATTGCTGTCGGCGGGCAGGGAGCGCCGCTTGTGCCGCCATTTCACTACTGGCTGTTTGGCTCGGCCGATACTGACCGCGTGATCTTGAATATCGGTGGCATCGCCAATATCACGGTGCTCAAGGCCGACGGCTCGCCGGTCATCGGCTTCGATACGGGGCCCGGCAACACACTGCTCGATCGCTGGGTGCAGAAACACCGAAAAGAGCCGTTCGATCGCAACGGTGACTGGGCGGCGACAGGCACCTGTGTCGATGGCCTTCTCGAACAGCTGTTGTCTTTTGGCTATTTCGACCTGCCACCACCGAAGAGTACCGGGCTCGAGGACTTCAACCTGGACTGGCTGCAACAGTACCAACTTGCCTCTTACGACCCCGCGGACGTACAGGCGACGTTGAGTGAGCTGACAGCAAAGTCAGTGTCGGATGCGATCGAACGCTACGTGCCGGAGACTACGGAGCTGTTCGTTTGTGGTGGCGGCGCGCACAACAAGGACATGCTCTCAAGGCTCAGGCGGCGATTGCCGGCTACGATAATCGACACAACCGAGGTTATCGGATTACATCCGGACTGGGTGGAAGCAACCGCATTTGCCTGGCTGGCGATGCGGACAATAAACAATCAAACTGGAAACCTGCCAAGTGTGACCGGCGCAAGACGCAAAGTCGTACTCGGCACGATACACTCCCCATAGTGGATCAACAGATGGACAGCCTTTACATCAACCGCGAACTCAGCTTGCTCGAGTTTCACAAGCGGGTGCTCGCCCAGGCGCTCGACCCGGAACTGCCGCTGCTCGAACGACTCCGTTTCTTGTGTATCAGCTGCACGAACCTCGACGAATTTTTCGAAATCCGCGTTGCCGGCCTTAAACAACGCCTCGAAATCGGCGCACCGGCCCAGGGTCCGGAGAAGATCTCGGCCCAGGAAGTATTCGACAAGGTTCATACCGAGGTTGCAGAACTTATACGCCAGCAGTACGAGTTGCTGAACGATGTCCTGTTCCCCGAGCTCACAAATGCCGGCGTCCGCTTCGTGCAAAGTCACGAGTGGAACAAGGAGCAGCAAGCGTGGCTTACCGAATACTTCGATGAACAGGTGGTGCCTGTTCTGACACCGCTGACGTTCGACCCGTCGCGCCCGTTTCCGCGCATTCTGAACAAGAGTCTGAATTTCATCGTTCGCCTGCACGGGCGTGATGCATTCGGCCGGCGCAGGCACCGCGGCATGGTGCAGGCACCGCGCTCTTTGCCGCGAATCATCGAGCTGCCCGAGCATCTCAGCAAGCCCGGCGAACACAACTTCGTGTTCCTGTCATCGATCATCAGGGTACATGTCGATCGCCTGTTCCCCGGCCTCGATGTGGATGGCTGCTACCAGTTCCGTGTCACGCGTAACAGTGATCTTTATATTGACGAGGAAGAGGTTAGCGACCTCGTGCGCGCACTCGAGGGTCAGCTCGAAGCCAGCCGCTACGGCGCCGCGGTGCGCATAGAAATCAGCCACGAGTGTCCCGAAGACCTGCAGGAATTCCTGCTCGACCACTTCAGTTTGCAGGAATGCGACATGTACCTGGTGGAGGGACCGGTGAATCTCAATCGCATGAGCACGGTCTGCGGTATTTCTGACCGACCCGACTTGTTGTACCCACCGTTTTCGCAGGGGTTGCCGGACGAACTGCTCACGGACGAGGACATTTTCGAGGTTCTCTCAAAGAAAAACATCCTGTTGCACCACCCTTACCAGTCGTTCGCGCCGGTGATCGATTTCATCGCACTGGCCGCAACGGATCCGGATGTCCTCGCGATCAAACAGACCCTGTATCGGACGGGTGCGGATTCGCCGATCGTCGACCATCTCGTTACTGCGGCACGATCGGGCAAGGAGGTCACGGTTGTCATCGAACTGATGGCCCGCTTCGACGAAGCCGCCAATATTGCACTCGCGAATCGACTGCAGGAAGCGGGTGCACACGTTGTTTACGGATTGGTCGGCTTCAAAACCCACGCGAAAATGCTGCTGGTCGTGCGCCGCGAGGAAGGCAAATTGATCCGCTACGTGCATCTCGGCACGGGCAACTATCATCACGCCACAACCAACGTATACACAGACTATGGTTACCTTTCGAGCAGTCAGCGCCTCGGCGAAGACGTGCATAAACTGTTCCTGCAGCTGACGAGCCTGACCGAGGCCGTCGGCATGACGCGCATGCTGGCCTCGCCATTCAGCTTGTTCCCGGCTCTCATGGAGAAGATCAAACGGGAGACAAAGAATGCCGAAGCAGGCAAAGACGCACGCATTATTGTCAAGATCAATTCCCTCAATGAACTGCAATTGATTGATGCGTTGTATGAGGCATCTCAGGCGGGTGTGAAGATCGATATGATCATCCGCGGCATCTGTTCGCTGCGACCGGGCATCAAGGGTCTGTCGGAGAATATCCACGTGCGTTCGATTGTCGGGCGGTTCCTCGAACACTCGCGGGTCTACTATTTCCTCAACGACGGTGACGAGGAGTTCTACTGCTCAAGCGCCGACTGGATGGAACGCAACATGTTCCGCCGCAATGAATCCTGTTTCGAGATTCGCCAGAAAGCGATAAAGGAAAAACTCCGCCAGCATCTCGATCTGTTCCTGTCCGACAATTGTCAGGCGTGGGAACTGAAAGACGATGGGAGTTACGAGCGACTTCAACCCGGCAAGGAAGAGCGGATATCTGCTCAGGACACGTTCCTGAAACAGCTCACCACGTCAGTCTAAGGGCTTGTCGCCTTTGGTCTGGCCAGCAAACGCCGAGTCTTCACGCTAAAGCAATTCCAGCTTATACCCAACGCTGTCCAGGTACCCCTGCTCTCCCTCGAGGTCCGCGATCGTCAATGGATTTCTGGCCAGCCACTCGGCATCGAAACTGATCCGGATACTGTTTTCGTTCACCTGAATCGTGACAGGAGGATGATTCGCCTCCTTGCGGCTGCGATTGAGCAGTACTGCGAGGCGCAGCAAGATCGCGAGGCGCAGCGCCGAATTACGCCAGGCACGTGGTAATGCCTTTAACCTGGCGGTATCGATCGCATTGCGCTGACTGCCAATCAGAAACGCCATCAAGCGCTGCTCGGCACGCGGAAAACCGGGCATGTCGGCCCACTCGGCGACATACGCGCCGTGCCGGTGAAACCCGTCATGGGAGATGTCGAGCCCGATTTCATGCAGGCGCGCCGCCCAACCGAGCGCAAGTCCAGCCAACTCCGACTCGAGCTGCCATGTCTCTGCGCATTGCGCATGCAGCCTGGCCGCCATATCCGCTACGCGCTGCGCTTGACCAAGGTCGACGTGATAACGCGCCTCCATGGCATCTACGGTTCGCTCCCGCGCATCCTCATGCTGCAGGCGTCCGAGCAAGTCATACAAGAGTCCCTCGCGCATCGCTCCGTCGGAAATCTTCAGGTGCTCGATGTTAAGCACGTGAATCAGCTCCGCCAGTATCGACAGGCCACCCGGCCAGACCTGTGCACGCCTTTCAGACAAGCCGGTCAGGGAGATTTCGGAGACTGACTCGAACTCCATAACCTTGTCGATGAGTTGTTCAACGATATCGAGCGTCAGCCCCTCATCCGACAGGCCAAGCTCGCGAGCCACGGCTTCAGTCGCCCGTATCGTGCCGGATGTGCCAATCGCCTGGACATCCGTCGCGCCGCGAAAGAACGCTTTCACAGGCCTTAGCTGGAGTTGGGCGGCCATGCGGGCCTTATTGAATCCTGCGCGGGAAATTTCGCCTCCCGGGAAAAAGCGCTCCGTCATCGAGACACAGCCCATGTGCAGGCTCTCGAGGGACTTTGGCTGCCCCGCCTTGCCCAGAATCAGTTCGGTGCTGCCGCCGCCAATATCCATAACCAGGCGGAAACCGTCCGTGGGCGGCAGGCTGTGCTGAACACCGTTGTATATCAGGCGCGCTTCCTCGATCCCGGAAATGATTTCGATCGGGTGGCCAAGCGCCTCTTCGGCCTCCGCCATGAACGACGAGTCTTCACGCGCCCTGCGAATAGTGCTCGTGCCAGCCGCTCGCACACTGCCTGCCTTGATCTCACGCAAGCGTTCGCCGAATCGCGATAGGCAATCAAGCGCCCGCTGGCGGGCATCGGGTGAAATATCGCCCCCCGCCGACAAGCCCTCGGCCAGTCGCACTGTTTCGCGAATACGATCGAGGACCGCGAGTTGGCCGTGGCGCAACTCGCCGACAATCATGTGAAAGCTGTTGGAGCCGAGGTCGACGGCCGCGATGATTTCCGCCTGAGCTAGCTCAGGCGGTGAAGGACTGTCCGCATCCACAGGTGGTTTGTGCATTCGGGTTCCGTATGACGAACTGCGCTCCCTGCAGATCTTCCTTGTAATCGATCTCCGCACCAATCAGGTACTGCACGCTCATCGGGTCAACCAGCAGCGTTACGCCCCCGTTCTCGACCTGGCTGTCGCCGTCCTCGATGTCCTCATCAAACGTGAAGCCATACTGGAAGCCCGAGCATCCGCCGCCCGAGATAAATACGCGCAGCTTGAGGTTTGGGTTGTCCTCTTCCGCGATGAGTTCACCAACCTTGCTGGCGGCCGCATCCGTGAACACGATGCCGTTCGGTGCCTGTGGTGCGATTTCTGTTGCTGTTGCCATAGTGATCCGTATCTAGTCGTTGGCAGCCGCGGCTGCCTCGTCAATTCGATGGGTCTGTTCGAGCAATGGTACCTGCCCTTCGGGCTGATGTACGAGTTTGCCATTGATCTCGGCGCCGATCGCCATTTCGATCAAATTGTAATACACATTGCCAATGACTCGTGCTGTCGGCCCAAGTTCCACTCGCTGACTGGCAAACACATCGCCACGCACAATACCATTGAGCACGACATAAGGCACGGTAACTCCGCCATCGACGGTGCCGATATCGCTGATACTCAGCGCGGACTCGGTGTCCGGATCTGCCGTTACATTGCCGTTTACCGTGCCATCGACGTGGCAGGCGCCCTGAAAATGCAGGTCACCGTTAACCTTGCTGTTAGATCCTACGAGCGTCTCAACGACCGCGTGCCTACGTTGTTTCTTACCGAACATCGTGTTCTCCAATCAACCCTGGCTCATTGCCCAGGCAAAGCTCTCTTCTATGCTCGAGATCGAGCGGGTCTTGGAGCGTACTTCGACGTGAACACGCTCCGGTTCAAAGCCATCCGGCAAAACGAGTTGCCGATCGAAATTCTGGAAGTAGCGAAATGAAAACGGCCAGGCCTTGTCAGCGTCGGCGGGCAGCAGGTCCGTCAGCGCATAGGTTTTGCCCTCACCGTCCTCGTTACCTTCGATGCTGACTGCAACGTCGCCCGATACCTTGCGATCATGCTTCATCGCCTGCACGAGCACGAGACGCAGGTTGAATTCCCGCTCGCTGGCGCCCCGAGTCAACTTGAAATCCTGCACGCGGAGTCCGGAGTTGCCATCGGCCGGCGACACGATACCGCGGTAGAAAGCGATGGCATCCCGCTGCTCCTGGATCTTCGCCTGCAGTTTAATCAGGCTGCCTTCTACTTCCTTGTACGCCTCGCGATCAATTTCGCGATGAGTCTCCAGAAGTGCAATCTCCTGCTTGAGCTCCTCAATCTCATCGTCGAGGCTCTTGATATGTGCTTCCAGCCCACCGCGCTCGTTGGCGGCATCAAAGACGTCATAGCCTGCGCTGATACGTCCGAATTCGAATACCAGGTATCCCGTAAATACGACGAGCAGCGCGAGAAACAGCCGGACCATCCAGGTTCGGCCCGCGCCATGCATTTGAGGATTGGATTTCCCTGCCACTCGTCTTATTCGCTATTAAGTAAAAACGTTATGTTACGCGGTGCCCCGCGGCAACAGAAGTGCGCCAGGTCACGGATTTGTGCCTTCAGATACGGCTTTTTGAGCCCGGAGCAGGTCCTTTTCGAAAACTGCCCGCCAGCGCCTCGGCCACCAGCGAGGCTGTTGCGGCAGTCCCTCAGGGTGCACGTACGGCCCGAGTTCATACAGCGCCCGGGCATACACACGCCGCTTGAAATAGATAACCTCGTTAACCGGGCGCCAGAAAGGCACCCACCGGATGCGGTCAAACTCTGGCTTGTCGCCGCAATCGAAACGCACCCGGTCTTCATCAGACACAAGCCTGAGAATGTACCAGCGCTGTTTTTGCCCGATGCACAGCGGCTTGCTGTTCTTACGTACGAATTTGTCGGGAAGCCGGTACCGTAACCAGTCCCTGGTCGCACCAAGCACACGCACATCGTCAGGCGCGAGCCCCACTTCCTCGTGTAGCTCACGAAACATCGCTTGTTCGGGCTCTTCGTCTTGCAGCATTCCGCCTTGCGGAAATTGCCAGCCTTTGGCACCCACGCGACCGCCCAGCATCAATTTGTCATCGGCGTTCACGAGGATAATGCCGACATTTGCCCGAAAGCCCTCGGCGTCAATCCAATCGTTGCTCATTGCAACCGCACTAAAACTCTAACTGCCGATTACTTTACACTATCCGTCGCCGCTCGCCCCAGGAGATTGGGAGATTGTCATTGCTCGCAGGCCGTAATGGAGCCTTGTTCACCGTACTGCTGCTGATCGTAGTTGCCGCATTCGTGCTCGCGGTGGCTTCGGGCAGTGCGGACATCAGTCTTGCCGAAGCCATAAGGGCATTGCGGGGCGACGCTCCGGAAAAAGTGCTGTCGCTCGTCAACGATCTCCGACTTCCGCGCGCCTTGACGGCGTTTGCCGTTGGCGGCCTGCTTGCAGTTGCCGGGGTTCTCATGCAGGTCTTGTTGCGCAACCCGCTGGCGGAGCCCTACATCCTAGGTAGCTCCGGTGGTGCTGCCGTCGCCGCACTGCTTGCGATGAGCCTTGGCATGGGCAGCGTCGTGGTCGATCTATCGGCATTCGGCGGTGCAATGGCTGCGACATTGCTGGTCTTTGCGATTGCCCAGGGCACAGGCAGCTGGACGCCAACCCGATTGCTGCTTACCGGTGTTGTCCTGGCAGCCGGCTTCAGCGCTGCGACAACTCTCCTGCTCGCGCTGAGTCCCGACCAGAACCTGCGCGGCATGCTTTTCTGGCTAATGGGCGATCTGAGCTTTGCCTACGACCCGAACCGCAGTCTCGTCTTGCTGGCCATCCTCGTGATAGCCGGCACGCTCAGCGCCCGGCACCTGAATGTCCTGTCGCGCGGCGAATTGCAGGCAGCCATCGTCGGTCTGCCAGTACGAACGTTTCGCTACCTGATCTTCATCGCGGCTGCGCTGGCCACGGCGCTGTCGGTCACAACCGTAGGCGTGATCGGGTTTATCGGTCTCGTTGTACCGCACCTGGTGCGACTCGTTGCCGGCAGTGATCACCGCGTGGTGCTGCCTGCGTCCGCGCTGGCCGGCGGAGCGTTGCTGGTCATTGCGGATACGCTCGCACGAACCGTAATGGCACCTCGACAATTGCCAGTTGGCGCACTGACTGCCGCCATTGGTGTACCGCTGTTCCTGATCCTGATGAGCCGGATTCGGGCGGAGCGCTACCGGTAACCCGCGCGCTCGGCGAGCAGTCGAGCTTCTTCATCACGCCACCCGACCACACCGGCGTGAATGTACTCGATGTCCTTGTGGACGCGCGCACCCTGCTTGCCCGCGATCCACGCAACCAAATGTTGCCCGGCATCGGCGTTCGTCGCGTGGCGCGCGACGCCCATGCCGTCAATGAACAACGGCCTCGGCCCGGTGTCCGGCCAGAACCGCGAAACCGGGTCGACGGGAGCGTTCCCCGTCAGAATTGCGAGTTCGCAAGCACCGGCGCGCACGGCCTCGACGAGCCTGGCCTCCGAGTCGAAAGGTGGTCGCGCCAGGTTGCGTACCCACCTTCGAATCAGCCGCTCGGCGGCTCGGTTGTCACTCGTCTCGATCAGCGCCGCGATCAGCGCACGATTGCCGGGCAAAGAGGATGAAGAGAGGCACAGGCGCCCTTTGAATTCCATTTCGCCCAGGTCGCCGAGATCATCAAGCACGAACGTCGATGCGCCATCGGCGACAACGATCGAAGGAGATACGGCTGTCGCCGCGATCCAGTAGCCGTCGGGGTCCCGGAGCGGTTCCGGAACGTGTTGTAGCGTCGCCTCGGCAAGCGGTCGGAGCGCACCAGTATCGGCTGCCCGCCAGATGTCCGCCGCGCCGGTCGTTATGAGTACGTCGGCCCGTGGTGCATCCTGTTTGGCGATAATCGTGTCGGTCAGTTCTGCACTGTCACCGAGCCGCAGCGTCACGAGCACCCCGGTCTCCGCCGTAAACTCGGCCAGCATTTCCTCTATACGCTGCGCATGCGTACCCTCATGCGCATACACGACTACGTGCCCGGGCGGCGGTTTGTCGCCGCAGGCGGCGAGCAACACAACAGACAAAAGTGCAGCCAGCGCCCTCACGCGGCCTCGACAACGACGCGATCTCGACCAGCCGATTTCGCCGCGTATAGCGCGACATCGGCTCGGGCAATCAGCGAATCGCCCAGTGTCTTCAGGTCTTTTTCCTCCGGCCCCGGGCTCACTTCGGCTATACCTATTGACGCAGTAATCTTGACGGACTCGCCACAGGGCAGCGTGATTGGACTTGCAGCAATTTCCTTGCGAATTCGCTCCGCCAGCCTCGATGCCGAGCTCACGTCAGTACTTGGCAGCAACACCACAAATTCCTCACCCCCATAACGGGCGGCGACGTCGCTGGCGCGCACCTGCATATCGATGCGTTGGGCAAGCTCGCGCAGCACCGCGTCACCGGCCGCATGACCCCAGGTATCGTTAACTCGCTTGAAGTGATCGATGTCGAGCATCAGGCAGACCAGTCTCGATCCATCGCGGCGCGCGCGCGCCAGCTCTTCGTTGATTCTTACCGTCAGGTAGCGGCGGTTGTGCCAACCCGTCAACACGTCGGTGAAGCCGCTGCGCAGCAAGCGCGCCCGGTTGATCGTATTTTCTATGCAGAACGAAGCGATGATGCCGAGATGCGCCAGGAAGTCGCTGGCATGCTCGTGTGTGAAGCGCAACGGGTCCGAACTGCAAAGGTTGATGCTTCCCAGCAGCTTCCCGCGATGTGTGAGGGGGATCATGGCTATACTTTTGGCGTCAACTGCATGCGGACAAATGAGTTCGTGATCGCATGCCGCGAACACACCCAGCCACGGTTGTTGCAGAGCGATGTACTGCGGTGCCAGACCCGACATCGACTCGACAACGAGCAGGTCGGCAAAACTCTCGGCCGGCGTGCCATTGGCGAGCAACAGATGTCGAATATCGTGATCGGGGTCGCAAAGGACGAGGCTTACGTAGTCAACACCGTAGCTGATGCGTAACCCATCAATCAGCGCCGCGATAAGCGCATCGAAACTTTCGGCCTGCAAGAGGCGTAGCTCACGGCGTTGCGCACGCCGCATGATCTCATCGTTGCGTGCGACCTCGAGCGTCAACTCCTCCAGACGCCGACGAGTTGCAGCGAGTTGAGCCTCGAGTTCTTCCCTGGACAACATGTCCTCAACCCCTCAAAGCAAAATAGTCGCGCCCTCTTTCCATAAGTTCGACGAAAGCACTTTCGTCACCGTCCGCGACCGTTTCCCGGATTCGCCGGGCCGCATCACACAGTGCGTCCAGCGGACCGAGTCCAAACTTGTTGAGATTCTGAATCTCAAAATACAGGTACGGATTATCTTTCGCCACCGCCGCTGACACGAGCAGCTGCGAATCGAACGTCGTCGACGACAATTTGGCGAGTTTCGGCGCTGCCTCGCCACTCTCTGCGAGTGCAGTAAAGAAAGCGATATTCAGCGCATGTGACAGCCCGAGCACATACGCAATAAGGCGATCGTGATCGTCCAGCCCCATATCCAGTTGCTCAACCATGGTGGCAGCGAACAGCTCCTTGGCATCGGCGGTTGCCTGGGGGTCACCGGCATCGCAGAAGATCAGGTGACGCCCGGAGAGCAAGCGTGTATCAGGGCCGTACATCGGGTGCAGTGATGTGACGCGACACCCCGCTGAACGAAGCTCTTCGAGGCCATCGATGAGTGGTGACTTCAGGGAGCCGATATCAAAAATGAGGCCCCTGGGCTTCAGAACCGCAAGCTGTGCCAGGATGCGGCCTGATACGGCCAGCGGCGCCGCGACGACGATTACGTCGTAGTCGACACCAGCATCTGTCCAGTTCTTGTACTGCTCAGGTCCGTCTTCGATCGTGACGTCGGCAACCGTCGTTGCAAATCCCTGCGAAACGAAGAAATCGACAAACCACCGGCCCATTTTGCCGGCACCGCCGATAACCAGCGCCTTGCGGCCATCCCCTTTGCCTTCGGCAACGACCCGGTCGCGCTCCTGGCTCTCGAGCGACGTCCGAATCAGCAGTTGCAGCAGGTTTTCGACAAGATCGGGATCGACACCCAACTCTTCCGCGTGCGCGCGACCCGAGTCGAGCACGTCCTTTTCACGAGCATAGTCACGCGTGCCCACGCCAGTCGTGCGCTTGCTCTTGCCGATATCCGCTACTATCTGTTGCCGCGCCGCAATCAGTTCAACGAGCTGCCGGTCAATGGCAGATAAATTGGTTCGCAATTCCTGAAGATTCATAAAAAGGTCTTTTACAGGAGTCGCGAGCACAACGAAAGCCGGCCCGAGAGAATTCGGGCCGGCCTTCCTGCATTAACGGAACTCGGGTCTTTAATGTCTGCGACGGCGTTCGTCGCGATGACCAGGATCACGGTCATGATGGCGCTCGCCGTAGCGGTAAGCGTAGTAATCATCCCAGTAGTTGCGATCGCGGCGATGAGATCCGCGCCAGCTTCGCTCCCAACTATAGATATTGAAGAGCTCATACCAGTCCAGGCGTCGATTGTGCTTCAGCGGCGTAAGGGCGTACCAATGGCGGAACGACTTGTCGCGCTTCAGCCACCTCGGCATGTGGTTAGGTCGGCGTGTGTCGATTCGACCATACGCCTGATAGTACGCTGGCGGCTGGTACACGTTGTGTACCGTCTTGTGTGCTGCGGCCTCGGGCGAGTTCATCAGCATGAGGCCACCGGCGATTACTACTGTTGTCATCACTTTGTTCATAACGTCCTCCGGTTTGTCCCAGTGCAGCTTCAGACTATTCGGGGGCACATGAACCGGGCGTGAATTCGTGAGAACATGCGGCACCTGGTTTTCAAAAAAACATGAATGTGGAGTGAACGACTAATGAAGACACGCGCTGCAGTCGCCTGGGAGGCAGGCAAGCCTCTGGAAATTGAATTGCTTGATCTCGAAGGCCCCAAGGCGGGCGAGGTTCTCGTGCGAAACATCGCCACGGGCGTTTGCCACACGGACGCGTTTACATTGTCGGGGGAGGATCCTGAAGGCATCTTCCCGGCTGTGCTCGGTCATGAGGGCGGAGCGATCGTCGAGGAAATTGGTCCGGGTGTGACGTCGGTCGCTGTCGGTGATCATGTCATTCCTCTCTACACGCCGGAATGCGGCGAATGCAATTTCTGCACGTCGGGCAAGACCAATCTTTGCCAGGCCATTCGTGCAACCCAGGGACAGGGCCTGATGCCCGACGGCACATCGCGTTTCTCTCTCAACGGCAAGACGATTTACCACTACATGGGCACGTCCACGTTCAGCGAATACACCGTTCTGCCGGAGATTGCCGTTGCAAAAGTCAGCAAGGAAGCGCCGCTCGAAAAGGTCTGCCTGTTGGGCTGCGGCATCACGACCGGCATTGGTGCGGTAATCAATACCGCCAAAGTGCAGCCGGGCGATTCGGTGGCCGTGTTCGGTCTCGGTGGCGTCGGCCTGAGCGCTATCCAGGGCGCCACGATGGCGAAAGCGGGTCGTATCGTGGCAATCGATATTAACGAGGACAAATTTGAACTCGCTAAACAAATGGGCGCAACCGATACCATCAACCCGAAGGACTACGACGCGCCCGTCCAGGACGTTATCGTCGAACTGACCGGTGGTGGCGTGGATTTCTCGTTCGAGTGCGTCGGCAATACGGATCTCATGCGCTCGGCACTCGAGTGCTGCCATAAAGGCTGGGGTGAGTCGGTTATTGTCGGTGTCGCTGGCGCAGGCCAGGAAATTTCGACGCGGCCGTTCCAGCTCGTAACAGGACGTGTCTGGCGCGGTACCGCCTTCGGTGGCTGCAAAGGTCGTTCGCAGTTACCCGGCATGGTCGACCAGTACATGGATGGCGGTATCAAGATTGACGAGTTTATTACTTACACAATGCCACTCGAAGACATAAACCGTGCATTTGATCTCATGCATGAGGGTAAAAGCATCCGCTCGGTGATTCACTTCTAGGTCATGTCCAGAGTCGCTGTCGCAACCACGTCGCAGCTCGCGGCTGATGCGGCCCGTGAAGTCGCTGATGCCGGTGGAAACGCCGTCGACTGCGCACTGGCCGCCGCCCTGCTGACGATAAACACCGAGCCCGGCGTATGCGCGCTGGCTGGTAGTGCGTTCATCACGATATGGCGAGATGGCGAGGACCCCGTAACTGTTGACGGCAACGTCGCGGTACCCGGCAAAGGGCTCAGCGAGGACGAACGCGGCCACGGTGCCGTCGAGATATCCCTCGATTACGGCGGGGGGATATCGACCCTCGTCGGCGCCGGCTCGGTGTCTGTCCCCGGCACTCTTGCAGCGATGGAGGATGCCTGGGAGAACTACGGCAGCGTGCCATGGCGCACGATTTTCGAACCAACGATACGCGCATGCCGGAACGGCTTTCCGTTATCTGCAGCTTGCCGTTACTACCTCGGTTACTCGGGAGACATTATTTTTGGTCGCAGCGAGGATGGCTACACCGCGCTGCATCGGGACGATAACTCTGTATACGACGTCGGCGAGACCATTGTCGTTCCGCATCTGGCGGACTCGCTCGATGCGATTGCCAACGAAGGCTCACGCATTTTTTACGAAGGCGAGATCGCACGTGCGATTGCCGACCACTGCCGCGACCGTGGCGGCATGCTGAACCGTGAAGATCTCAGCAGCTATCGCGCGATCGAGCGTACGCCTCTTGTTACCGACATTGGCGGATGGCAACTGGCAACTACGCCTCCGCCAGCCGTAGGCGGCTCGGTGCTCACCGCAATGTTACTCGCCTGTGCCGATCTTGATATCGAGCACTGGGACTCAGAAGCACTACTCCGCCTGATCCACTCACAGCAAGCTTGCCTGGACTTCAGGCAACGTCATCTCGACCTCGCCGAAAACGTCGGTGCCGAGGCGGCCCGCCTCGTGGATGCGGCGCGCAGTGGTCGCCTGCTCTCACGGTGGACGTCGGCGTCGACCGTGCATACGTCAGTAGTGGACGACAATAGCAACGGCTGCGCCATAACGGCATCATCGGGTTACGGGTCGGGTGAGATGCCGGCCGGTACCGGAATCTGGCTCAACAACTGTCTCGGCGAGATCGAATTGAACCGCAGGGGCCTGGATGCCGGACCGCCCGGCGCCAGGTTGCCATCAAATATGGCGCCAAGTGTCGCGCGCAGAGGCAACGATGTCCTTGCGGTCGGGTCGCCGGGCGCCGATCGCATTACGACGGCCTTGCAGCAATTCCTGATCAACTTCCTGCAAATGGGCATGTCACTTGCCGACGCCGTGGCGCATCCTCGAGTACACGTCGACACGAGCGGCAAAATCGTCAACCTGAAAGCCGAGGCCGGGCTCGACCTGCCAGAGGTCGACCTGCCGCTCATGGTGTTCCCCGAAATCGTGATGTATTTCGGTGGTGTTGGTGCAGCTGTTTACGGCAAGAAGAACGGCTTCGGCGTTGCCGCCGACCCGCGACGCGAAGGTGGCGTGTTCAATCCCGACGCATGATAAGCCGCACCATCATTGCAGCGACTTTGTTCCTGGCTTTGTCAAACCTCGGCATGGCGGATGAAACGCTTACGCGTGGCAATAATCTTGCAGTGGACGCCTCCTCTGACGGTCGCCTGGCCATGGATCTCGCCGGCGACCTCTGGATCGTGCCGCAGAGTGGCGGCGAGGCACAACGAATCGCGCAGGATGTCGGGCCGGTGCAGCGACCTCGCTGGTCTCCGGACGCGTCGCGCATCGTGTACAGCTCACTGGCCAACGGCAAACTCGCAATCTGGTTGTACGACCTGGTCGCTGACGAAACACGCCGTATCAGTCAGGGTCCCTATTTCGACCTGGACCCGTCCTGGCACCCGGGCGGAAAACGCATCGTCTACTCTTCGGACCGCAGACACACCGGATTCGACCTGTGGGAAGTCGATGTGCCCACCGGTTTGCACTGGCGCCTGAGCAACCGTCCCGGCGACGAAACAGACGCCTCGTGGTCCGCAAATGGCAAGGATCTCGTGTATGTGTACCGCGAGCACGACCAATGGTCGCTTGTGTTGCGTCGTCACGGGCAGCCGGAGGAAATTCTGCTGACCGGTACAGACCGGCTTGCCGCACCTTCCTGGCGGCCGGATGGCAGTCTCATCATGTTCTGGCGGGAGAGTGACACCGAAACATCGCTCGACATGGTCATCCTGTCTCAGCCGCGTCTCATTCGTCCCTATACGAACGGTGAGGTGTTCGTTACGGCACCGGTCAGTTGGCTCGACAAACACCGTATGTATTACTCCGCCGGCGGTGTCATTCGTCAGCGACTGTTCAATTCCTGGTCGTCGAGAACAGTTCCCTTCCTCGCCAGGATCGAGTCGCAGCCCGATGCAATTGTCGAGCGTGTGCGCCGGACGTTGCCACGTGTCGGCGAACCTGTCGGCAAGCTCGTGATTCACGCTGCGCGCTTGTATGACGGTCTGGGCAGCGGCTATCTGACCGACAGGGATATCGTTATCGAAGACGGCCGCATCGCTTCTGTGGAAGAACACGCCGACCGTCCGGGCATGATCGTTATCGATATGGGGGACCTGAGCGTCTTGCCGGGTTATGTCGATGCGCAGGCTCGTCTT
>Ga0316191_10000909_pt1 | contig 20078 bp, 23 predicted proteins | sample Eddworburr2cm_MG_FD_204928 | JGI IMG/M metagenome (GOLD analysis project Ga0316191, IMG submission 204928) | Coastal sediment microbial communities from Maine, United States - Eddy worm burrow 2 cm | ecosystem: Environmental > Aquatic > Marine > Coastal > Sediment | place: USA: Maine... | reverse complement strand
CAGAGAGGAAGTCGAAAGATGAAGCAGCAGATAAACATCGGCATTGAAGAGGCGTCACGTAACGAGATTGCAGCAGGGCTCGCCAGAGTCCTTGCGGACAGCTATACGCTGTATCTGAAGAACCATAACTACCACTGGAATGTCACAGGGCCGCGATTTCGCGAACTGCACCTGATGTTCGAAGAACAGTACACCGAGCTTGCGATTGCCGTGGATGATATTGCTGAACGAATCCGCACCCTGGGAGCGTTCGCGCCAGGCAGCTATGCAGAATTTTCGCAGCTGTCACGGATCTCCGAAGCAACCGGCCAGCTGGCTGCGGAAGCCATGGTTGAGGATCTGGTCGTTGCGAATGAAACGCTGGTCAGAACGATTCGTGAAGTCCTGCCGTCAGCGCAGAACGCGGGCGACGAATCTACCGCCAGTCTGCTGGCTGACCGGATGGTGGTCCACGAGAAAACCGCCTGGATGTTGCGCAGCACGCTTTAGCAGCTGATTTTCAGGTATGCGTCTGGCAGGTTGTTTTGCGCATGCTGGCAGGCGTATGCTTGCTGCGCTGGGTTGGGCGTCCAGACAGTTGGATCGGGTAGGTCTTAAAACATAGAGTCGTACGGTGTATCAGTCCCACGCCCGCACCCGGTAGGAAACGCAAATCAATCGCTTGTCATAAGGAGAAGCTAATGAAAGCGATCACTACCGCAGTACTTCTGTTTGTCTCATCTCTCGTTGTTTCGTTATCTGCCGCCGCGCAGGTGCTCGAAGTGAATATCTGGAAACCCATGGTGGGCAAAGGCCCGCAGACCTATCAATATGCGATGGAGGCGAAAGCCATTCAGGAAAAACTTGGCGCAACCGTCTCTGTTGCCTCTGCTCTGGATGGTCGCATGCACTTCGCGTTGAGTTTTGAAGACTGGAGCAGTTGGGCTGCATTTGGCAGCAAAATGGATGCGAGCAAGGATTGGGCTGCATTTCTAAACAAAATAAACACTGACCCGTCTGCTGAGCTCGAGAGCAACTACCTGCTCAATGTAGCGTCTCCGGGCGGGGATGGTCCGGTATATCAGGTGTTTGTCTGGGAAGCTAATCCTGGGCGCGTGAGCGAGCTGATCGAAAATACCCTGGAAGCCAAGGTGATACATGAGAAAGGTGGGGCCAGCGTTGGCGTTTATGTGGATCAGTTGAACCATGTGCATTACGGCATGTCATTCCCATCGTGGGAAGCGTGGGCGAAATTCCAGGACACACCGAACCCGGAGTTCCAGAACTGGATGAGCGAACAGAATCAGAATCCGATTGCACAATTGATTAAGGTGTATACGGCGAGCGAACGCTGATCTCTGACCTGTGGGTGGTCTTCGTCTTTCCGTAGTTTGCAGTGATGAAGGCGAAGACCTAACGCTGGGCAACCAGTAACCATAATGGATCGGCGTTCACCGGCGAGCGATCGATGAACTCTATGTCATTGAACCCTGCGCGTTCCAGGTGACCGGCGACCAGAGCAACACGCTGCGAGGCAGGCAGTTCCTGAAAAGCCATAATGGCCTTGGTCGGGAACAGTCGGTGTGACATGGCGATGCAAACCGCGCCATTGTCTCTCAATACCTGACGTACAGAACTCAGCACAGCTTCCGGGTTAATCAGGTACTGAATCGACACCACGATGTGCACCCGGTCGAAACTTTGCTCCGGATACGGCAGTGTCGGCTCTTCGTTGAGGTTGTGAACGAGATGGTCGGTCAAGCGGGGATTGGCCACCAGCTCCGCTTCATTCATCCCCAGACCAGCCACACGGCCCAGCGGAATCTCCTCTGGAAGGTGGGAGATCCACGAAGACATCAGATCGAGCACATCGCAGCCGGGTGTCAGGAATTCCCGATAGAACTCGGTGAGGGCTGCAATGGTTGCCGCATCGATATGGGCAACGAATCTGGGTTCACGGTAAAACAGCTCATCAGCGGATTCATCTGCGCGCCTGTACAGCGCCTCAGGTACTGGTTTGTCGATGTTCATCACTGCTCCCGGGCGCTGTTATGGTCCGTGTTCGCATAGGGTATATTGACTTGAGGGTTGCTGGGAGAGAAATCCAATGGCTGAATCAAATGAACCGGTACACGGTCCTTACTGGGCTGGACGCAACTGGTCTGCTGATGCCGGCGCAGGCAGTATCCATGATGACGAAACAGCGGCGAAACTGGGTTTTCGTGGTGGCACGGTAGCCGGCGACGTTCATATGAATCAGTTTCCGGCCACGTTGCTGGAGATATTCGGCGATCGCTGGTTTGAAACCGGCAACCTGTCGCTGAATTTCAGGAATGCCACCGTTGATCGGGAAAAGGTGCGGGTCTGTGTGGAACCGCTTGGACCTGGCGCGCAGCAGACGCGGGTCTGGATGGAGCGGGACGACGGGCTGCTGGTGTGTTCGGGCACAGCGGCTGTTAACGACCTCGGCCACTCGGAACTGCGTGCCCGTGATCTGCGACCGTGTGACCCATCAGAGCTGAAAATTCTCCGTCGGGTTGAACCGGGCATGCCGCTTGGTGATCTGCAGCTGACGATTGATTCTGAAAAACAGTTTGAGCGTTACGACAAAGGTCTGATCAGCAATCCGCTGCCGTTGTTCCGGGAACCATCGCGCTGGGGCGGGGTGGTCGCGGCACCCTGCACCTTTGTGCAGTATTTCTGGGGTCCGCAGACGCAATTGCTGCGACCGAGTGTGGGTGATGCCGTCGGGTTGTTTGGCGCGATCGAAATCGCCAACGTGCATGGACCGCTGTTGCTGGAGCGCGACTACCGCGTGCGTTCGCATGTTGTCTGTGTGGGACAGAGTCCGAAAACCGAATATCTCTGGTTTGATACCACTGCAGCGGACGAGCAGGATCGCGAGGTTGCCAGCTTTCGGATGATGTTGCGCTTCATGAAGGCTTCTTCACCCGAGTACGGATAACGATTACAGACAGAAGTGGCAGCGACCGCGTGGGCTGAACTATCAGTCTGAGTTTAGCGCACTGGTCGACGAATTCGAGACCGCTAATTCGGTTGGAAGCTCGGAGACCCGCACAGCTTGATCGGTCCGGTTCTGCAGCAGCGGATAAGTCTCCATCATCCACGATTTGCCGATGGCTTTGGCCGGTAACTCGAGATTCAACTGCGGTACCTCTAATGCAATCCACGCGGTGAAAGAGTTGCTGTTCGGGCCGGGATACATCACATATTCGTTCGAGTAAGGGTAGCTGAGCGCTGCTTCATGAATGGCGTCAACCAGTTGCTGCGCATCACTGCCGCGTTTATCCAGCAGCAGCACAGGGGGTGATCCAAACCAGTCACCGTCGGGACGATCACTGCTGATGCTGACAACGGGCAGGCCTCGTCGCAGCCGCCAGCCGATCACCTGATACTTGCGGTAGCTGTCAGCATTCGCGGCTTTAGTCACCACCCAGGTGTGAATGGCGAAACGACCGCGCATGCCCCAGACATCAGCGCCATAGACCTGAACCACGGCGTCTGTGTGGTCGTCCGGGGCAGGCGCTTCTGCCGGTCCGACACTCTGTGGTTTGAGCGCCCACGACAGCGAGGTGAGTACCAGAGCGCCAATTGCGATCGTGGCAAAGGTCAGCATGAAAAATTTACGCATGCGCTGATTGAGTAACCCTCTGTGGCGGCTTAAAAAATAGACTTCGACGTCAGGCCTTGGTTCAACAGCTCAACGATAGCCTTCCTGTACCGGTTGTCTTGGCAGTGACCACCATACCGCTTCGCAGGCCGCGCTGAGCTCGTCATCAAAGGTCACGTCGAATGCCGCGAGGTTGGCATCGAGCTGCGCAGGCTTCGAGGCGCCGATCAGCGCGGATGTGATCCCCGGTTGTTTCAGCACCCAGGCGATGGCAACCGAGACCATGTTCAACCCCTGGCTTTCAACAACCGTTTTCAAGGTCTCGACTGCGGCGAATTGAGCGTCGTGCCAGTAGCGCTCCTGGTAACGGTCAGCCGCGCTGCCCAGAGTGAAACGAGTGCCGTCCTGCGGATTCTGGCCAGGCTGGTACTTGCCGGAGAGGAACCCACCGGCAAGTGGGTTATAAACGATGACGCCGAGGCCCTGGTCGATACAAAGAGGCAGAAGTTCGGTCTCGATTTCCCGGTACAGCAGATTGTAGCGAGGCTGCACGCTGATATAGCCGCCAACAGAGAGCCGTTCCGCGGCCCGCAACGCCTCACCCAGGCGCCATGCCGGATAGTTTGAACAACCGACATAGCGCACCTTGCCCGACTGAACCAGATCTTCGAAGGCGCGCAGAGATTCTTCGATTGGCGTATTCGGATCGAAGCCATGACTCTGGTAGAGATCGATGTGGTCGGTATTCAGACGTCGCAGGCTGTCTTCAACCGCCTCCATGATGTGTTGCCGGGACAGACCCCAGTTGTTAGGGCCGCGTCGAGTGGGTGCGAAGCACTTGGTCGCCAGCTGGATCTGATCCCGATTACCTTTGTCGGTCATCCAGCGACCGATGATGGCTTCTGTATCACCAATCGTATCCAGTGACCCGCCAAGCGGGTAGGCGTCAGCGGTATCGAGAAAGGTCAGGCGATGCTCGAAGGCTTTGTCCAGAATCTCCCGGGAACCCTGCTCGTCTACCTGCAGTCCGAAGGTCATTGTGCCCAGACACAGCGCGGGCACTTCCAGACCGTGGCGTCCCATTCGGCGTTTTTCCATGTCTCACTCCTAGGTGTCTTCGTGAATGTCCGAGTGTTATGCAGCTGCTGGCGGCGCTTAACCAGCCGCTCGCGGCGCTTAATCAGCCGCTCGCGGCGCTCAATCAGCCGCTCGCGGCGCTCAAATCCCAACTGGCAGTCCATCGTAGCGATGCCAGCCGGGCATGCGCTGCAGCACCAGTCTGGAACGATCGACGGCTAAGTGCAGATCGGGGAACCGCTCGATGAGGTTTAACAGCGCCAGTCTGGTTTCCGCGCGCGCCAGATGGGCGCCCAGGCAGAAATGTACGCCATGACCGAATCCCAGGTGACGATTGGGCGTGCGGGCGATGTCGAAGGTACCCGGGTTATCGAATACGCGAGGGTCGTGATTGGCGGCGCCAAACAGCGGCATGATCGGTTTGCCTCTGGGGATCGTAACACCATGCAGCTCAATATCTTCGGTGGCATAGCCTGGCTTGGTAGTCTGTACCGGACCGCGGTGCCGGAGAATTTCTTCCACTGCGGTATCGATGAGTGCCGGTTCACTGCGCAGCCGATCGAGCTGGTCCGGGTTGTCGAGCAGCGTCAGCACTCCGTTGGTGATCAGATGGACGGTGGTTTCATAGCCGGCGATGATCAATAAAAACACCATCGCCACCAGTTCGTCTTCAGTTAAACGATCGCCATCGTCCTCTGCTTCGATCAGCCCGGTCAGGATATCGTCTGCGGGATTTTCGCGTTTTTGACGAATCAACTCGCGAACGTATTTCACCGTGTCGGGTAGATCAAAAAACAGTGTCCGGAACATTCGCCAGCCGGTGAATCCGCTGGTCACGACGCCGAATACCTTCTGGAAGGTCGGCATTGCCGTTTTCGAGACCCCCATCATCTCGCTGATCATCATTACCGGAATGGGCAGGGCGTATTGCGATTGCAGATCGAACTGGCTTTGTTGCGTCAGGCTGTCGAGCAGTTCGTGTGAGTAGGCGTCGATACGGGCTTCCAGCTGGGCAATCGCTTGTGGTCTGAAGCCTCTTCGGACCAGTTCTCTCAAGCGGCGATGGTTGGGGTCATCTTCCTGAATCATGCTTTCCACCAGAGGTTTTATCGACTTAGGCATGGGAATCGGGAAACGGCTGCCGCCTGTCACCGTGCTGCGGTTTCTCAGTACTCGTGGGTCTTTGAGGATGTTGCTGCAGTCTTCGTGGCGCGCCAGTGTGTAGACGGTGAGCACTGAGATCTTGGCCCGATGCACTGGGCGCTCCTCGCGAATCTGCTCGTAGTACTGGTACTTGTTGTTGATGAAGTCCGTACCGGACAGATTTACAGATTTGGTCAGGTCGATCATGCAGTAACTCCCCAGGCTGCGTCGGCACCAGTCAGCTACTTTAGCGGATCTGGTTGCAGCCGTTGTACTTGAGGGCAATGAATCCGGCGCTCACCCGGGCCGGCTGCGATACCAGCGCAACAGCCCGTAACCGCTGATCGCGAGCCAGGCAATTTCTATCACAAAAGATGACAGGTTGAAGTTGTAGATAAGGGAAACCAGGATCAGCAGCGCGCCGAGGCCATTGAGTGCCGAATAGCCTGGCTTGAGGATGTTGACCCTGCCGGTCTGGGCGAAGAAATAACAGCCCAGAATGATCGTCACGCCAACGTTGCCGACAAGGTCGTGCCACTGATAGTCCATAGGTCTTTTTGTCCGTGCGCTCCGGCGGCGCATGCTACCGCAGCCGCAGAGCGCACGCCCGAATCCACTATTGACATTAATGTTAATAAGACTATTATCGACACTATTGTAGATAACGGAGTTGTACCCGTGAGCACAGATCGTACTGAGACACTGCGCATGCAGCCGCTGGTGGCCTGGCGGGCAGTTAAGAAACTGATCAACAATCCTGAAGATACCGCTCAGGTATTCATCATTATCCGGGCACTGTCCGGGCCTTCGCTGGAGCAGGGTTTGCGGCGCTTCATCGAGTTGCCGTTTGGCCGCCGGGTGATTGAAGAGAAGCTGGACCTGCTGGCTACCCTCAGTGATCGCGACGCACTTCGGTTAATGCCCGAAGGTAGTCTGGCCGATGCCTATCTCCACTTTGTCGAGTCCGAAAATCTCAGTGCTGATGGCCTGGTCGAAGCCAGCGAAACGGCACCGGAAGGCTATGACAACCCATGGCTGCAGCGCTACGGCCTGCGCCTGCGGGATATGCACGATCTCTGGCACACCACCACCCAGTATGGTCGTGATGAGCTTGGCGAGCTGTGTCTGCTGGCCTTCACCTACGCGCAGACGGGCAATCGCGGAATTGGCTTTATCGTCATGGTGGGCATGCTCAAGCTGCGCAAAAAGTTTGGCAATGGCGTGTTCCAGGCCGCTCTGCGCGGTTATCGTGACGGCCGCCGGGCAGCCTGGCTGCCCGGTCAGAACTGGGAAGCACTGTTGCAGCAACCGCTGGATCAGGTTCGTGCTCAGTTGGTGATTGACTCACCGGTGACCTATCAGCAGGTTCGAGCGCAGGCAGTGACCGCCTGAATCCTGATTCGTGAGTTCCGGCCGGCAGAGATGGCCGTCTGGCGTAGCGATTGCGCTTAGTCTGGTCGTATTCAGGCAGTCATATCGCTAGAATCCGCCGGACTCGAATCAGAGGATATCGAATGTCCATGTCTGCCGCCGGAATCAGCGGTTTTGCTGCGTACCTGCCACCGCACCGTGTGCAACTCGAAGACTGGTGCCGATGGACGGGTGACCAGTGGAGCAAAATCGAAACTGTAGTCGGCCACAGCTTTCGAATCCGCGGTGCCAACGAGAACGCCTACACAATGGCCGCGACCGCGGTGCTGCGACTGATCGAGCGCTATGGCGTAGACCCTGCTGCGATCGGTTTTCTCGGCTTCGGTACGGAGTCGAGCACAGATAACTCCGCAGGCGCGGTCATTATCAAAGGCATGGTCAATGCAGCCCTGCAGTCACGCAACGCGCCGGAAATCTCCCGGGAATGCGAAGTGCCAGAATTCAAGCATGCCTGTCTCGGGGGTGTTTATGCGCTGAAGTCTGCTACCCGTTACGTGGCCACAGACGGCAGCGATCGGGTGGCCGTGGTCGTTTGTGCGGATATCGCCGAATACGCTCGAGCTTCTTCTGGCGAACCGACTCAAGGCGCTGGGGCGGTCGCAATGCTGGTGGAACCCAACGCTCGTCTGCTGAGCGTGGGACTTGGCCAATCCGGTAGCGCCTCTGCCTATCGCGGCGCAGATTTCCGCAAACCCTTCACCCGCTTCATGGGCCAGACCCCGGGTGAATTTGGTCAGCCAAGAGACTTCCCGGTATTCAACGGTAAGTATTCGACCACCTGTTATGTCGATGAAGTCCTGGCCGCCGCACGACACCTGTTTGCCCGTGCGACCTCACGTCCCAGTGAACTGTTGCGCAGCATGAAGGCCACGTTTCTGCATCGGCCTTATCAGCGTATGGCGGAAACCGGACTGGCGTTTACTTTTCTGTTGGCGCTTGCGCTCGGTGATGGTGAAGATCTGGCGGAACTGGCTCAGTACGCACATGGTGCAGATGTAGACCCGGACGATCTGGCTGCTGAACTGGTAGCGGCACCCGACGTGCACGCACTGGTTGCGGCCGGTGCCCCAGGCACCGAACTTTACCCACTGAGTACCCGTACTGTCCGCCATCTGCGGGAAACTCCACAGTTTGCCGCGTTGTCCACCAGCTACGGGCACGAACGCATGCGTGAAGTTGGAAATCTCTATACCGCTTCGCTGCCAGCCTGGATGGCTGCCGGGATTGAACAGGCGGCACTGGCCGTGGATACAGAAGATGCCGGGCAGATACTTGCTATTGGTTACGGCAGCGGTGATGCGGCGGAGCTTATTCCAATGACTCTGGCGGATGGCTGGCGCCAGGCGGCTACCCGGATTGGCTTTGCTGAAGCGCTGGCAGGTTCTAACGACCTGGATGAAGCTGGTTACATCGCGTTGCACGAAGGCAGCCAGGGTGCCGAGGTCGGCAGCTCTCCAGGCGTGTTCTATATCGATGCGTTGGGGACCAACACCGAGGGGTTCAATGATCTGGGTATCGAGTATTACCGGTACCACTCGAGCTGATCGTCATCGAGGCAGAGCAGCTTTTCAGCCGAGAGGTCTCAGCCGAGAAAGGGCTGGCCATGAATGGCCTGAATGAAGGTCCAGGTCGAGAGCGCGGCATATAAACCGAAAAACACAGCAATCATTGAGTTGGCGGTAGATGTTGCCAGTTTTTCCGGTAACAGCGCTGCAGCCAGCGGCAGTGCCTGCATCGCATGCATACCGAAAAAGTGAGCGACCCGCAGATCACCGCCGTCGCGCGACCAGTTGAATCCGACCAGGCCATTGGCGTCGGTTGCACTACCTCCTACCCAGTGACCGCTGGCTGAACTGCCCAGATAACCGCCGAAGCCGCCACCCAGGACAAATGTTCCGATAAGACCCAGCGCCACAGCCAGCGCAAAAGGGTTGCTCAACCTGTGGGTTCGCAGGATCTCCACGCCCATGGCAAGAGCGGCCACTACCATCAGCACGGCACCGCCTCCCATCAGGCTGTACATCATCGCGTTAAACGGTGTGGACCTATTGAAGTGGGACATTTCACCGCGTGCCGCCTGCACCACGATGTAGAGCATTTCCAGAACTGCGCAGACAACGGGTATCCAGGCCAGCGCGCGGCCCCGCCGTGACCTGAAGTAGTGGAGCGGCAGCAGCGGCGCAAACCATGCGAGAGTGGCGAAATAGACGGCAATTGACGCAGAGAACTTGGCAGGCTTGTTCCACACTGAGACGCCGAGCAGGGTTCGGTCATCGACAATAGCCATGCCGGCACACAGCACAAACACAACGGCCATGGCGACCGCAATCTGATACCACAACTGATGGCGCTGTTTCAGCCCCGGGCTGGTTCGCAGGTTCAGGTAGCTGGCGCGATCAGCAAACGCCAGCGTGTTCATGCTGGCGTTGCGGCTGGCTTCAACACCAGGCGGCGTCCGTATTTGATCAGGCAGTACAGAGCAAGACCGGCCGGGCCAGCCATGAAAGTCAGCAGCAGACAGGGAATCACCAGCAGGTGGTGAATGCCTTCTGCCCGTGAGTCCGAAACCTCCCAGGAACCGACAAACAGATCAAACGCCAGATAGTGAATCCAGCCTGCCAGCAGCAGTGCGTCAACGGTGAATAAAGATTTGACCCCGGCCAGTGAGCCGAAGCCGCCGTCTGCCGGGGCGCTGCCGGCGTTGCTGAGCATCAGATATGCATAGAGCAGCGCGATTGTCACCGGGATGAGGATGCGGGCGAACACCTCGACGACAAACTTTTGACCGGGAAGCAGGATGAGGCCAGCCCACCCGATCATGGCTATCGCACCTGCAATCGAGAAGAGATTTTCCAGCATGTGTGTGCTCACGAAATGTTAGAGGGGCGATTCTTCAGATCAATATTGACATTGTCAAGTTATGTCATTCCCGAACAGAGCTTTCCCAGAATCGTGCTGCCTGATAGAACAGCCCTGCGAACAATCCAAGTGTCGCCAGCAGCGCCAGCAGGGCCACTAAGCCGGTCTCGGGAACGATCAGCAGATAAATTCCGATCAGCACCAGGGAACTGACTACGATGGCCTCTGCCTTGAAGTCACTCAGCTGTGCCGGTGCCCGCGTTGCGAAGAATGCTTCGTTGTCCGGGTCGTAGCGGGCTCTGCGCATGGTGATATGGGCGACCCAGTTCATCAATGCAACGATGAGAGCCGTGCAGACAAACCAGGCTCCGAGCCAATCGGGTCCGAGCGTTTTCACCTGCAGAAATTCCAGCAGACCGATAATGAATGGGAACAGCGAATCGGTTGTGGCGGGAACCCAGGTGAATCTCATCACGTTACTGGCATAAACCACCCAGATGATCACGAATCCCAACAGCGTGGCGCTGATCTGCAGCCAGGCAATGAGAGCAAACCAGTTAGCCTCGAGCAGATAACTGGTGTCATCGATGTGTGACCACAACATTTCCAGAGCCAGAGCCTGGACCATGCTCAGCAGGGTCAACAGCACCGTGGGAAAGTGTTCTTTGGCTCGCTGACGCATCGCGTTCATGAGCCGGTCCCCGCTTCAGTGATCACAGTGAGAGTTACCGCGCAATCAGAGCTGTGCCAGAAAGCGCAGCAGTGCGTCATTTACTTTGTCGGGTGCTTCCTGTTGAGTCCAGTGGCCGATGCCGGGAATCAGTTCGTTGATGCGCAGATCCTTCACATGGTCCGGCATCGCCTGCAGAGCGGCGGCTGCCATCATGATCACGCCATCACGATCACCGGCGACAAACATGGCCGGCTGCTGAATCTCAGTTGGCGCACCTTCGGTCAGCTCCCAGGTCAGGTCGTGATTGCGATAGTAGTTCAACGGTCCCCGCATGCCCGATCGTTCAAATTCGGCGGTATAGAAGTCCAGATCCGTTTCTTTGAGCCAGGCGGGGAGTGTTTCGGGATTGGGCAGTCCGGTGAACATATCATCGTCGGGGCCACGTGCTGACAAGGTGGTCAGATCGGTTTCCCCGGCAGCCATGACCAGGAATTTCTTCAGCGCGGTGCGAATGTCTTTTTCGAACTCCGCTTCCGCGACTCCCGGTTCAAAAAAGTACAGCTGATAGAAGAACTGACCTTTGAATATCTCCCGCATGGCGGGCATCGGTTGCACTGGTGAGCGGGCGCTGAATGGCACAGACAGAGCGCCGACCGCGCTGACCCGGTCCGGATGATTCAACGCGCAGGACCATGCGGTGGGTGCGCCCCAGTCGTGACCAATGACGATTGCGGTGTCGTAGCCGAGTGCGGGAATCAGACCAATGATGTCATTGACGACTTCTACCTGATTGTAGGCTTCTATGTTGGCTGGCTTGTCACTCTTGCCGTAGCCACGCATGTCAGGTGCTACTGCATGGTAGCCCGCGGCTGCCAGCGGTTCGAACTGGTGGCGCCAGGAGTACCAGGATTCCGGGAACCCGTGCAGCATCAGAACCAGAGGACCTTCACCCTGTTCGGCAATGTTCAGTTCAATGCCGTTGGTGGCGATGCGTCGTTCGGCAATCTGGCTCATGCGCGCTGCTCGGCGCCGGGCAGAATGGCGCCGCGCGCCGCGCTGGTGTAACCGTCGCTGGCGCTCCAGGCGACTTCGCCGCCGACGATGACTGTATCGACGCCGATCGAGTCGCGCACATAGCGGCTGCCATCACCGGGTACGTCCTGAACGTAATATTCCGCGCCGCGGGCGATTGTGTTCGGATCGAAGATCGCGATGTCGGCCACATAACCCTCCTGCAGCAGACCCCGCTCGGGTATGCCCCAGATTTCGGCGGTTTCCAGAGTCAGCTTGCGCACTGCTGTTTCTAAAGACATCGCCTGCTGGTCGCGAACAAAGTTGCTGAACAGATAGCCGGTGTCGCCGTAGGTGGAGAAAGACAGAATGTGCGCGCCACCGTCGCTGGCACCGATGTGCACGTTGTCTGCGTTCAACAGACTGGCGACTTTGACATTGTCGTTATGGCCCATGTCTGCCGCGAGGAAGTGAGCGTCGAGATTTTCTTCCAGCGACAGATCGATCATCACATCCACCGGTGTGCTGTTGCGGATCTCGGCAATCTCGGCGAGCGTCTTGCCAACCAGGGGTTGATTTTCGGCGCTGTTCACCTGCCGCAGGATCAACCGCGGCCACAGTGGAGCTAGTCGGGCGGCTTCCGCGATCAGCGCCTCGCGACGGGCTGGATCGGAGAAGGCGGCAACAATGCCGTCATGAGTTTCGAAGCGCATGATCTGATACCAGCCAGGGAAGCGGATGAACAGCAGGCTGGGTACTGCGAAGCTGAAGCTGATGTCGATGGGTCGAGTCTGCACCTGAGGCCAGACCCGGGCACCGGTGGCGAACTGTTCGTTAACGCGGGCCATGACTTTATCGACAGCGTCGGAGTTGTCGCTGTTGACAAACAACGGCGAAAAAGTGGTTGGAATATTGTACTTTCTTGACAAGTCGGCCAACTGATCAACCCGCGCTACCGTCAGATCGCCGTCGTAAAACTCAGGCACAATCTGCAGGACGCGACCATAGTCGCCGAGCACGCTGCACAATGACTCCAGTTCGTGGATGTCCGCGTAGCGGCTGGGTACCGGTTGCAGGGTTTCATCCATATCCACGAAGCTGGTCGACAGCCCTACCGCGCCTGCATCCAGAGCCTGGCGCAGCAGATCCATCATCTGGGTGATTTCGCTTTCGCTGGCGGTGCGCTGCATCGCTGCATCTTCCATGACCCACAGGCGCAGCAGACTGTGGCCAACCAGTGGCGCAACGTTGATCGCCAGATTCTGGCTGATACGTTTGAGGTACTCGTCGAAGGTTTCCCAGTTCCACTCCACCCCTTGTTCAAAAGCTATGTGCGGCATCTCTTCGATCTGGTTGAACATGCCCACCAGTTTCATGCGGTGTTTGGCTTTCAGCGGCGCCAGCGACAGTGAGCAGTTACCAGGCACGATGGTCGTGATGCCGTGGGTGAGCGCGGGTCTGGCCTGGCCATCCCAGAGCAGCTGGGCATCAAAATGGGTGTGTGGATCGATGAAGCCAGGTGCGACAGCTTTGCCGCCCGCGTCTATGGTGCTGTGGGCGTCACCGGGCAGTTTTGGACCTATGGCGCTGATGCGCCCGGCGTTGATACCGACGTCACCTGAATAGGCTGGATTACCAGAGCCGTCTACGATCAGAGCATTGCGTATCTTAAGATCAAACATGTCGATCACTCTCCTGTTTCTCTATTCGTGGTTATCTTTGAATTCGTGGTCTTCTTTGAGCCTGATTCTGGTCAGCTGTCTTCGCGTTGTTCGTGGCAGGCGAAACCCGGTAGCGCGCTCAGCATGAATAAAACTTGTAGCGAGTGCTAGTCAAGGATTGAGCGCAGCCTGGCCACGACCCCGTCAACACCGTCTCCCGGCAGAATCTGCTGCACTGACTCGCGCGCATAGCGATCGCAGTGTTCGGGTGCCGCGCTGTGTCCAGCCCAGCTCAGCATGGATACATCATTGACGCTGTCGCCGAGGGCCAGCACTTCTTCTCGTGCGATGCCGAGCTCCTCTGCCAGTCGCTGCAGGGCATTGCCTTTGCTCGCCTCGGGGGCATGCACGGCGGTGACTGAGGGGAAATCCAGCAGGGTGATGCGGGCGCCGTAGCGGGCCTCCATCAGCACGTGAATGTCCGGCGCATGTTCGCGGCTGCTGATGATGTCGATGCCTGTCGCGCGGATCCCGGACTGGTGTGGGGTCGGGTGAATCTCCATCTCGATATGGGAGACATCAGCGAAATGCTGTGCCTCGGCAGTATGGGCAGTCACCAGATAGCGCTGGGCATCAAACCAGGCCAGCGGCCAGCTGTTACTGGTGGCATAGTCAGACAGTTCGAGGGCTATCTCTTCGTCGATAGTGCAGCCATGTCGCAGGCTGCCGTCAGACTCGTGCACCGACGCGCCCTGCTGGCAGATCAGGGGTTGGGTGATACCGAGGTGCCTGGCGATGTGAGCTGTGCCGGGGAACATGCGCCCGGTGGCCAGCGCCACCACGATGCCGGCTTCCTGCAGTTCGCGCACCGCCTGGGTCATGGCCGCGCTCGGAACGGCTTGCGCATCAACCCCGGGTGCTAACAGGGTGCCATCTATATCCAGTGCAACCAGTCGAATCATCATTGAAAACGATTCCATGACACGCCAAGCGCGTCGCGGACTTTCTCCCAGCCATGCCCGGCAAGTTGATCCGGGTGACTGGCGCCACAGGCGTCCATCAGCGCGGCACTTGCCAGCTGATCGAGCGCCACCTCCGAGCGCCCGCCGTTGTCGTGCACCAGGATTACCACCAGTTCAGCCACGCCTTCGTGGGCGGCGGCAATCCGAGCCTCGTCGATCACAGCGCCGGTCATAAGCGATTCACTGCGTTATTGCGACCGTCAGCTCGCCGCTGGCGGCTCAAGGAAGATCACATCGCTGGGCAGAATGGGATTACCGTGCCGGGCAGAACCCTCCGGCGCTGCCGGGCGCATGAACACGTGCAGATTCCAGCTCTGTAACAGACTGACTGCATTGTCCAGATCCGCCAGCTCTCTGCTGGCGATGCTCTCCCAGCTGTCGCCATTGCCAGGCAGAATGGATCGTCGTACCGGTGCCAGATCAGCTTGGCTCATGATGTTGTGCTCTCCATGGTCTTTGAGACCTGTCCTTTCACCTTTGTTCTTTCACCTTCAACCCGTCACAGCAGCTCACCTTCAATCCGTCACAGCAGCCGTTGGCACTGTGCAGCTGACGTGGTTTCAAGATGAATGTAGTTGGCTCTGATCATCGCTGGATCCCAGTCTCGGGTAAAGGTCTGAGATGGACAATTACAGTTAGCGGCTCGACACAGAACCTGGTGTGTAGCGCAGCGTCAGCGCAGCACCCTGATCTGCCGCGGTCACGAAACCGAGCCGCTGGTAAAGGCGTTGCGCCGGATTGACCTTCAGTACATTCAATTCTAGTGCGATACCGGCATCATCAGCTTCACGCAGCAGTTCGGTCACCAGCCGGGTTCCGATGCCCAAGCCCTGATGTGATAACTGCACCTGGATCTGTACCAGTCTCCAGAGTTGCTCGGTGCGGATAGTCTTAATCATGCCCACGCGGTTACCGTTTAGGGAGACGATGCAGATCTGGTCGAAGTCCTGATCAACCCGGGCTTCGTGCTCTGTATTGCTGACCTGGATTCCGGATGCATGCAGATGTACGTTCATGGTTGAGGCCCGTAGTTCGATCAACCACTCACGGTCTTCGGACTGCGCCGGCCGGGTGGTGATGTCCATCACAAACTCCAGGGGTCCCGGTTGGCTGCGCCTGTTGAGACGTTGTCAGCAAGAGAAATGATCACGCCGCCGTTGATGTTGCCGGTCGGGTTACAGTGATGTGGCTCAATGACGATCCTGGCGGCATTGTGGGTCTCGGCAACGCCGGCATCCGGATCGTGAGGCATACCGATAAAGGCGTCGAATGTGGTCATGTATCGGTCTCCTTAGTCCCGAAAGCACTGGAAGCAGATCAGAATGCTGCGCAGCTCTGATACTAGCGCGGAAAATGTGCCGCTGGTGTGGCGTGCACGCTTTGTCTTTAATCTGTGCCTGAGGTATTTGTTACGCACCCTGTACAAGGTTAGCCAGCCATGACTGAAATTGTTCCCGAAGGTATACGCGATCCGCGCATTAAAACCCGTTCTGTTGACGCCAACGGCCTGCGTTTCGAAGTTGATGAGTGTGGTAAAGGCAATGTGCTGGCGCTGTGTCTGCATGGGTTTCCTGAACACAGTTTTTCCTGGCGCTATCAGCTGCCGATGCTCGCTGAACTGGGCTTTAAAGCCTGGGCGCCGAATCTGCGAGGCTATGGCAACTCTTCCCGACCGGAAGGGATGGAAGCCTACAGCCTGGAAAATCTGATGGCGGACGTGGCCGGACTGATAGACGAGTCTGGTTGTGAGCAAACTGTGCTGATAGCCCATGACTGGGGGGCAGTGATTGCCTGGCACTTTGCGATCCGGCAGATCCGCCCGCTGCAGAAGCTGATCATCTGTAACGTGCCTCACCCGGTACCGGCACGGAAAGCCTTCAGCAATGGACTGAGTCAGCTGAAGAAATCCTGGTACATCTTCTTCTTTCAGATCCCCCGGCTGCCTGAATGGCTGTTCGGGCGTGATGAGGCGCGCGGGATTGGTGAAGTCTTCAGATCATCGAGCGTGGACAAGACTCAGTTTCCCGAAGAAATCACCGACGTCTACGCCCGCAATGCCGCACAACCGGGTGCGCTGACCGCAATGATCAACTATTACCGGGCGCTGGTCCGGGGTGGTGGCGGTAGCAGACAGACAAAACAGGGCTATCCGATGATCGAAACCCCGACCCTGATGGTCTGGGGTGAAGATGACGTGGCGCTGACCAAAGAGACCACCTACGGTACTGACGAGGTGGTGCGCGCGCTCACTATCCGTTATCTGCCGCGGGTGTCTCACTGGGTGCAGCAGGAAGCGCCGGAAGTTGTGAACGCAATGATGCGGGCGTTTCTGCTTGATGAACCGGTGCCGTATCTGCAGTGGCAGGCGACGCTGTCTCCGGATGATCCCGAAACGGCAGACTGATTTTCGAGGGCATGGCCGCACTGCGATGGATCTGCCAGCTGGGTGCAGATCCTGCCGCGGGATAACGCGCGAATGACTCAGAATCTGCGCCGGTGATCGCGATGCGCAGTTTGTGCCCGGCTCGGATTAATGCAGACGTTGCAAACAGCGACAAGCTCACCTGCTGCGCTACGTTGCTCGGCATGGGCGCAGCGTCGGCTTCTAAGAAGCTGTGCGCCGGGCCGAACTGCGGATAAAACGGCTGCGACTGCGGCGCTCGATGAATCAATCGCAGCACACCCTCACTGAGATACCGAACCTGTCCGTCCGGGGCCACATCGTCCAGATAGACATGCACTGCGCCGTCTTCGCGATCTGAACTCAGCCAGAGATCGATAATGACATTGCCGGTGAGTTCTCTGTCCTCGGTGAAAGCGGGTGTAACGAAGTTGAGCCCGGTCGCCGTGGCCGTATCGCGATCGAGGTAGGCAACATCGCTGCCATTGAGCTGGGTCAGCCAACGGCTGGCACCGGCAGCGGCGGCAGTGTAGTCGACGGTCAGCGTTTCGACGGCTGTTGAGGCCCGGGGTGGTTCAGTTTCGAGACGGCCATCAGCATGCAGATACCAGTCGCCTCGAACCAGATCCGCGGGCGGCCACTGGGTCACCTCGCGCCACTGCCCGGGTCCATTTAATCGGCTGCCCTGAACAAAGTAGCGCAAACGCACGGGCGGTGGTTCACCCTGATCATGCAGATAAGCGGCAAAAAACTTCTCCAGCTCGCGCATCTGATTCGCACCCGACATGGCCAGTTCACCAGCTACGGGTTGATAGGGATCCGTGTCCCGAGCGCCGCCGTGACTGAACGGACCGATAATCACGGTCTGGCGATTGCTGAAGCTGGCGAAGCGGGACAGTGCGCCATCGGTGGTTGCTGCGTCATGCCAGCCGGTCATCACATACATCGGCACTCCTGATGCCTCGATTTCAGCTTTTCGGCCGTAAGGCAGGGCATCGCGGGTGGTGTAGTCGACGTTACCCCAGGGGCTGTCGCGGTAGACGAGCGCTTCGACCATTTTCTGGACATCGGGAGAGTTGTGTTCGGCAATGGCCTGCCGAAGCAGAGCCATCCCTTCCGGGTCGTCCACGGGTTTAGCGCCACCGGCGACGGCTTGTGCAATCAGGCATTTCAAACCATCGATGCGTTCGTTGTCGCTGGACATGAGCGCGCACAGATCATCGCGGTCCATCGCGCTGACCAGGCTGTTCCAGGCTTCGACAAAAGCCGGCTGATACACGCCACCGGGCGTTACCAGCCCGTATTGGGCATCAAAATCCGCATACAGTGGCGCCACCGCGCGCAGCGCCGGGTGCTGCAGGGTGGTCAGGAGTTCTGCCGTGGTTCCGGCGTATGACACACCAACTGCGCCAATGCGGCCATTCGACCAGGGTTGCGTGGCAATCCAGTCGAACAGCGCGGCATAGTCGGCAATTTCTTCTCGGGAGTACTCCGCATCGTGAATCCCGAACGAGGCACCGGTGCCGCGAACTTCCACCTTCAGATAGGCGTAGTCGCGGGCATTGAAATAGCGGGTAAAACTGTCCGGTTCGGATCCCGGCGCACTCAACCCGAACAGGTTGAACAGACGACCGATGGTGGTTACTCGGGTGGCCCGCCAGTAGCGGCTGCCTTCCACCAGCGCGGGGATCTGTTGATCGGCTTCCAGATCAGCCGGCAGCCACAGATCGAAGGCGATCCGGGTGCCATCTGACGTTGTCACGAAGTGCGCAGAGTTGATTGCGAACCCGGCCGGGTTGGGCTTTTCGCCGGGCAGCTGCTTGAGCTGAGCGCCCACCACAATCAGTACTCCGAGAATCGTTACGGCGACCAGCAGTCGTCGGAAGAGCTTCATAGTGGAGTCCTGGCAGTGGGGTGCGGGTATTTGACCTTGTCGTTCTGTCCCAGGCAACCGGACATCCTGGCGGCTGCGCGGTTGGTCTAAGCTTCAGCTTCATTAATACTGCAACCGGCAGACCTATTGGGAGTGACAGACAGGATGATCAGCACAACGGCTGCAACCGCAGTTGCAACGGCGCTGCTGGTGGTCGGAATCTGGATCTACAATGGTCTGGTCAAAGACCGCAATCAGGTCCGCAACGCCTGGAGCGACATCGACGTTCAGCTGCGCCGCCGCCATGATCTGGTGCCGCAACTGGTCAACGCGGTCAAGGCTTACGCGGACTATGAAAAGGCGACGCTGACTGCGGTGACCGAACTGCGCGCGCGTAGTGAAACAGTCGAGCGGGTATCGGAAAAAGCGACGCTCGAAGAAGCTATCGAAACCGGGATACGTAAACTGGTGGCCGTTGCCGAGGGCTATCCGGAACTGAAGGCAGACGCTAATTTCCGGCAGCTGCAGGACAGCCTGCTCGATGTCGAAGACCATCTTCAGTACGCGCGTCGTTTCTATAATGGCGCGGTCAGAATGCTCAATACACGCATTGAATCGTTTCCACACCTGTTGCTGGCCCGACCGCTGCGTTTTATTCCGGCAGAGTTTTTTCAAGCCGCGACTGATGAACGTGCTGCGCCAACCGTGGAGCTTGGCTGATGAGTCGGAATGGATTGTGGCTGCTGACCGCCGTGTTGATCAGTGGCTGCCTGGCCGGGAGCGTGGTCGCAGAAGAGCGTATCCTCGACTATCACAGTGACATCACCATCGCTGCCGATGGTTCGATGGTTGTGGATGAGATGATTGAAGTGCGGGCTGAAGGCCGGCAGATCAATCGGGGTATTTACCGGGATTTCCCGACCCGCTACACAGATCGTTTTGGCAATGACTACGTCGTGGATTTCGATGTGGTCAGTGTGCACCGCGATGGCGTTGCCGAGGAATGGCACAGCGAGAAGCTGAGCAATGGCATAAGAGTTTACGCGGGCAGTGCCAACCGCACCGTCAAGCCAGGCGACTATGTTTATTCGATCCGCTATCGCACCAGTCGTCAGCTGGGCTTTTTTACCGATCATGACGAACTTTACTGGAATGTCACCGGCAACGGCTGGGGGTTTCCGATTGATCAGGCAAGCGCGCTGGTGAAGTTACCCGGCCGGCCGGCGGTCGGGGACATCAGCGTTGAAGGCTACACCGGACGCTTTGGCACCAGCGGACGTGACTACACCAGTTGGGTCGATGCAGCGCAGGCTGGAA
>Ga0316191_10000908_pt1 | contig 20081 bp, 14 predicted proteins | sample Eddworburr2cm_MG_FD_204928 | JGI IMG/M metagenome (GOLD analysis project Ga0316191, IMG submission 204928) | Coastal sediment microbial communities from Maine, United States - Eddy worm burrow 2 cm | ecosystem: Environmental > Aquatic > Marine > Coastal > Sediment | place: USA: Maine... | reverse complement strand
GGAGCCCCGGATCCGCAGGAACTCACCGCGCAGGTAGCGCGCGACCGGGATCCATCCGGTCACCCCGAGCACCAGTGCGATCCTGAGCACGTCGGGCAGCCCGGCAAGCCACCCGGGCGACATGGCGAGCACGACCAGGGCCAGCAGCAAGGCCGGAAAGCACAGCACCGCCTCCACGATCCGGGAGATCACGGCGTCGGTCCAGCCCCCGCGGTAGCCGGCCACGGCGCCCAGGGGCAGCCCGACACACAGCGCCGCCAGGGCCGCTAGCAGCCCGACGGTCAACGACACCCTCCCGCCGTGAACGACGCGGGCCGCGACGTCGCGGCCGAGGCCGTCGGTTCCCAGCCAGTGGGCTGTCGACGGAGGCTTGCGGATCTCCTCGAGCTCGACCCGGCCGGGGGAGTACGGGATCGGGGCGCGCAGGACCGCCGTCTCCGCCGTCCTGGAGGAGGGCCGCCGACCCAGCAGCGAGCCGATGGCCGGTGAGACCAGCCCGTGGGCCCCGCGCGCCAGCCACGGCTGGTCGGTGGCCAGCAGCGGGGCTGCCAGCGCCACGGCCGCCAAGCCGAGCAGGAGCGCCGCCCCCGTGCGGAGGTTGGCGCGACTAGCCACGACGGACCCTCGGGTCGAAAACCGCGTAAAGGAGGTCGGCCGCGACGATCCCGATCAGGGTCGCCGTTCCCGACAGCAGCGTCAGTCCCATGATCACCGGCACGTCACGCTGGAAGACCGCGTCCACGAACATCCGCCCGAGGCCGGGCAGCGCGAAGACCGTCTCGACGATCACCGAGCCACCGACCAGCCCCGGCAGGAGAAACCCGGCAAGGGTCAGCATCGGCACCGAGGCCTGTCGGAACGCGTGCCCGAAGAGCAGTCTGCCCGGCGAAAGCCCCCGGGCCCGGGCGGCGCGCACAGCGTCCCCGTGGAGGCTTTCCGTGAGGTTGGCCCGCACGAACCTCGAGAGGTACGCGATGCCCCCGTAGCTGAGGCACAGCACCGGGAGCACCAGGTGCGCGCCCCGGTCCGCGATCCGGGGCAGGACGCCCAGGGCGCGGGCGTCGGGCGATTCCAGGCCGAACAGCGGGAGCCACTCGAGGCGCACCGAAAAGAGGATCTGGAGGAGCAGGCCCGCCCAGAAGACCGGGACGGCGTACAGGGCATAGGTCGCCGCTCCGGTCCAGCGGTCCGCGCGGGATCCGGGCTTCAGCGCCGCCGCGGCACCCAGCGGGACCGCCAGGACGATCATCAGGGCCAGCGACAGCGCGTTCAGGGTGACGGTCAGCCCCAGCCGCGCGCCGAGCTTCTCCGAAACGGGGCGACCGTCGTGAAACGATCGCCCGAGGTCGCCCCGCGCGATGTCGCGCAGCCACATCCCGTACTGCCGCACGACGGGCTGGTCGAGATGGTAGAGGGCCCGCAACTCGGCGACCCGCTCGGGGGGCAGGCGGTGGCCGATCGACTCTTCGCCCAGATCCACGGAGACCGCGTCGCCCGGCACGAGGTGACACAGGAGGAAGACCACCCACGTGACGAGCAGCAAGGTGAGCAGCCCGGTGCCCACCCTTCGGGCCGGCCTGCCGAGCGAGGGCACGCTCATGGCCCGGGCTCGGTCTCCTCCCAGCTCCACACACGAGGGCCGGGCGTGATGCGCCACAGGTCGATGGGCGAGGGCTGGAGCCCGCGAAGCCGGGGATCGTGCAGGACCGGCGAGGCGAAATGGAACAGGCACGACATCGGCTGCAGCTCCTCGAGCCGACGTTGCAGCTCGCGGTAGACAGTCTCGCGCTCGGCCCGGTCGAAGGTCTGACGGCCAAGCTCCAGCAGGCGGTCGACCTCGGGGTCCGAAAACGAGAAGAAGTTGAATCCGTCCTCGGTGGCGGAGGAGTGATAGAGCTCGTACTGGTCGGGGATCGGCGTGAAGGTCAGGCTCGCCATCAGGGCATCGAACTGCCCGGATCGACGCCTCTCGAGAAACGCTCCGAACTCCAGCGTCTCGATCTCCATCCGGACGCCGATCTCCGCCAGCGATTGCTGGACCCAGGCCGCGATCCTGCCGCTGATCTCTTGCCTCGACGCCGGCGTCAGCAGGGTGAGCTCGAGCGACTGCCCCCGTCGCTCGCGAATCCCGTCACCGTCCGGATCCTGCCAGCCGGCCTCGTCCAGGAGCCGCGAGGCCTCATCGGGGTCGTAGGGCAGGGGTACGATCCCGGGATCGGCCCACACCGAGTCCGGGTGGTAGGTCGTGGCGGCCGCCTTGCCGAGACCGCCGAGGACCTTCTCGGCAAAGGGCTCGCGGTCGAGGGCCAGCAGCATCGCGCGCCGGACCCGCGGGTCGGTGAACGCCTCGTGGCTCCCGTCCTGGTTCCAGGCGATGTACCACACGGTCAGGCGATAGAACAGCAACCGGCCAAGGCGGTCGGCGTCCCGGGAGCTCTCGGCCTCGGCCCAGATGTCCGGTGGAACGCTCAGAAGGTGAAGGTCACCTCGGAGCAGCGCCTGGTAGGCGGTGCGCTCGTCGGGAATCACCTGGAGCGTCACGCCCTCGATGGCCGGCTTGCCGCCCCAGTAGTCGTCGTTGGCCTCGAGGACGATCTCCTGCCCCGGGTCGTAGCGCACGAAACGGAACGGCCCGCAGCCCACCGGGTGCCGCGCGAACTCGCTCTTCAGCAGCTCCGGCTCGCGGCCTGCCAGATGCTCCGGAATGATCGGCACCGTCCAGGCCTCCATGAAGTCGGCGTAGGGCTTCGAGTACTCGGCGCGTACGGTCAGATCGTCCAGCGCCTCGACCCGTACCAGGTCCTGAAACCCCGCCAGGAAGGACTTGGCCTCGGTGGCGGGCTCCCTGGATTTCTCGACCGAGAAGACGACGTCGCGCGCGGTGAGCGGCGCACCGTCGTGCCACCGCACGCCGTCGCGCAGCTCGAAGGTCACCGTCCGGCCGTCGGGAGAGATCTCCCACGACGTGGCGAGCATCGGCTGCAGATCGAGGCGCGCGTCGTACTGCACCAGGCTGTCGGTCACGAGCCGGCCGACGATCTCGGAGCTGCGGTCGGTCTTGCCCAGCAGCGACAGGCTCTGCGGCTCGGCATAGAGGCCCGCGCGGACGACGCTCGGTAGGTCGTCCCGGTCCGGCGGCGTGACGCACGCCGCAGCCGCGATCGACAGAAGCGCCGCTCCCGCGAGGAGCCGGCGGTTTGACATCGTCTTGGTGTCCATTCCCGTCCCCCGTGAGGCTCGTGTCAGGGCAGGGGCCACTCCACCGGGTTTCCGGCCGAGTCGAACGCACGAAGCACGACGGCGCCGGAGAGGTCGAGGTCTCGGCGGGCGATCTCGAACCCCTCCCGCATCGAGTCGCACACGCCGTCATCCGGGCGCACCCTGAACGCCACCGTCCCGTCGTGCACCACCTCCAGACGGCGGATCGGGGAGTGCTCGTCGGTCACTTCCACCCGGATCATTCCGCCAGCCTCGGAGGCGCGTATCTGCGGTGGGGATCGATCGACGATCAGGGACATCAGCGGCGTCGATCGCGTCTCGCGTCCGTCGCCCGGGTGATTGGCGATCCGGTCGCTGCAAACCGCGCGGGTCACGTAGGAGCCCTCGGGAACCTCGGAGGTCTCCCACGATCCCTCGCCGGCCCTCCACACACCGCCGTCGCCGCCCGGGGTGACCGGATCGGAGGTCTCGGTGTGTGCCACCTCCCAGTCGTCGGAGCCTGACGGCGCGTACTCGAGCCTGACCTCGACCGCATCGCCGTCGGCATCCGAGACGCTCCAGCGGAAGATGGCAGTCTCCGAGATCGCCGTCGCCGGGGGGTGGAGCCGGAAGTCCTCGATGGCCGGAGCACGATTGTAGGGAGCGTAGCTCACCGTGACGTGTGAGAGGCGGGTTCTGGCGCCGTCGGCTCCACTCAGGCGCAAACGCCACTGGAGAAAGCGGGCGTCGGGGTTGACGATCGGGCTCCCAGCGAGATCGGTGAGGGCCGGCCCCCACGCGGACCACGTGCCGTCGGGATCGGCGCTGTTACCGGTTCGGGTGTACAGCTCCGCGCGCCCGGTGTCACCCTCCTGGCTCCACCGGATCGACCCCCAACGGGCCGGGCTCCCGGCGTCGAAGGGCCTGGAGAGAAACTCCCCGCGATCGGTCGGCGAGCCCTCCACGCGGTAGGCCGAGGCCGGATTGCTCGTCGCGAAGACCAGCGCGCGCCCGTCACTCAGCAATCCCGAGACCTGGCCCTCCGCCACCGACGCGAGCAGGGCGACCTCGTCGTCACCGTCGGTGCGGTAGAGACGACCCGGCTCTCCCGTGCCGAAGACGGCCCTGCCCGCGGCGTCCAGGACGAGGCTGTAGGCCGCCTCGTCCCGCGAGCCCCAGATCTGGTTGATCTCGCCGTCCGGTGAGATCCGGATCACCCGGCCCCGCTGGCCGGGGGCCTCGGGCTCGGACGGGAGTCGCAGACCTTCGATCACTCCCTCCACGGTCGGCCCCCTGGGCTCCTCCAGGTCGCCGACGCTCTCCGAGGTCGGACCGAGCTGTGCGCCATCGGGAAGCTGGATCTTGACCGCCGGCGGTCGCGGCTCCGCCTGGGGCGGGCCGAGAAGCGCGGCCCAAAGATCGCCGCCGTCGTCGATCGCCAGGGCCCGAACCTCCGGGAGCTCGTCGTCGTGCAACACGAAGGCGTGGCCTTCGGGGTCGATTTCGTAGATCAGGCCTCGCCCGGCGCCGCCCGCCACCAGCGAGCCGTCCGGTCGCGTGGCCAGCGAGACGATGTGGGGCTCGTCGCTGTCGAACAGCGGCATGGCATTTCCCGACGGCTCGATCCGGAAGACGACCCCCTGCTCGCCGGTTCCCGCGAAGACGGTGCCCTCGGGCCCCGGCATCAGGGACCAGACGTACCGCTCGCCGGTCTCGGCCCACACCCTTCCCGTGCCGTCCGGTGAGATGCGATAGACCTTTCCTGCCGGGGTGGTGCCGGCGAGGACGTCTCCTCCGGGCAGGACCACCAGCGCCGTCACCATCGGCTCTTCGACGGTGAAGAGCACCGACTCTTCACCCGCGGGAGTGAGCTTCACCACCCGGCCTTCGGGCCCCGTCCCCAGATAGACCGTGCCGGAGGGATCGGAGGCGACCGACCAGACGTGGGCCTGACGGCGACTGGTCTCCCCGCCGCCGAGCGGTGTCGTCTTCGGAGCCAGGAACAGCGTGCCGCCGGAGGTCACGGCGATGCCGTCCGCGTCGCCTCGCTTCAGATGCGCGGGCCCCTCGGTCCACAGCCGGGTCTCGGCCGCCTCGGCGGTGCACACCCCGAGCAGGAGCCCGATCACACCGAGCGCGACCGACATCGTCGGCCGGGCTCCGTCGGACCGGCTCATGGCGCCTCCACCTCGAGCTGGATCGTGGTCAGGCCCGTGACGGCCAGACCGGTGGGGATCTCCTCTTCGAGGATCCCGCGCTGCCGGATGACCGCGTAGTTCCCGAGGCTCCTCGGGCGCGCCAGGATCGAGGTGACCGAGGGCGGCAGGTTCGGCAGACGCGCTCCGCCCAGGAAGACCCCCGAGTCGTCCCGGGAGGCGACGACGTAGACCCGGTCGTTCTTCCGAAGGTTGTTGATCAGCCAGATGAGCTGATCCAGGTCCTTCGGAAAGACGGTCTCGCCGCTGCCCTCCGATCGGCTCACCGCCAGGGCACCGCCGACGCTCAGGACCAGACGCCCCGGCTCGGTCTCGGCGGGAATCTCGATCTCCCGCGACAAGACCATGTCCGGTCCGCGAAAGGGTGTCAGCACCACCGTCGCCGTGATCGGCTCCCCGGCGCGCACACGATAGCGGTCGAGGGTCACCCTTCGGATTCGGGCGGTGCGCGGGTGCCGGTCGTACTCGAGCATCAGGTTGATCCCGGCGATGCGCGGCGGCGACCAGTCGTTGTTCATCAGCAGGTACAGGATGAACGCCGAGGTCCCGGTCGCATAGTACGAGGCCGTGGCCCCGGCAAAGAGATTGGCCAGCTCGACGTCCTCGCGATCTTCCAGCTTGATGACCGAGCCCGGCGCAAGGCCCACCGTGATGTTACCGAGAAGTCGCTCGGCATTGGCGAGCACGCCGTTGAGAGAGCTGTACAGAAGCAGCGGCGCCAGGAGCGGATCGTCGGCGAGGTCGAACGAGAAGGTCTGAGGCGGGCCCGACTCGCTGTCGAGCTGCAGGCGGACGGGAATCATCCGCGACTTCGTACCGATGCGGCCGTAGATTCCCGCGGCGCGATCCTGCCGCAGGGCGCCGACCTCCGCGAGAGGCGAGGCGATTCGCATCGACTGGTTCAGGCTCGGGAGGATCGCCTCGACGCGCGCCCCGGTCAGCGGCAGATCGATGTTGCCCAGCCCGAACAGGGGGTGACCGAAGGCCAGGAGGCGGTCGCCCTCCACCCAGGTCACCGTGCCGCTCACCGAGATGTCGATATCGCCGCGGACCAGCTTGAGGCCGACCGCGGAGCCCGCCTCCATCGGTGGGGCGGGGTCGGCGGCTCGTCCGGAGGTGCTTCCCTGGACGGGAAGGAAGCCGGCCTCCAGCAGGTCGGGGGCCATGCGGGCGAGTCCACCGGGGCCCACGCCGGCGATCGCCATCGGGAGGCGAAACGGCGTGCCGCCCGCAGCCCGTGGCGCCAGCCCGGCGATGCGCGCGGAGAGAAACGTGGGGATTCGCTCGGGCGCACGCAGCCTCCGGAGGTCGTCGAGCGTGAGCCCCGAGGCCGCCGCCGTCCGCGGAGACCCCTCGTCGCGATCGACCACCGCGAGCATCTCCTCGATGGGTGTGATTCCGGCGATCGCGTCGGTGGCGAATCCCCAGCTGTAGGCGACCGCACCGATCAGCCGATCCTCGACGTAGACGGGGCTTCCGCTCATCCCGGAGAGAACGCCGGCCTCGGCCAGCGGACCGCCGGAGCAACGCCCCAGGATCAGGTTCTGGCGGGGCCCGATGTTGGGGAGCTTGCCGAGGATCTCGACGTCGAATTCCGTGACCTCCGTGCCCGCGAACACGGTGAGGCCCTTGCCCTTCATTCCCGGTTGAACGTCGTCGAAGGAGAGGATCTCTCCGGCGCTCACGGCGGAGCCCGCCAGAGCCGGACCCAGGAGCGCGGCGACCAAAAATATCTTCATCGACTCCCGTCATCCGGCCGGAGGATCGATCGGGTTTCGGCCGAACGGCACCAGGGTATCACGCTGGATGACGCTACATCCGGTCGGGCATTTCGATTCCCATCAGGCCCAGAAGCCGGGTCATGCCTGCCTGATAGAGCTCGACGAGCGCGATCCGGGTCCGACGGACGACGGGATCGCCTTCCTGGGCCACGGGGTAACGGTGGTAGAAAGAGTTGAAGGTCTGCGCGAGGACGTAGGCGTGCTTGGCGACCGTGGCGAGCTCCAGGGACTCTACGGCCTGCCGGACCACCGGCCGCACCCGTGACAGCAGCAGCGCCAGCGTCCAGTGCTCGGCCAGCGCCTCGTCGTCCAGGCAGTCGAGATCCAGCGCCGCGGAGAGCTCGCCAGGGTCGATCTCACTCGGCCCGTACCGCTCGGCGACCTTGCGCAGAATGTTGCGCGCGCGAACGACCGAGTACTGCAGGTAGGGTCCCGTCTCTCCCTCGAACGCCAGCGCATCGTCCAGGTCGAAGGCGACGACCCGGTTTCGCGAGAATCTCAACATGTAGTACCGCAGGGCGCCGACCGCGATTCGGCGGGCGGTCTCTCGAATCTCTTCCGGCGGCCGGTCGGTATTGCGTCGACCGACCTCTTCCTCGGCCCGCGCGAGCAGGGCGTCGACGAGATCGTCGGCCCTGACCCCGAGACCCTTTCGGCCGGACATCTCCAGGTAGGGCTTCGCGCGGTCCTCGTCGCTCATCGCATGATCGGGAAACAGCGCCTGCACCGACGCCGGAGTGAGCGCCACCATGTCGTAGGAGAAGTGGATCGACCGCTCGGCCTCGTCGGCGTAGCCCAGACTGCGGAGCCCCTGGGCCACGACCCGCTGGAGGTAGGCCTGCCGCGTGTCGATGACGTTGTAGACCGTGTCACCGGCGCCGAAGGACGGGTGGGCACCGTCGCTCGGCATCGAGGAGGTCGACCACAGCGGGTAGATCTCTACGCCCGGCGACCAGTCGAACCGGCGGTACTCGAATTCCCGACCCAGCAGGCCGAACTTCCACATCTGGTAGGCGATGTCCTTGCCCACGTAAGTCACGGTGCCATTGGAGCGGACGATCACCTTCTGATCCTCGCCGGCGCCCTTCTCCGTCCCCGGAAGGTCCATCACCCAGCAGCCGGCGTTCTTGCCCTCATCCGTCTTGTGGATCGCGCCCCGCTCCCGGAGAAGCCGGAAGGCGTCGTCCCAGAATCGGAGGGCCAGGATGTCGCTCTCCTTGGGGAGCAGGTCGTAGCGCACGCCGATCCGCTCCATCGTGCCCAGGTGGTGCTGCACGATGCGGTGCGATACCCAGGCTGCCAGCTCGGCGATCGGGTTGTCGCCCTGCTCCATGGCGTGGAGCGTCTCGTCGCGGTGGGCGGTGCGGCTCGCCTCCTCCTCGTAGTGCCGGGTGACCTCGGCGTACAGGTCCCACGCCAGGTAGTCGAAGCGCTCTCCGCGGGCGGCGAGCTCGGCGGCGTCGTAGCGGACGCGGACCTCTTCTAGGTCCTCCCGTCTGAGGGCCCGGAAGCCGACCACCAGGTCGGCGACCTGCACTCCGGTGTCGTCGATGTAGTTCTGAACCTCGACCCGCCGGCCGAGGTCGCGCATGAAACGGACCAGGGTGTCGCCCAGCACGGCGTTGCGGAGGTGGCCGATGTGGGCCGCCTTGTTCGGGTTGATGTTGGTGTGCTCGACGATGCTCTTCGGGCCGTCGACCGGTGGCTCGAGCGGAGGCTCTCCCGCGAGCCAGTCCCGGAGGAACTCGTTGCGCTCGAGAAACGCGTTGATATATCCGGCGCCGGCGATCTCGACCCGCGCGATCCCGCCTCCCGGCTCGAAGGCGTCGACGACGGCCTCGGCCAGCACGCGGGGCGGTTTGCGGGCCTTGCGCGCCAGCTCGAAGCAGACCGGTGTCGCCAGGTCGCCCAGACTGGCATTGGGAGGGTAGGTCAGCGGGACGCGGTCCGGCGTGATCCCGAGCGCGCGCACGATGGCGCTCTCGAGGGCGTTCCGGAAAGCCTGTTCGGGACTCTGGACATTCAAGGCGTGCCCCCGTGACGAACGGGCGCGAACTATAGCCCACGCCGCGAAGCGGCAGCAAGGACGGTGACGGAAGCGGGGACTCCCGGAGGAGTCTCAGCGAGGGAGGGCGGGGACCGGGGCCACGGCGTCGGAGACGCTCGTGAGGCCCTCGTGGGTGATGCCCTCGAGCCGGTAGAGGTACCGGCCGTCGGGAGCGGCGGTCACGTCGAGGAACTGGTAGGACATCGGTGCGCTTCGATCGCCGACCGCGGGAACCCAGACCGGATTGATCCGCACGGTCTCGTCAGTCTCTTCGTCGGTGCGCACGATGTTGAAGCCCACGAGCCGGATCTCGGAAAGCGTCTCCCAGGCAACGATCACGCCGGGGTTCTCCCGGCCGAAGGTCGCTTCGAGGGAGCCCAGCGAGTAAGGGAAGTCGCGCTCCCGATGGACCGACCACGTGTAGCGGAGCGGGCGGTCGTCGTCGATCGACACGTTGCGGACCAGGAGAAGGGCTTCTTCGAGCCCGTCCAGCGGCACCGTGATCTCTCCGCGACCCTCGTCGTTGATCGGTACGACGACGCGGCGCAGGGAGCCGTCACGGGTGGAGAGGACCAGGTCGGCGCTCCAGCGCCCCGAAATCTCGCCCTCGAACAACACCGTGATCCCGCCCCGGGTCTCACCGGGGCGAATGTAGACGCTGGCGAGGCCGAGACCGGCTACCGGTGGATCGGCCTGAACGGAAAGCTCCGGCATTCCGTCGGCCCGAGAGGCGTAGGCCGGGGCCGTGAGTCGCTCGGCAAACGAGAAATGCCGGCCGTCGGAGCGGTCTCCGACCAGGACGCTCCAGAGGTGGAAGTCGCGGAAGGCCGACTCGAGCCCGAGACCGGCACCGCGCCGCAGCGCTCTCTCGAGGGCGACGGCGGGGGAGTCACCGGACGCGAGGTCCTCGACCGCCAGCCTCACGCTCGCGAAGCCGTAGGCCTCCTCGAGGAAGGACAGCCACAGGCCGTTGCCGGCGGCGAGCCCGATGTCATTGGAGAGCAGCCCCTCGGGAAGCCGCCGGAGGCGGGCGGAAAACAGCGCGGCCTGCTCGGGAGTCGGTCCGCCGTCGAGATGAATGACCACCCACTCGGCGAGAGCCTCGGCCCAGCCCGGATCGAGCCCGGGCCCCGAGGCCTGCGCGGCAGCATGGGCGAACTGATGGGCCGCGGCGCGGGCCGCCGAGGCACCGTCCGCGGGAGAAGCCGTCAGAACCAGGAGGCGCCGTTCCCTCGGGCCGCCGGCCGGAAGCGTGTAGCCTTCCAGGCCGCCGAGGTCCGCCAGCACGATCTCCACGGGGCCGGGAGACGGCAGGCCCAGGTGCTCGACCAGCAGCGTTTCGGCCTCTTTCATGCCCCGAAGGGTCTCCCGAACGATATCGGGCAGGCCGTCGGCGTCCCGGTCTACGGGGTCGATACGATCGAAGGTTCCCGACCCGGCAGTGAATCGGACGACCGTACCGTCCGGGGCCGTCCAGCGGCGCTCCCCACTCAGGGTCATCGCGCCACCGACCACCAGCTCGAGGGCCCTTCGGACGGGCGCGGGCGCGCCGAAGGCGTCGGTTCCCAGGGATTGCAGCCGCGGGGTCAGACACCGGATCGGCAGCGCATCTCCGCCCGTCAGGGCCGCGATCGCTTCAACCCGGGTCGCGGGCTTGATCTCGGGAAACGGCTCTCCGGACTTGGCCGAGGCCGCGGTCCAGGCGCCGGCGATCAGGCACACCGAAAGGCCGAGGGCGCCGAGGCGACCGTGCCGATCGAAGTTGCCGAGAGCAGCGCGCATACAAGTTCACCCTTCGCCGGGGGCGCAACTGATAAAGTATATGCACCTCGCCCGGCGCAGTCAAGCCGAACTTGTTTCGATCTAGTTACTTAGGTGGTTCTTGCGGTCCGCGACCCGCGCCGCGGTCTCACGCCGTCAACACGATGACCGTCGTATTGTCCTCGCCGCCTCGGGCATTGGCCGCTTCCACCAGGGCGCGACAGGCCGCCTCCGGGTCCTCGCGATGATCGGCCAGGTTCTGCCGGATCTCGTCGTCGGAGAGCATCGCGTTGAGGCCGTCGGAGCACAGCAGGAAGACGTCCCCGGCCAGGACCTCCATCTCGGCGACCTCCGCGGAGACCTCGACCCGGCTCCCCAGGGCACGGGTGACGATGTTCCGCATCGGGTGCCTCTGGGCGTCGTCATCGGTGAGCAGGCCGGCCTTGACCTGCTCGGAGACCCACGAGTGGTCGTTGGTCAGCCGCTCGAGCCGGTCGCCGCGCAGCCGGTAGGCCCGGCTGTCGCCGACGTGCCCGACCACCGCGCGGTCGCCCACGACCAGGAGCGTGACCACCGTGGTGCCCATCCCGCGCTGCTCCGCGTGGGCCACGATCGAATCACAGATCCGGCGGTTCGCTTCCGTCACCGCGGCCTGGAGGCGCTCCGACGCCCCTCGGACGCTCTCGCCCAGACCCCCGTTGCCGCGGAACGTCTCCTCGAGCGCTTCCACGGCGAGACGAGAAGCGACCTCGCCTGCGGCGTGGCCACCCATCCCGTCGGCCACGGTGTACGCGCCCAGCGCGATATCAAAGAAGTAGTTGTCTTCGTTGGTCTCCCGACAGTGACCGACGTCGGAGAGGCCAAAGGCCGATGGATTCACGATGTAACGCTCCCTCGCGGTGCAGCCCGCCGCAGCTGGCGTTCCCTCCCGGATCGCAGCTCTTCTAGTTTCACCGACGCGGCGTGCTGCGTGGGGTCCATCTCCAGGACCGCCTCGAGCTCGGTTTCCGCTCCCTTGTAGTCTCCGGCACGAAGCAGGGCGAACGCAAGATTCAATCTCGGAACGAGGTAGTCCCCATTCAGCTCGACCGATCGCCGGAGGCAGACGATCCCGTCGTCGAGCCGGCCGAGCTCGCACAGCGCCACACCGCGGAAGTTGTGCAGGTCCGCGAACTTGGGATTGAGCTCGAGGGCCAGGTCGAGCTCGGTAAGCGCCTTTTCGTGCTCTTCCGCCTTCAGGAGCTCCAGAGCCGATCGGTAATGCTCCTCGAATTTCTGCGGGGAGCTCCGGAAGGCGTCGTGAAAGCACTCCCGGGCATCCTCGATCCGACCTCCCTTGAGCTCGCGCAGCCCCGACTCAACCGGCTCGCGATAGCGTTTCATCTTGAGCTCGAGGGCCGCCGAGAAGGCCTTGGCGGCCTCGTTGCCGCGGTCGACTCCGATCAGGCAGAATCCCAGCGCGATCCACGCGTCGAGGTAGTCGGCGTTGCACTTGATCGCCCGACGATACTGTTCGATCGCCTCCTCGGGCCGCCCCAGCGCCTCGAGCGCCGTGCCGAGGCGGTAGAGGATGTCGGGGAAGTCGGGACTGACCTCCGCGGCACGCGCGAACTCGTCGGCGGCGCTCTCGAGATCGCCATTTCTTTCGTGCCGCTCCGCGGAGTTCACGAAGGTCTGCGTCAGGTAGTAGGTCGCCGCCGTGCGCTCGCTGTCGGTCAGCTTGGGTTCGTCGCGGAGGGCTTTCTTGAAGAAGTCGACCGCCTGCTTGAACTCGTTACGATAGTGGTGGTAGATGCCGGACTTGACGTGGTAGTTGGCCATCAGCGTCCGGATTTCCTTGAGCAAGCGCATCAATCGTCCTCGCTTCGACCGTTATTTTTTGCCTCGACTGAACGGCGTCGACCTCTGATTCCGGATGTCGAACGTCTTCTTCGCCATCTTCCGGATGATCTCCGGGACGTTCTTGTCTCGCATGAGATTCTTGAGGTCGAAGCTGTTGAGGCGCGAGATGAAGTTCGTCGAGATTCCCGGAGGCGTCTTGGGATTCCGGACCAGGGCCGAGACCACGGAGTAGCGCTTGACCCACTCACTCTTCGAGCCGATGGTCCTGAGCACCTCGTCGGTGACGTTTCGCATGTTCGCCAGCAGCTCGATCTCTTGATCGTTGATGCGAGGATTCCGAAGAACGCACAACGCGACGACCTTGTTGGAGTCCCGCACGAGGATGAGTCGCTCCTCGCGGCCCCCGCGCATGGCGAGCAGCGCCTTCTGCGCCGTGTTCAAGGTCAGGATCCGACGGTAGGCGCTCCGGATCTCGGGGTCCTCGGCCAGCTCGAATTCTTCGCCGTCGAGGATCTCGCTGGAGGCGAACAGCTCCCCGACGTCGACCTCGAGCACTCGGGCGGCTTCTTCCAGGTCGACGCCCTCTTTCTCGTCGTCGACCTTTTCGCTTCCTTTCTCGGGGACGGCTCTCAGGAAGCGATCCAGCAGGTCGAGGATCCGGCCGCGCTGATCCGGCCGGAGCGCCGGGTTGACGGTCAACGTGTCGAGAAGCTGCGGAGTGGCCAATAGCCTTTCCTGGTTGGTCAGGACCAGCTCGATGATCGAGGCGTTGCCCTTGCCGCCGAGCACGAACAGGGCCTTGTCCGGGACCGACTTGTGGAAGGCCACGAGCTCCGCCAGCCCCTCGTCGCGCACCGCCCGGTCGGCGAAGTGGGCCAGCACTTCGGGAGCACACGTCTCGTCGGAGAGAACGTCCCGGAGCCCCGAATCATCCAGCGAAGCCAGGTTCGCCTCGGCGTCGCTGCGAACCTGCTCCTCGGGATCGTCCAGCAGATGAAGGGCCAGACGTGTCAGCACGGCGCGGGGCAGGGGAAGGGCTCCGCGCGCCGCCGCCGCACGAATCGCCAGCGGCGCCTTGCCGCCGAGGATCCGTTCGACGATCTGCTGGGTTGTGGATCCTTCACCCATCACGGCTCCCCACCGCTCGATCGCGGTCTCGCGGGAACGACGTAGCGGCCCACCACCGGGAGCCCGTCGGGCCCGAGAGGCGTCGCCTCGGACCCCTCAGGCTGCACCATAACGGCGCCGCCGTCCAGCGCGTCGACCAGGAGGAACTCCCTGCACCGGAAGACCATCTCGGTATTCGCCGCCAGGCCATCCAGAATCTCGACTCGCCGATTATCGCAGTTCAGCCGGCCCTGGGTGGGCCGGGCGAGAAGGACACGAACCTGCGGGACCCTCACCGCCGGGGGCGCCGCCGCCGGTTCGTCGCGCCGGACTGGCGGCGGCTCCGGCTCTACCGCCTCCGGTGACGGTAGGGTCGCCATCGCGGCGGCGGACGATCCCTCGGTTGGAGGTTCATTCACAGGTTCGGTTCCGGCAGTCGACGATGGCCTTCCGGAGGCCGGCTCGATCACGGTCGTCGGCTCGGCCGGGGCCCGGGAGTCGGGCGTCGATCCGTCATCGGCACCCCACCACCACCACCAGATCAGAAAGGTCGCGGCCGCCAGAACCGCGACCGCAGCCACCACGACGGCCGCCTTCACCAGGGCTCCGCGGCCGGCGTCGCCGCCGGGCGTGTCGAGTACGGTGTGGGATCGAATCGCCGAACCCCCAGCGGGACGGAAGAGATCCTCGCTCAGGCCGTCGACGCGTTCCGATTGCTGTCCGCGCTCTTCCAGCAGGTAGGCGTTGACCATCGTCTCGGGATCGACGCCGATGTACTCGGCGTAGGCCCGAACGAAGCCCTTGTTGAAGACGCCGCCCGGAAGGCGCTCGAAATCGTTGCGCTCCAGAGCGTCGAGATAGCGCAGACTGATCTTTGTCGCCTCGGAGATCTCCCGCAGGGTGATCTCTCGAAGTTCCCGTTCCCGCTTGAGTTCTTCGCCGAAGGAGGACACCAACACTCGATTCTATGGACTCGCCGAAGTGACTGTCAACCATGCTCCGATCACCGGGTTCGTATCTCCCGGGGCTACTCGTCGGACTCCAGTCGTCGCACCGCCCCCACCCGGACGATTTTCGGGGCTTCCTCTTCCGTGGCCAGCTGCTCGAGCTCTCGCCTCGGGAGCTTCGCCACCAGTTTCAGCGCGTCGGCGACCGGGGTGCGGGCGTTGCGGACGAGCGCCCATCGCACCGCGCGTCGGTTGCCCCACTTGGGGTGGCGCGTCAGCCAACCCAGGACCTCGCCGGGCGCCTCCTCGCCGGAGGCCACGGCCTCCGCATCTTGCTCCTTGAGCTTCGGATTCCCGAGCAGCGCGCGCAGGACCCGGACTTCACCCGAGCCCCGAAAGCCGGCGATGAGGCCGCCCGTGGCGCGCCGCGCTATGGAGATCCGCTCGCCGAGGCTCATCTCGGGCAGCCGCTCCTTGAGGATCTGTTCGGCCTGCCGCCGGAGCGCGGGGTGGAGCCTCGCGTCCTCGAGGGTCTCGGTCAGGTCGCGCCAGTAGAGGTGACCGACAAGGTTCCGGGCCACCGGGTACGGCGTTCGCGGGTTATGGACCACGCCGCGCTTGACCTCGTAATACCGCGTCCACTGACGGTCCTGTCCGAGCCGCGCCAGCAGGCTGGGAGAGATGAATCGGTTCCGAAGCAGCAGGGTCATTTCGTTCGGAGTCAGCTCCGGGTTTTGCACGGCCCCCTCGAGGTAGGCGCTCGGGGCCGAGGCCAGGTGCCGGCGCAGCTCATCGAGGGGAGCACGGCGAGCCCGGTCCGCCGTCAGGGGTTCGCCCGGGCCGCGGCTCTTCGTCTCGTCCACCCGGCTCAATATAGGTTCTCCGCGGAGGGGCGGCCTCCAAACCCTATAATGCGTTCTCCGATGACCTTCAGCGGTAGCATCCTTGCAGCGGGACCGGCGCGCGTCTACCTGGGGGTCGCCCTCGTCGCGGTGGCCGTCTACGCCAACTCGATCGTCAACGAGTTCGTCTTCGACGATCGGCTCCTGATCGAGAAGAACCGGGTCATCCAGGGGGAGGGGACGGCGGGAGAGCTCCTGCTCGCCCCCTACCACCTCGGTGCGGAGCTATCGACGACCGCATTGTACCGGCCTTTGACCCTCGCGACCTTTGCCCTCGACTACCGCCTCGGCGGGCTCGACCCCCTCGGATACCACATCGTCAATATCCTCCTTCATGCCGCGGTGAGCCTCCTGGTGCTGCAACTGGGAGTGCGGATCGGGATATCACTCCACGGCGCCGCCGTCGGCGCGGTGCTGTTCGCGGTCCACCCGGTCCACACCGAGGCCGTGGCCAACCTTGCAGGAAGGGCTGAGCTGCTGGCGGCGCTGTTCTACCTGCTCGCGCTCGTCGGATACATCGACTCGGCGGACTCGGGCGCGCGCAGGCGCTGGGGTCGAATCCTCGTCGCAGGAGTAGGGATCCTGCTGGCCCTGTTCTCGAAGGAGAGCGCCGTCACGCTCGTGGGCGTGGCGATCGTGTGGGATGCCTTGCTCGGGCGCCGTGCGGGTGAGTCCGCGGGAGAGCACTGGAGACGGCGGTGGCTCGTCCCCTGGGCTCTCGTCGCCGCCGTGGCCGTTTACTTCGTGCTTCGCGCGATCGCGCTCGGCGGGGCCTTCGTCGGTCCCGAGATCCCCTACGTCGACAACCCGCTCGTCGATAGCCCGCTGACGGAGCGCTGGGCCACCGCCGCGGTGGTCGCGGTCCGCTACCTCGGCCTGCTGGTCCTGCCGATCCGGCTCTCGCCCGACTACTCGTTCGCGCAGATCCTGCCCATCCGATTCCTGAGCCCGGCGGCGCTCGGATCCCTCGCTCTGGTCGTGGTTCTCCTCGGGGCCGTAGCGTGGTCGGTCCGGCGGTCGCCGAAGGTGGCATTCCTCGGCGCGTTCGCCGTGATCGCGTTTCTGCCGGTCTCGAATTTCCCGTTCGCGATCGGGACCATCATGGGCGAGCGACTCCTCTACCTGCCGTCGGTCGCGTTCTGTCTCGTGCTGGGTCACGGGGTCGGTGCCGTCCGGGCGCGGCTCGGGGCACGGTCGGTGTGGATCGCCGTGGTCGTATTGGCCCTGCTCGCGTCGGCGAGAACCGTGGTTCGGAATCGCGACTGGCGAGACTCCTTGACGTTGTTCTCGACCGCCGCGGTGACCTCCCCCCGGAGCGTGAAGGTCCGGAGCAACCTCGCAGCGGAGTTGATGCGTCGCGGTCGCCACGACGACGCCCGGGAGGAGCTCGATCGCGCCCTCTCCATCGACCCCGAGTACCACCCGGCCCGGGTGAACCTGGCCCAGTGCCTTCTGGACGAGGGAGACGTCGCCGGCGCCGAGCGGGAGATCCGATACGTGCTGGAGTCTCGGCCCGACGATTCCGTTGCGCTTTTCCAACTCGGCGAGGTCTTGCTCCGCGACGGTCGGCTCGACGAGGCGGAGAGTGTGTTCCGCGGGCTGCTCTCGATGCGTCCGGAGTCGGGAGAGGTCCACGGACGGCTCGGCGTCGTGCTGGAGTCCCGAGGGCTCTGGGCCGAGGCGGAATCCGAGCTGGTCGAGGCGGTAGAGCTGGAAGCGAGCTCGGCCACCCTTCGAAACGATCTCGGCCTGTTCTACAGCCGGAGGGGGAGAGATGACGACGCGATCGGACATCTGCGACGGGCGGTCGAACTGGCTCCGGATGCCGTCGCTCTCCGGAACAACCTCGGCAACACCCTGCGAAACGCAGGAAGGCTCGACGAGTCACTCGAGGTTCTGGAAGAGGCCGCCCGGGTCGGTCCCGATTTCCCGCCGACCCACTACAATCTGGGTCTCACCCTCGAGGGCATCGGAAGAGCGGAAGACGCCGTGCGGCACTACCGCACCGCGTTGGAGCTGAGGCCGAGCTACGGCGATGCGCTGCGCGCCCTGGGGAGGGTGACGTTGGGGGAGGGTGACGCGGAGGGCTCTCTTCGCCACCTTGGTGCCGCGATCGCCGCCGACGCGGCCGACACCGAGGCCCACGCGCTCCGGGCCCGGGCGCTGTTCCGCCTGGAGCGATACGACGAGGCCGAGACCGATCTCGAGCGGGTCCTGCAACTCAACCCGGGCTCGGTCGAGGCCCGCAACAGTCTGGGCATCATCCACGCCTTGAGGGGCGATCCGGAGGGCGCGCGGCGATGGTGGGAAGAGGCCCTGGAAATAGCGCCCGACGCCCGGCAGGTCCGGGAGAATCTGAGAAAGCTGCAGCAGCCGTGAGCGGCCGAGCCCTGTGGTAACGTGAGGCCGCACGCGGAGGTCGGTTGGACAGTCCCGAGCAGATACTCCTCCTGCCGTTGTGGTACGTCGTCTTCCTTCTCTCCCTGACGTGTCACGAGGCGGCCCATGCGCTCGCCGCCCGTCTCGGCGGCGACGATACCGCGTACCTCGGTGGGCAGGTGACGCTCAACCCCATGCCCCACGTGCGTCGAGAGCCGATCGGCACCCTCGCGATTCCCTTCGCCACGTTCTTCATGACGGGCGGCTCGTGGATGATGGGGTGGGCGAGCGCGCCCTACGACCCGCTGTGGGAAGATCGCCACCCGCTGCGCGCCGCCGCCATGGCGATCGCGGGACCGCTCGCGAACCTCGCGCTGTTCCTGATCGGCTTCGCCATCCTCCGCATCGGGCTCGATGCGGGCATCTGGATCGATCCGCTCGACGCGGTTTCCGCCGATCGACTCGTGGTGCCGACGGCCGCCGATGCCGGCGCCCTGGATGCGGTCGCGCGACTGGCGTCGATCACACTGTTTCTGAATCTCGTGCTCTTCCTGTTCAATCTTCTGCCACTCCCGCCGCTCGACGGGGCGTCGGTGCTGGCCGGACTGCTTCCGCCGGCCCGTCGACTGCGCGATTGGCTGCGCGCCTCCCCGCTCGGCTCGCTCGGAGGCCTGGTGCTGGCGTGGCTCGTCTTCTCCCGTTTGTTCGGTCCCGTCTGGTGGGTCGTCGATGCGGCGCTCTACCGCTGACGAGGGCAGCCCGGTACCGCGTTATCATTCCCTCGTCATGGCCCGGAATCCGAGAAGGAGACGACCGATGAAAAGCCAGTGGCGAACGGCGACGGCGAGGTTGAGCCTCGCGTGTGTCCTCATGGCGGTGGCCGTACAGGTTCCGGCCCAGGAAACCGATGCGGGGCTCACGGTCGAGGACCACGGGGTCGGAAGCGCGATCGTGGACCGCAACCTCGAAGAGCGAAAAGAGACGTTCGTGGAGGGTGAGCGCGCCGTCTTCTGGACCCTGGTCGTGGGAGGAGACGCGGGGGATCGAGTCGCGCACATCTGGCTCCGGGAGGGCGAGGAGATGCTCACCGTCGGTCTGACCGTCGGGGGCCCGCACTGGCGGACCTGGAGCAACAAGACGCTTCATCCCGGCTCCGCCGGTTCCTGGGCGGTGGAGGCCCGCGACCCCGAGGGACGCGTCCTGGCCCGCGACGAGTTCACCTGCGTGACGGGCGAGTAGCGGGGTCGTCGGCGAGATCGGCGACGGCGCGCTCGATTCTCGCCGCCACCGCGGCGGGCTCTCGGGTCGTGCCCTCGAGAGGATCGAAGGGACGCCCGATCGTGACGCGGGCGCGGCCGGCCTTCGGCCACCGCCCACCCGGCGGCAGGATCCGCCCGAGTCCTTCGAGATGAACCGGCACGATCGGTGCCCGGGTCTCCACGGCAATCAGCCCGATGCCCTGCTTGAACGGCTTTATCTTTCCAGAGCGCGTCATGCGCCCCTCCGGGAAGACCAGCGGGCACAGCCCCGAGTCGAGCAGCTCTCCGGTGTACTCGAGGCTGGGCCGGAAGCCGCGGCTCTGGGGCAGAGGGTAGGCGTTGAAGACCAGAACCGCGAGAGCGTACAGCAACGACGAGCGGAGCCGGCGCAGGAGAGGCGCCCCCGGGTCGAAGCGCTCCGGCAGCGTCTCGATGGCCATCGCGGGAGACAGACGGCTTCGGAGGGGCTGCGGCAGGGCCAGCAGCACGGCCGGGGCATCCAACGTGCTGGTGTGATTGGCGACGAAGATGCAGGACCCTTCCACCTCTCCCGCGCGCTCGCGGCCCACGACGTCGAGCCGGACCCACAGACGGAGTAGCGTGGGGACCACGGTGAGCTGGAGCGCAGCGCGAATCCACGTC
>Ga0316191_10000904_pt1 | contig 20110 bp, 30 predicted proteins | sample Eddworburr2cm_MG_FD_204928 | JGI IMG/M metagenome (GOLD analysis project Ga0316191, IMG submission 204928) | Coastal sediment microbial communities from Maine, United States - Eddy worm burrow 2 cm | ecosystem: Environmental > Aquatic > Marine > Coastal > Sediment | place: USA: Maine... | reverse complement strand
ATTCGGGGCTCGTATTACCGGAAGAGCAAGCGTCGATTCAACTTGATTCGATGATTGCCGTCGCTCGCGCCGCCGAACGTGGACTTGGTGCGGCGCTCGTCCCGGTGCAATTAAGCGATCCATGGTTCGCCGCAGGAACACTAGTCCGCTTGTTTGAGCACGAACTGGAAACAAACGAAGCCTATTACCTGGTCTGTCGTAACGAAGACAGAAAGATCGAGCCAGTTCGTCTGCTACGCAAATGGGCTCTGCAAAAGTTTAATGAAGGTCAATGACTTTAGTCACGGCTATCGAGTCTTGCTTTTGCTTTTAGATCTCTTTTTACTCGTGCGCCTTTACGTTCCAGCATGGGTCGTATCAGCTGACCGAGCCAGGGCATGACGTAATTCAGGGTGGTCAAAACGCCAGTGATAGCTGGCATTGCTTTCTCACGCTGACTGTTACCACAAAGGTCCAGAATCGCTTCTGCAACGTCATCTGCAGTACTTATCGGCTGTGATAATGTCAGATCCGAGACAACATCCAGATTTGACATGATAAACCCTGTGTCTATTGGGCCCGGCGATACGAGCCCCATTTTGATGCCGCTGCCACGTAGTTCCTCGAACATGGCGTAGGTAAATGTCCGCAAGCCCGCTTTGCTCGCAGAGTAAGTTGCTTGATTCGGCAAAGGAGATCTCCCTGCCAGCGATCCGACGTTAATAATCGCGCCACCGCCTTGTTCACGAAGGTACGGAAGTGCGATACGCGTCAGCATGACCGGTGCTTTCAGGTTCACATCGATCATTCTTCCCATGTCTTCTGCTGAAATGGACTCGACAGGTCCTCGCTGATGAAACCCCGCGTTGTTGACCAAGACATCGATCCGTCCAAACTCGAATGCCGCTTTCTTGAATACATTGACGCAGGCATCGGCATCCGCTACATCCATGGCAAATATTTCAACGCGGGTCTTATCCCGCAGCTCTTCGGCAATTACTTCGAGGTTGCGTTTATTCCGTGCGACGAGCATCAGGTTGGCGCCAGCCTGAGCGAATTTTCGGGCTGCGGACGCGCCGACGCCTTCCGAACCACCAGTGATGATGACGGTCTTGTCTTTAAAGATCATGCGGAGATTGTACTAAAAGCCCAGGTAACCTTTGATTTTTTTCCAGAGGGACGATTCCCAACCGTAGACTTCCAGTACTTCGGGACCGAGGGTCGCGACGGGCATGGTCGTATCGGGCTGCATCGCCTGATTCGCGGCGACATCTTCCGGGCGGAGATCAAATTTGCCGGTCCTGCCCTCTCTGGCCTCGGTCAGACCGTCCACAGCAAGCGTCAGGTACGGCAAAACCTCGTCATCGACGATGTCTTCAAGAAAGACGGCATCCGGATCGAAGGCGTCCTTCGACAGAATGACGCAATCGTTACCAGTAAAGGCTTTATCGTTGCTAATCGTTCTATACCTGCTACGCAGAAGTAATTAGCATAATCACTATTGCCTGATCGCACTGTGAGCCGACTCACAAGACCAGAAATTCGTGAACTTTCTTTAGAAACAACTTGTTACAGCATTCTGGGCGACGAAAACCACCCATTTCAACGGCTTCAGGCTAAACTACCCGGCTAGTCATGCTACTGCCAGTTCCGGACTGAAGAATAACAATGAACCTGCCCCATCCGCTCACCCTCTTACTCGCCATATTCACGCTGCTCGCAGCCTGTGACGATGAACCGGCCGCCAATGCTCGTGGTGGCTGGGGTGGTGCTGCCAAGGTCGTTACGGCTCAGGTGAGACTGCAACCGGTAGTTGATGAGATCCAGGCGCTCGGCACTGCCAAGGCCAATGAATCTATCGAAATCCGGCCACGGGTTTCCAGCCTGATTGAGCGCATTGCGTTTGAAGAGGGCCAATTTGTCGAGCAGGGCGACCTGCTGGTGGAACTCGAGAATAGCGAGATTGTGGCGGGCCTGGCACTGGCCCGCGCTTCACTGTCGGAAAGTCAAAGCCTTTACGATCGCAGCAAATCACTGGCCGATACGCAGGCAATATCGGCCTCTAATCTTGACCAGTTATTCGCTGAGGTTCACGTCGATGAGGCGCGGGTCGAGGCAGCAAAAGCCCGGCTGGATAACACGGTCATTCGAGCACCGTTTGCCGGTCGCATCGGTCTGCGCCGTGTCAGCCCCGGCGGGTTTGTCAGCAACTCCACTGTAATCACGACACTCGACGATGTCAGCAAAATCAAGCTCGATTTCTCGGTTCCCGAGGCGTTTCTCATGGTTTTGTCCGAGGGCATGCCAATTGCAGCGCATAGCCTGGTATACCCGGACCAGGTGTTCGACGGCACCGTCACGAGTATTGATACGCGGGTGGACCCGGTGTCGCGTGCTATCCAGGTACGGGCGATCATTCCGAATTCCCATAGCATGTTAAAACCCGGCATGTTCATGTCGGTTGATTTGAAACGTGACCGCGGCAACCTTATCGTCGCGCCCGAACAGGCCATCGTCCCCGAAGGCAGTAATCAATTCGTATTTGTCGTCAAAGATGGCGTTGCGGAGAAACGCGCAGTCGAACTTGGCCGGCGGATACCCGGCTTCGTGGTGATTGATGCAGGGCTCGAAGCCAATGAGGCCGTAATCATAGAGGGTACGCACAAGGTTCAGGACGGCTCGGCCGTTGAAGTTCCCGGCCAGACGAATTCTGAGGACGTGCTGCGGCAGGATCGCACCTAGGATCCAACGATGCTTATCTCTGACATTTCTGTTCGCCGCCCCGTTTTTGCCGCCGTTATTTCGTTAATACTGCTGATCGTCGGATTCATGTCGGCGCGCAGCATGACGGTTCGCGAGTTCCCTGCGGTCGAGCGGCCTGTCGTTTCCGTGTCGACCAGCTATCGTGGCGCCGCGTCGGACATCGTTGAGCGCCGGGTCACCCAGGTTCTGGAAGATCAGCTTGCCGGAATTTCCGGCATTACGAAGATTTCATCGACCAGCTACGACGAACGCTCCTCGATTGACCTGGAGTTCACGGCCGATATCGACGTCGATACTGCAGCCAACGATGTTCGTGATCGTGTATCCCGGGTGCTTAGTCAGCTACCCGACGAATCTGACCCGCCACAAATTACCAAGCAAGACGCTTCGGCCGAAACCACCATGTGGATCAACATATCGAGTAGTACCCGATCGTTGATGGAAGTCTCGGATTACTCGGAACGATTTATTGTCGATGCGTTGTCGTCCGTCGAGGGCGTCGCGCAAGTTCGTGGCGGCGGTCAGCGGCGGCCGGCCATGCGTATCTGGGTAGATCCGAAACGCCTGGCCGCTCGCGGATTGACGGTTACCGACATTGAAGATGCATTGCGACGCGAAAATGTTCAAATTCCATCCGGGCGCCTCGAATCCAATACCCGTGAGTTTACCCTGCGGACGGACACAGGATTCCGCTCACCCGATGATTTTCGCGGGCTGGTCTTGCGCAAGGGTAACGATGACTACCTGATCCGGCTCGGTGAAGTAGCGGACGTCGAACTCGCACCGGAAAACATACGCAGCTACTCGGCGACAGACGGCGTCGCGGGTACAAGCCTTGGAATAATTCCACAAGCGCAGGCGAATTTATTGCAGGTAAACAAAGCCGTTGCGCAACGCATTGATGACATGCAGGCGACTTTGCCAGATGACATTGACGTTTCCGTCAACATGGATAACGCCATTTTCATACGCGCTTCTCTGATCGAGGTTGGAAAAGCGCTAAGCCTCGCGATGCTGCTGGTATTCATCGTTATCTATGCTTTTCTTGGCACGTTCAGGGCGACGATCATTCCCGCGGTCACCATTCCGATCTCCATCATTTCGGCATTCATCGTAATGGCTGCACTCGATTTTTCCATCAACACCCTGACACTGCTCGGTTTCGTGCTGGCCATCGGACTCGTAGTCGACGATGCGATTGTCGTACTCGAGAATATCGTGCGTCGCATTGAGGGCAAAGAGCCCACCTTGCTGGCCGCCGTCAACGGCAGTCGCGAAATTGGCTTCGCGGTGATCGCGACAACGTTGGTGCTCGTCGCGGTAATCCTCCCAGTGTCATTCATGCCGGGCAATATCGGTCTGATTTTTGGTGAATTCGGTATATCGCTCGCCGCCGCGGTCATATTTTCGAGCCTGATTGCGCTCACGCTCGTACCCATGTTGACGTCGAAATTGTTTGCCGACAATCGCTTGCATCGCGGTTGGCTTGCCAGAGCGCTTGACCGAGCGTTCAAACGCCTTGCGAATGTGTACGAGAAACTTATAAGGCGCACGGTCAAACACCCGGTTCTGGTGGTGGCGACGGCTTTGTTGATTTTCACGGGCGGCCTCAGCCTGCTCAATTTTTTGCCGGTGGAATACATGCCGCGTGAAGATCGTGCATTTGCGATGATCATGCTTACTGCCCCGGATGGCGCGAGTCTCGACTACACAATGAAATACATTAAAGCGGCCGAGCAAATTGTCCTTAAAGACGTCGAGCGCGGCGACGCTCTGCGGGTCCTTGGCCGCTCAGGCAGTTGGGGCGCGGGAAGTGACGTTAATACCGGCATGGTGCTGTCGCCTTTGCAGGTCTGGTCGAAACGTGATCGTTCAGCTAACGAAATCGTGCAGGGCTGGAACCGACAACTGGGTGAGCTTCCCGGCGTACAGGCCTTCGCCTTTGCTCCGGGTGCCTGGAGCCTGGGTCAGAGCAGCCGTCCCCTTGCGATCGTGCTTGGCGGCGTTGATTATGGGGAGCTAGCCGAGTGGCGCGATATTGTCATTCGTGAAGCCCAAAAAAATCCGGGCCTGTCCAATATCGAGTCAAACTATCGGGAACGCAAACCCAAGATTGACGTTCGAATCGATCGCAACCGTGCGGCCGATCTCGGCGTGTCCTTGTCGAATGTTGGTCGCACGCTGGAAACCATTCTCGGCTCCAGAGTAGTGACCACGTATATCGATAACGGAGAGGAATATCGCGTTATCTTGCAGGGTGTTGACGACAAGCGTCAGACTCCAAGCGACCTTGAGAGCATGTATGTGCGATCGGAGCAATCGGGTCAGTTGATTCCGCTCTCAAACCTCGTCGAACTTGTTGAGGCTGCCGGGCCTGTCGACCTGCGCCGCTTTGATCGACTGCGCTCAATTACAATCAGCGCGTCGCTGGCAGATGGATACTCGTTAGGTGCTGCCCTTGCCGACCTTGAAAAAATCGTTGCAGAGAATTTGCCGCCCACCGTTCGACTGAATTATGACGGTGAGTCGCGAGACTTCAAGACCACCGGTAATGCCATCTACATGACCTTTGTACTCGCGCTGGTCATTGCCTACCTTGTCTTGTCAGCGCAGTTTGAAAGCTTCCGACACCCCCTGATTATTATGACTACAGTACCTCTGGCGATCACAGGCGCTCTGTTCGGTCTGGTCATTTTTGGCTCGAGTTTAAATATATACAGTCAGATCGGTGCAATCATGTTGATTGGCCTTGCTGCCAAGAACGGTATCCTGATTGTCGAATTCGCCAATCAACTCCGCGACAGAGGCACCGAGTACCGCGAAGCCGTTATTCAATCGGCAAAAACACGATTACGGCCCGTTCTCATGACCAGCATGTGTACCGCATTCGGTGCCATTCCCCTTCTGCTCGCAACCGGAGCCGGCGCCCTGTCTCGGCAATCCATTGGCGCGGTCGTATTCTTCGGAGTAACGTTTTCCGCAGTGCTCACGCTGGTTCTCGTACCGACTGTGTACACGCTGATTGCGAAGAATACGCACTCGCCGGAGTACGTCTCACAACTCATCGAAAAACTCGCGAAAAACGCTCCGCACGCCCAAGAAACATAGGCGCACAAAAAAGCCGGGCGATGCCCGGCTTTTTCCTGACCTTGAGTCGCACGCTACTCGGCTGGTGCCGCTGCCGCTTCGACGGCCTGTTCGGTCATCATGACAATCGCCATCGGCGCAGCATCACCCGAACGTGGTCCCGTCTTCAGAATGCGCAGGTAACCACCTGGACGCTCTTTGAATCGAGGGCCAATCTCGGTAAACAACTTACCAACCACTTCCTTGTCGCGCAGACGATCGAATGCCAGCCGACGGTTGGCAACGCTGTCCACCTTGGCAAGCGTAATCAGCGGTTCAACCACACGACGCAGCTCCTTGGCTTTAGGCACGGTCGTCTTGATCGTTTCGTGCTTCAGCATCGATGCTGCCATGTTACGAAACATGGCTTTGCGATGAGAGCTGTTGCGACCCAGCTTACGGCCGGATTTTCTATGACGCATTATTCTTTACCTATAGGTACAGGGGTTCAGTATCTTTATGAACAAAGGGCACTGAACCCGGTGTGTTCTTAAGCCGGCATTCCGAGCTCGTGCTCGGGACGCAAACTTGCTGGCGGCCAGTTCTCAAGACGCATGCCCAATCCAAGGCCATGCCCTTCCAGAACTTCCTTGATTTCGGTCAGAGACTTCTTGCCGAGATTCGGTGTCCGCAGCAGCTCAACCTCTGTGCGCTGTACTAAATCGCCGATATACATGATGTTCTCAGCCTTGAGGCAGTTCGCGGAACGAACCGTCAATTCGAGCTCATCAACCGGACGCAACAGAATCGGATCAACCTGATTCTCTGCCGGATCCACGAAACCGTCTTCCTGGCCTTGCAGATCAACAAAGACTGACAGCTGGTCTTTCAGAATGCTACCGGCACGACGGATGGCCTCTTCAGGATCAATCGTTCCATTGGTTTCAATTTCCAGAATCAGCTTGTCGAGGTCGGTGCGTTGTTCGACGCGCGCCGCTTCGACGTTGTAGGTCACTCGGTGTACCGGACTGAACGAAGCGTCGAGCTGCAGACGACCAATCGGACCGGCCTGCTCCTCGAATACCGGACGCTGCGTGGCAGGTCGATAGCCACGACCACGTTCAACCTTCAGAATCATGTTCAGCTCGCCGACTTTCGTCAGATTAGCTATTACGAGTTCGGGATTCATTATCTCGACATCGTGGTCCAGTTGAATGTCAGCACCAGTCACGGGGCCAGGGCCTTTCCTCGAAATACGAAGTTCGGCCGTGTCACGTGTGTGCATTTGCACCGCAACCTGCTTGAGATTCAAGAGAATTTCGACGACATCTTCCTGAACGCCTTCAATACTCGTGTACTCATGCAATACACCTTCGATCTCTGCTTCGGTGATTGCTGCACCTGGCATTGACGAAAGCAAAATGCGTCGCAACGCGTTGCCTAATGTGTGGCCAAAACCACGTTCAAAAGGTTCGATGACCACTTTGGCCAACAGATCATTAACCGGCGTTACTTTGACGACGCGCGGCTTCAGAAATTCATGTACAGATTCCTGCATGGGAATATTCCTTCCTGACTACTTGGAGTACAACTCGACGACGAGGTTTTCGTTGATGTCCGGGAGAATGTCTTCCCGGTCCGGCAACGACTTAATAACACCCGACATCTTCTTCGCGTCAACAGCTACCCAATCGGGCAGGCCAACTTGTCCCGCAATCTCAATCGCACTCTGAATACGAAGTTGTTTGCGGGCTTTCTCACGAATACCTATTGAATCGCCTGCACTAACTTGCGCAGACGGAATGTTAACGAGTTTGCCGTTCAGCTCGATGCTCTTGTGGCTAACAAGCTGACGTGCTTCTGCGCGTGTAGACGCAAAGCCCATACGATAAACGACGTTGTCCAGACGACCCTCGAGAAGGCGCAACAGGTTCTCACCAGTTGATCCTTTCAGTTGGGCGGCACGCTTGTAATAGTTGCGGAACTGACGTTCCAGCACACCATACATGCGACGGAGCTTTTGCTTCTCACGTAGCTGCAAACCGTAGTCCGACAGACGCGGACGACGTTGTGGAGCACCGCCAGGCGGTACATCCAATTTGCACTTCGACTCCAGCGGCCGAATGCCGCTTTTAAGAAACAAGTCCGTGCCTTCACGGCGGGACAGTTTACATTTTGGTCCTAAATATCTTGCCATTACTTAAGCCTCTATACCCGCCGCTTCTTAGGCGGGCGACAGCCGTTGTGAGGAATCGGTGTTACGTCCTCGATGTTTTGAATACGAAAACCCAGAGCATTCAGAGCGCGAACCGCAGACTCGCGCCCCGGGCCCGGCCCACGAACACGTACGTCCAGATTCTTGACACCGAAATCGAGAGCCGTACGTCCCGCTTTTTCAGAAGCGATCTGTGCAGCAAAAGGCGTGGACTTACGTGAACCGCGAAAACCGCAGCCACCCGCCGTTGCCCACGACAGAGCATTGCCCTGACGATCGGTGATCGTGATGATCGTGTTGTTGAAGGACGCATGGATGTGAGCGATCGCATCGACCACATGCTTTTTGACCTTCTTCTTTTTTGGTTCTGCCATATCAATTAGTGCTCTTTTTGTGTCTGATCACCTACGTGTGCACGTAGGAGAATCGAGAGAATCCCTTACCGCTTAATCGGTCTCCGCGGACCCTTACGAGTGCGTGCATTAGTGCGTGTACGTTGACCGCGCAGCGGCAAACCGCGTCTATGACGGATGCCCCGGTAACAACCAAGATCCATTAAACGCTTGATATTCATAGAGATTTCGCGACGAAGGTCACCCTCAACCTCGAAACTCGCAACCGCCGTGCGAAGCTTCGCAACTTCTGGCTCAGCGAGATCTTTCACTGGCGTTTTCGGATCGATCTCCGCCGCCGTACAGATCTGCTTAGCGCGCGTGTTACCAATACCGTAGATTGACGTCAATGCAATCACGATGTGCTTATTCAGCGGTATGTTTATGCCTGCTATACGTGCCACTCTAATTCCTCGTTTCGGGCCTTGCCGTGCTGGCGACGCCCTTATCGTTTAACCCTGGCGTTGCTTGTGCCGTGCGTCGGTGCAGATCACTCTCACAACACCTTTGCGACGAATGATTTTGCAATTTCTGCAGATTTTTTTAACTGATGCTCTTACTTTCATGAGGTCACTCCTGGCCGCCGATGTAATCAGCGTGCTTGTCCGCCCCTGTTGTAATTACGCAGATTGGCTTTCTGCATCATGCCGTCGTACTGGTGGCTCATTGCATGCGCCTGCATTTGCGACATGAAGTCCATCGTAACGACGACGAGAATGAGTAATGAGGTACCGCCAAAACTGAACGGCATGCTTGGGTAGAACATGCGCACAAGCTCAGGCAGCAAACAAACGCCTGCGATGTACAAAGCTCCCCAAAACGTCAGTCGTGTCAGTACCTTGTCAATATATTCGGCGGTATGCGCACCCGGTCTGATTCCTGGTACAAACGCCCCTGAACGCTTCAAATTGTCCGCCGTATCTTTGGAATTGAACATCAGGGCGGTGTAGAAGAAGCAGAAGAAAATAATCATTGCGGCATAGAGCAACACGTAGACAGGTTGCCCCGGACCCAGATTGGCGCCGACAGTCTGCAATGCGCGTTGCAATGCATTTGGCTCAGCCGCCTGACCGAAGAACTGCGCGATTGTGGCCGGGAACATCAGAATACTCGAGGCAAAAATCGGCGGAATTACACCGGACATGTTGATCTTGAACGGCAAGTGCGTGCTCTGCGCCTGATACATCTTGCGGCCCTGCTGACGCCTTGCGTAGTTCACGGTGATGCGGCGTTGTGCACGCTCCATGTACACCACAAACACGATCGCAGCGACAGCGCCAATGAGCATCAAGATAGCCGTTGCCGGTGACATTTCGCCATTGCGTACCAGCGTTGCAGTGCCTGCGACCGCGGCCGGCAGTCCTGCGACGATGCCCGCGAGGATGATCATTGAAATGCCGTTACCGATACCGCGTTCCGTGATCTGTTCACCCAGCCACATCAGAAAGATTGTACCCGTGACAAGTGTAATACACGCCGTGATCAGGAACGCCGGGCCCGGGTTAACAACCAGGTCTGGTTGTCCTTGCAGCCAGGATGCAGCAGCAACCGACTGGAAACTTGCCAAAGCGACCGTGCCGTAACGTGTGTATTTCACAATCTGGCGACGACCCTGCTCACCTTCCTTACGTAGCTGCTGCAGGCTCGGCAGTATATGGCTCGCCATTTGCATAATAATTGACGAAGAAATGTACGGCATGATGCCCATGGCAAATATGCCGAAGCGTGACAACGCACCACCGGAAAACAGGTTGACCATGCCAAGCAAGCCGCCCGCCTGCTGCTCAAAAAATGCAGCCAGAGCGACGGGGTCCACGCCTGGTACCGGTATAAAGGTACCAGCACGGAAAACCATCAGTGCACCGATGAGAAACAGGACGCGAACTTTTAGTTCGCCCAGTTTGCTCGCCGCTTTAGCGATGTCTGCCGGACTTTGGTTGGGCTTCTTTGCCACGTGGCTTTCCTATTATTCCTGTATTCGATTGTCGCGGCTAAAGCCGCTCCTACGATGTTTTCTCGTTCTACTCGATGCTGCCACCGGCTTTTTCAATAGCCTCGCGTGCACCTTTGGTCACAGCGATGCCCTTGAGCTTCACTGCCGTATTAATCTCGCCTGACTTGATAACTTTGACCTTGGTGACGACAGCCGGAACCAGATTGGCAGCCTTCAACACATCGATCGTAATCTCGTCGGCCGTCGGAATTGTCAGCTCATGCAAGCGCAATTCTGCCGTCAGCCGCGCCATGCGAGAGTTGAATCCAACTTTCGGCAAGCGACGTTGCAGTGGCATCTGGCCACCCTCGAAGCCAACCTTGTGGTAGCCGCCCGAGCGCGCATGCTGGCCCTTCTGGCCACGACCACTCGTCTTACCCTGGCCGGCTGAATGGCCACGTCCGCGACGCTTGCCAACTTTTTTCGCACCCTTACCGGGCGACAATTCATTAAGACGCATGTCAAACTTCCTCTACAGAAACCATGTACGAAATGCGGTTAATCATGCCGCGATTTTCAGGCGTGTCGATGACGGTCACCGTGTGGTGCATCCTGCGCAGACCAAGGCCAGTAACACAGGCTCTGTGACTCTTGAGTCGCCCGAACTTGCTCTTTGTCAGCGTGACTTTTAGTTCTTTTGCCTTCGCCATGATCTAAGTCTCTGCTATTCCTTCGTTATGAACGCGGCTTACGCCACGATCTCTTTTACTTTCTTGCCGCGCTTCGCAGCGATCGCCTGTGGAGAGTGAATCTCCGACAGCGCCTTGATCGTTGCGCGGACAACGTTAATTGGATTACGTGAACCGTAGCTCTTGGCCAACACGTTACGCACACCGGCGCACTCGAAAACAGCGCGCATCGCACCACCGGCGATAACGCCAGTACCTTCTGATGCTGGTTGCATGTAGACGTTAGTAGCGCCGTGACGACCCTTCTTCGCGTACTGCAACGTATCGTTATTCAGGTTCACCGAAATCATGTTCTTGCGCGCGCCCTGCATCGCCTTTTGAATAGCAATTGGTACTTCACGCGCCTTGCCGTAGCCGAATCCAACCTGGCCCTGCCCGTCACCAACTACTGTCAGCGCGGTAAAGCCGAATTGACGACCACCTTTAACAACCTTCGCAACACGATTGACCGTTACGAGTTTCTCGATAAGGTCGTCGCCTGACTGTGTCTGTTCGTTTCTTGCCATTGTAGGTCCTTAAAACTTTAATCCAGCTTCACGAGCTGCATCGGCCAGAGCCTTAACACGGCCGTGATAACGGAAACCAGAACGATCAAATGCGACCGTATCGATGCCTGCGGCTTTTGCTTTCTCGGCAATGCGAGCGCCAACTATCGATGCCGCTTCAACATTACCGCCACTTTTGACGCCCTTACGAACCTCAGACTCCAGCGTCGACGCCGATGCGAGTATCGTGCCGCCATCGGGCCCGATTACCTGCGCATAGATATGACGCGGCGTGCGGTGAACACTCAAACGGTTCACCTCAAGTTCTGAGATCTTTGCGCGAGCCTTGCGGGCGCGACGCAGACGATTTTGTTTCTTATCGAGCTTCATGATTTTCTCACTAACTATTTCTTCTTCGCTTCCTTGAGCATTACGCGCTCATCGGAATAGCGAACACCTTTGCCTTTGTAAGGCTCCGGCGGACGAAAACGGCGAATCTCGGCCGCAACCTGGCCGACCCTCTGCTTGTCTGTTCCCTTGATGACCACTTCGGTCTGGCTCGGCGTCTCGACGCTAATGCCCTCAGGAACCTGGTAAACGACCGGATGTGAAAACCCGAGCGTCAAATTCAATGTGCTGCCCTGTGCCTGGGCACGGTAGCCAACCCCAACCAGCTCGAGCTTGCGCTCAAACCCTTCCGTAACACCGCGCACCATATTCGCGAGCAGTGCACGAGTCGTACCTGTTACCGCCATCGCAAATCTTGATCCGGAGCGCGGCGCAAGCTGCAATTGGCCATCTTCTGGAGTGATTTGCACTTCAGTATTCAAATCGAGGAGCAACGAGCCTTTGCTGCCCTTGATCGTGACAACAGTGCCTTCCTGTTTGAATTCAACGCCTTGCGGCAACTCAACTGGTGCTTTTGCAATTCTGGACATAGTCTTGTCTCTATCGGGCGAGTTCAGTCACATCAGGAAACGATGCACAAAACCTCACCACCAATACCCTTTTCTCTTGCCTGACGATCAGACATCACGCCAGCCGAAGTCGAAACGATCGCTACACCGAGGCCTCCCAGGACCTTTGGCAGACCTTCTTTGCCGCGATATATACGCAATCCCGGGCGGCTCGCACGTTGAATGCGCTCAATAACCGGCACACCGTCAAAATATTTCAACTCAACGCTGAGTGACTTCAGGACACCTTCGCCTTCCGTCGAAAAACCGGTGATGTAACCTTCGTCTTGCAACACTTTTGCGACAGCCTCTTTCGCCTTTGACGCCGGCATCGAAACGCTCACTTTGCGAGCTTTCTGGCCATTGCGAATGCGTGTCAGCATGTCTGCGATCGGATCGGTCATACTCATGTTCTGTCTCCGCCTACCAACTGGCCTTCGTCAGCCCGGGAATTTCGCCATTCATAGCGGCTTCCCGAAGCTTGTTACGGCCGAGGCCAAATTTGCGATAAACACCATGCGGACGCCCGGTAATCGCACAGCGATTACGCTGACGCGAAGGGCTGCCATCGCGCGGCAACGCATTAAGCTTTGCCTGTGCAACCTGACGCTCGTCGTCCGAGCTATGAATGCTGCGAACGATCGCTTTCAAGGCAGCACGCTTGTTAGCTTGCTTTGCTACCAGCTTGGTGCGTTTCAGCTCGCGCATGATCATCGATTTCTTAGCCATGTTCTGGATGTTTTCCTGGTTATTTCTTGAATGGGAAGTTAAACGCTTCGAGAAGCGCCCGGCCTTCCTCTGCATTGCGTGCGCTCGTTGTAATGGTGATATCCATACCGCGAATCACATCAATTTCGTCGTAGTTGATCTCCGGGAAGATAATCTGCTCGGAGACACCCATGCTGTAGTTGCCCTGTCGATCGAACGACTTCGCGTTCAACCCACGGAAATCACGAATTCGTGGAATCGCAATATTCACGAGACGATCGAGAAACTCGTACATCCGCTCACGGCGCAAGGTCACCTTGCAACCGATAGGCATGTCGTCACGAATCTTGAACGCTGCAACAGACTTGCGGGCCAGACAGATCGTTGGACGCTGACCGGCGATTTTTTGCATATCATCGCGAGCCTTTTCCAGCACTTTCTTATCGGCAACCGCGGCACCAACACCCATATTCAGAGTGATCTTGGTGATGCGCGGCACTTCCTGCGAATTCGCAAGGCCAAGCTTCTGCTGGATTTCGCCAGCCAGTTTGGTTTTGAATTGTTCCTGTAATCTAGACATCTTAAATATCCACTACGTCGCCGGTGCCGCGAAAAACGCGCACCTTGCTGCCGTCATCTGCAACACGAAATCCAATCCGATCGCCTTTTTTCGATTTCGGATTGAAGACCTGCACATTCGAAACATTAAGTGGCATCGCCTTGTCCACGATGCCCCCAGGCTCTCCGACATTCGGATTTGGCTTGGTATGTTTCTTGGCAATGTTTACGCCTTCGACGAGCACTCGCTCATCATCAAAAACCTCCAGGACAGTGCCACGACGGCCCTTGTCCTTGCCGGTTGTCACGATGACTTCGTCGCCTTTTCTAATCTTGTTCATAATATTTACCGTGGAGACCGGGTCCCTACAGAACCTCAGGTGCCAGCGAAATAATCTTCATAAAACGGTTTGTACGCAGTTCACGTGTTACCGGCCCAAAAATACGAGTTCCGATCGGCTCGAGACGTGCATTTAGCAGTACTGCAGCGTTGCCATCGAAACGAATCAGCGATCCATCTTTACGACGTACGCCCTTGCGCGTGCGGACAACAACAGCGTTATAGACCTCGCCCTTCTTGACCTTGCCACGCGGGATTGCGTCTTTAACGCTGACTTTAATTACGTCGCCAACGCCTGCGTAGCGACGCTTCGAGCCACCCAATACCTTGATGCACTGCACACGGCGGGCACCGGAATTATCGGCTGCGTCAAGAACTGTCTGCATCTGAATCATGACTGCGTTCCTAAATCTCTATTGGCCTGCTGCACGTTCAACAACGTTGACGACAGCCCATGACTTGTTTTTCGAAATCGGCTTGCACTCGGCAATTGCAACGCGGTCGCCGGGCTTGCATTCGTTGCTGGCATCATGCGCAAGCACCTTGGTGGTGCGGCGAATGTACTTGCCGTACATCGGGTGCTTAATCAAGCGCTCGATAGCAACAGACACTGTCTTGTCCATCTTGTCGCTGACAACACGACCAATGACCGTGCGCTGCGCATTGTTAGTTTCTTCACTCATTTGCTGTCACCTGCTGCACGTCCGAGCTCGTTGAGCACCGTCTTGACGCGCGCAATATCTTTTCTTACACGGCGATGTTGATGATTCTGCGCCAGTTCACCCGTTGCACCTTGCATGCGCAGATTAAACTGCTCACGACGCAGAGCTAAGAGCTCTTCGTTAAGCTCTTCGGCTGACTTGCCTCGAAGTTCCTTGGCTTCCATCACATCACCTGCCGTTGTACAAATGTGGTCGGGAACGGAAGTTTGGCTGCGGCCAGGCGAAATGCCTCCCGCGCGATCTCTTCCGTTACACCTTCCATCTCATAGAGCACACGACCCGGCTGAATCTGGCATACCCAGTATTCAACGTTGCCTTTGCCCTTGCCCTGACGCACTTCCAATGGCTTCTTCGTAATTGGCTTGTCTGGAAACACCCGAATCCAGATCTTGCCGCCACGTTTGATGTGACGCGTCATCGCACGACGAGCCGCCTCAATCTGACGCGCCGTCATACGACCACGACCTGTAGCTTTCAGACCAAAAGTGCCGAAAGCCACCGTGCTACCACGAAGCGCAAGCCCGCGATTGCGTCCCTTGTGCTGTTTGCGAAATTTTGTTCGTTTAGGCTGTAACATCTCTTATCCCAGGTAAGCGCCAGTTCTTAAGAACGTGCGCCTGCTGCAGCTTCGGCGGGCTCTGCCGCCACCGCTTCGGGCTTGTCAAAAACTTCGCCCTTGAAAATCCAAACTTTGACACCGATAACGCCATACGTTGTTGCCGCTTCGGCAAATCCGTAGTCGATATCCGCACGAAATGTGTGCAGAGGCACACGACCCTCGCGGTACCACTCTGAACGCGCGATCTCTGCACCGTTCAAACGACCGCCGACCTTGACTTTGATGCCTTCAGCGCCAACACGCATGGTGTTCGTTACTGCGCGTTTCATCGCGCGGCGGAACATCACCCGTCGTTCGAGCTGCTGAGCAATCCCTTCTGCCACCAAAGTAGCGTCAAGCTCTGGCTTGCGAACTTCACTGATATTGATGCGCACATCGCCGATGTTCATGTCTACCATCGCGGCAACTTCAGCACGCAGCTTTTCAATATCCTCGCCCTTTTTGCCGATCACGATGCCCGGACGCGCCGTAAAAATCGTGATATTGACCTTCTTCGACGGACGCTCGATCGCAATCTTGCTGACCGACGCTTCCTTGAGTTTCTTTTTGATCAGAACCCGAATCAGGTGGTCCGACTTAATATGCAACGGGAACGTCTTGGAATCCGCATACCACTTGGATGTCCAGTCTTTGACGATACCGAGGCGAATCCCGGTTGGATGTACTTTTTGACCCATATTCTCTACTCGTCCCCAACTCGCACAGTGATGTGGCTGTTCCGCTTGATAATGCCCGTGCCGCGGCCTTTCGCCCGCGCACGGAAACGACGGAACGTCGGTGCCGCATTGACCTCAATGGTCGATACTTTCAATTCATCTATATCCGCGCCGTGATTGTGTTCTGCGTTAGCAATTGCCGACTCGAGCACTTTCTTCACGATACGAGCGCTTTTCTTCGGCGTAAAAGTCAAAGTCCGCAGAGCCTCGTCCACAGATTTGCCGCGTATGGAATCAGCTACCAAACGGCATTTCTGCGGCGAAATCCGCGCGTATCGAAGTATTGCTGCAACTTGCATGTACCAGCTCCCCTATTTCGTTTTCCGATCACCGGAGTGACCGCGGAACGTTCTGGTGACTGCAAACTCGCCAAGTTTGTGACCGACCATGTTCTCTGAAATCAAGACAGGTACGTGCTGACGACCGTTATGAACAGCAATTGTCAGTCCGACCATGTCGGGCAAAACCATCGAGCGACGCGACCAGGTCTTGATTGGACGGCGATCATTCTTGGCTGAAGCCTCTGCAACCTTCTTCGCCAAATGCGTATCGACGAATGGGCCTTTTCTTACACTGCGTGGCATTTTCCTGTCCTTTCCTTACTTACGCTTGCGTCGGCGCACAATCATGCCGTCGGTGCGCTTATTCGAGCGCGTCTTGGCACCCTTGGTCGGCGTGCCCCACGGGCTCACCGGATGACGGCCGCCGGATGTGCGACCTTCACCACCACCATGTGGGTGATCGACCGGATTCATCGCGACACCACGAACTGTCGGGCGTACGCCTCTCCAGCGCGAAGCACCGGCTTTGCCGAGCTTGCGCAGGTTGTGTTCGCTGTGCCCTACCTCACCAATCGTTGCACGGCAGTCAACGTGAATCTTGCGCGTCTCACCAGAGCGCAATCGCAAGGTAGCGTAGGCGCCCTCGCGAGCTGCCAGCTGCGCGTAAGTTCCCGCAGAGCGCATCAGCTGTCCGCCCTTACCCGGCTTCATTTCGACGTTGTGAATCACCGTACCAACTGGAATTGACCGCAATGGCAGCGAATTTCCCGGCTTAATCGGTGCATCCTCACCACTGATGATCGACGTGCCATCGCTAACGCCTTTCGGTGCCAGAATGTAACGACGCTCACCGTCTGAATACTTGACCAAAGCGATGTGCGCGCTGCGATTCGGGTCATACTCGAGCCGTTCGACCACACCTGCGATGCCATCTTTGTCGCGCTTGAAATCGATAATCCGATAGCGCTGCTTGTGGCCACCACCTTTATGCCGAACGGTGATACGGCCATTGTTATTGCGACCACCTTTCGATGTTTTCTTGTCAAGAAGCGCCGCATGCGGCTTGCCTTTATGCAGTCCGGGCGTCTTAACCTCGACAACGAATCGGCGTCCAGCGGATGTCGGTTTTGCTTTATGAAGTGACATTACTTAAACCTTAATCTGCGCCAAGGAAGTCAATCTGACTACCTTCAGCCAGCCTTACGTAGGCTTTCTTCCAATTATTTCGACGGCCGCGTGTCTGACTAAAGCGCTTCAGCTTGCCGCGATAGTTAGCGACCTGTACGCCTTCGACCTTTACCTCGAACAACAACTCGACAGCCTGGCGAATCTCCGCCTTGGTCGCGTCTGTACGTACCTTGAATACGACCTGGTTATGCATCTCGGTAGCCGTCGTGCTCTTTTCAGAAAACACCGGGCCCTGCAAAACTGTCATCAGTCGTTCCTGGTGAGCTGCAACACTCATGACAGGCGCTCCTCAAGTAACTTAAGTGCCGGTAACGTGACCAACACTTTTTCAAACCTAATCAACACAACAGGATCGATTGCAGCCGCATCACAAATGCCAACGTCGGACAGGTTGCGTGCCGCCAGAAACAGCTTTTCGTCAAATGCCTCGGTAAGAATCAACACACTGCCCAAGTCGAACTCTTTGAGCTTGGTTGCAAGCAGCTTGGTCTTCGGCGCCTCTAGCGAAAGCTCCTTGACGACCACGAGACGATCCTGACGCACCAGCTCGGACAGAACCGAACGCAGCGCTGCACGATACATTTTCTTGTTGACCTTCTGATCATGGCTACGCGGCTGCGCGGCAAACGTACGTCCGCCGCCGACCCAGATCGGACTACTCGAAGTACCGGCACGAGCACGGCCAGTTCCCTTTTGCCGCCAGGGCTTGGCACCACCGCCACGAACTGCGGCACGGTTCTTTTGTGCCTTCGTTCCGGCACGGCTCCCTGCCAGATACGCTGTCACAACCTGATGGACCAGCGCTTCGTTGAAATCAGCACCGAATGCAGCTTCTGCTACATCGACTGAACCACTGTCTTGCATTTTTAATTTCATGACAGCGTTCCTTAATTCGAAGCTTTGATAGCCGGACGGACAATAACCTTGCCGCCGCTATGGCCCGGGACTGCGCCCTTGATCAAAAGAAGGTTTCGTTCCGCATCGACGCGCACAACCACTAGGTTTTGCACGGTGCGGCGAACGTTACCCATATGACCCGACATCTTCTTGCCTTTGAATACACGGCCTGGCGTCTGGTTCTGGCCAATGGAACCCGGGGCCCTATGTGCCAACGAGTTGCCGTGCGTCGCGTCCTGCATACTGAAGTTATGACGCTTGACCGTTCCGGCGAAGCCCTTACCAATCGATGTACCGATGACATCCACTTTCTGGCCTTCTTCGAATGCATCGACCTTGAGCTCATTGCCTGCCTCAAATTCACCGGAATCGGTATCATCAAGGCGAAACTCAGTAACCAGATCGCCCGCTTCAACCTTGGCGGCAGCAAAATGGCCGGCCTTAGGCTTTGACACGCGCGAAGGCTTGCGGCTACCAGCAGTTACCTGCAACGCACGGTAGCCGTCATTCTCAACGGTCTTCACCTGAGTGATTCGGTTTGGCTGTGCCTCGATCACGGTTACCGGGATTGATTCCCCATCTTCCGTGAAGACACGTGTCATGCCGCACTTGCGGCCAACAATACCCATCGTCATCTTCAAAACCTCGCGTCAACTTCGATTGGTCGACGCCTAATTCCTAAAATCTATGTCACCGCCGCAACTTCGATTGGCTGCGGCTGTTTTCGTATTCACGCGTCTTTCAGACACGCGAAAGGGCCAGCCATCGCCGAGAACTTCTTGTTCTCATGCTCTGGGGCTGACCCTGCATTCCGGCCCAAACTTCCGTTCAGACCAGCAGTTCCGGGATTTGCCGTGTCGCCTTCGATTTCCCGACGACCAAGTGCTTGTAAGCGCCACAGAGCAATGCCCTTGTGACGCCATTTCTGTGTTCGGCCGACTCCCGGCCCGGCCAAACTCAGCGAGCCAGCAATTATACCGCCGAAACCCCCTAACGCAAGCGGTTTTCAGGCGAATATTGCTGTTATTTTCAGGCCCTAGTTGAGCTTGATCTGTACGTCGACGCCTGCGGGCAATTCCAGCTTCATCAACGCATCAACGGTCTTATCCGTCGGATCGACGATGTCCATGAGGCGCTTGTGAGTGCGGATTTCGTACTGGTCACGCGCATTCTTGTTCACATGCGGCGAAATCAGGATCGTAAAACGCTCTTTCCTCATCGGCAACGGAATCGGGCCCTTTACTGCGGCACCGGTACGCCTGGCGGTCTCGACGATCTCCCGCGCCGAATTGTCGATCAGCTTGTGATCAAAGGCTTTCAGGCGAATTCTAATGTTTTGGTTATCTGCCACGTTTTTTCCTTATTCAATAATTTTAGCGACGACGCCCGCACCAACGGTACGACCACCTTCACGAATAGCGAAGCGCAGGCCGTCTTCCATCGCGATTGGCGCAATCAGGTCTACGACCATCTTCACGTTATCACCCGGCATGACCATCTCCGTGCCTTCCGGCAACTCAACCGCACCCGTTACGTCCGTCGT
>Ga0316191_10000903_pt1 | contig 20114 bp, 19 predicted proteins | sample Eddworburr2cm_MG_FD_204928 | JGI IMG/M metagenome (GOLD analysis project Ga0316191, IMG submission 204928) | Coastal sediment microbial communities from Maine, United States - Eddy worm burrow 2 cm | ecosystem: Environmental > Aquatic > Marine > Coastal > Sediment | place: USA: Maine... | reverse complement strand
GGCTTGTACATCATCGACGACCAGGTCAAGCCGGTCACCACCCAATTATTAAAGGCCATCCGGAAAATCAGTCACAAACCGATAAGGTTTGTTATCAATACACATTATCACGCCGACCACGTTGGTGGTAACGAGGCCATTGGCGATGCCGGTGCGGTGCTCATTGCACATGAAAACATCCGCAAAAGAATGACCACTGAGCAGGTCAGTATCTTTAAGAACAACAGCACCCCGCCCTATCCAAAAGGGGCCCTGCCGGTATTGACCTTCAATGACCGTTTGTCATTGCACCTCAATGGCGAAACCGCGACCGCTTACTATGTTGCCAATGGTCATACCGACGGTGACAGCATCATTCATTTTCCGGTCAGTAACGTGATCCACATGGGCGATATGTTCTTCAACGGACTTTACCCCTATGTTGATCTTGACGCTGGTGGTTCGATGCTTGGCCTGGTCGAAGCGGCGAATCTTGCCCTGTCGATGGCCGATGAGTCCACCCGTATTATCCCCGGCCATGGGCCGCTGGGAATGACGGAAGACCTGAAAAATTACCGTGATTACCTCGTACAGGCGAGCGCCAATGTACAGGCACTGATTGATGAGGGCATGGACCTTGGGCAGATCATTGCGGCCGCTCCAACCAAGGAGTGGGATGAATCACTGGGTAAGACCTGGATTACGCCTGCCCAATTTGTGACATTCATTTACAACAGCCTAAAGGGAATACAGCGTTACACGCCGCCACCTGTTGAGAAAACTGAAGAGGAATAGTCAGCGACGTGTAAGACCGGGCGGGAAAGTCTGAAAGCCTGCGTTAGCTGTGCCGGGATTGTCACGGCATATAAAGCCTGCTCACGCTCCAGGTATTTGCGCTCAAAAGGCGTCATAGCGGTATTGGGTTGAATTTTCTTCGCTGCAACATCTACACCCGTCACAAAACTGACCGCGCGGGCAAACTCAAGCGCATAAACCTCCCAGTTACAGCGCATTTCAATTTCACCCCCCAGCGACAGGAGTTGTGGAAATACCGGGTGTGCGTGCCAACGCCTCAATAGATGGCCCGGTTTCGGCCACGGATTGGGATATAACAGAAAGTGTTTCTCCGGCAGATGTCCGTCATTAAGCAAAAGACGCCACAAAGTAGCTAGCTCTGCCCTTAGCAGGATGAGATTTTCATGGCGATGAAAACTCGAAGTTACACCACTTTTTGCAAGCCGGGAACGTGAACGGTCTGCACCCATCACGATATGTTGCGGAAATTTCTCTGCAAGCCGACGGGTACTGCTGCCGGTGCCGCATCCGGAATCCAGTATAAAAGGCAAACCAGACGCAAAAACACCTTCCCGCTTCAGTTGACGGAATGTCTCAAGGGTTGGCGTATGAAAAGGTTGGGCCCAGGTCGTTTGCAAATGCCGCTGTAGGCTTTTTTCAAGATGCGGGTGAATACCGTGCTGCTTGCTGGATACCAGTCCTGACTCGCTGATATTTTTGCTGTTGTCTGCCTGTTTCAATGCTTTTGCAACGCGCATTCCTGCGATTCTCACGCTATCATTGTAGTAACTTGAAATGTGAATCATACCCTATGTCATCAGCGACCCGGTTTCTGCATATCAACGAACCCTTGCCAATGAAAAAAGGCGGCGTTCTGCCGTCATATACACTCGCATATGAAACCTGGGGAGAACTCAACCAGGCACGCTCCAACGCGGTCCTGATCCTGAGCGGTCTGTCGCCCAGTGCGCATGCTGCATCCAGCGAAAAGGATCCCTCGCCGGGTTGGTGGGAAAACATGATCGGCCCCGGTGCACCCATTGATACGAACCGCTTTCATGTTATTGCCCTTAACTCGCTGGGCAGTTGTATGGGCTCAACCGGACCGGCCAGTGTTAACCCTGAAACCGGCAGACCTTACCGGCTAAATTTCCCGGAATTGTGCGTCGAAGACATCGCAGAGAGTGCACATTCATTGGTCGAGCATTTGGGTATTGAACAGTTATGTACCATGGTTGGACCCTCCATGGGCGGCATGAGCGCGCTTGCCTACCTGCAAAAACACCCAAACGGTGCGCGTCACTTCCTGACCATATCGAGTTCGCCAAATTCAGCACCATTCAGTATCGCCATAAGATCCTTGCAAAGAGAGCTGATTGTTTCTGACCCGGCCTGGAATGATGGTAACTACACCGAAGACCAATGGCCGGAAAACGGGATGCGCATGGCACGTAAACTGGGCATGCTGTCCTATCGTTCATCCGAGGAGTGGCGTAACCGGTTCGGCCGGCGCAAGCAGGATTATTTCCCAACCGAATTGTATGGAATGAACTATGAGGTAGAGTCCTACCTGGAGGCCGCCGCACGCAGGTTTGTGCATTCGTTCGACCCCTGCAGTTACCTGTACCTGTCACGCGCTATGGATTGGTTCGATGTAGCGGATGATTATCCGGACCTGCCGTCCGCGCTGGCGTGTATCAGGCTGAAAACAGCTTGCGTGATCGGTGTGGAAACCGACATCCTGTTCCCTGCCTATCAGCAAAAAGAGATTGCCGACGCGCTGCGTTCAAACGGAGTCGACACGAGTTTTGCGAACCTTGAATCATTGATGGGGCATGACGCCTTCCTGGTGGATCACGATCATTTCAATCCCCATATCGTGGCCTATTTCGATCGGATCTGGTTTGAAGACAGGCTCTGACATTGGAATAAAACCATTATCAGAAAAAGCGGGGAATTGTGACTTAAATACTGGCACAGCACCGCTTGCGTAGATATACTTTGCGCCTCGCAAATCCTGCCGGAGTGGCGAAATTGGTAGACGCGCTGGATTCAAAATCCAGTTTTGGTAACAAAGTGCCGGTTCGAGTCCGGCCTCCGGCACCATTAATTACATAATATCAACGTGTTATTAGACACGAAAAACCTTCCCTTCTTATGTAACATCCCAATCAACACCTCTAGATGTGCTCCTGACAAAGCTAAACAAGCTATCGACTTAATCAAGTTGGATGGAGAACGGTTTTTCGCAATATTCTTTCGTCGGGGTTTTAAATCATTATTATTGCGAAAAGCTATGTCGCTGTTACGTGTATTTTTGGTCTTTCCCTTCGAATCCTTGGTGTTTGTTTTTCTGCCGAATTGCGTTTACTTACTGATTGTCATGTCCCATTCATCCCGAAAGCTCTCCCAAAAGCAAAAGTGACCCAACCGATAAAGTGTTGGTTCCCAGCCGCTTTCATCCATCGTCTCAATCATGTCGAGTGCTGCTTCAAAAGGAAGCTCATCTAGCTTCCATAGCGAAATGATTTCACTGATTAGTAAACTCTTAATCGTTGCAGAAACCTTTGATTTCCCACTTTGGATTTTCGAATTTGGGTTTTCACACAGCCTCGGCCAGGAGCCGCCGTTTAGCTAAATGTATCTGATAATCCTATAGCCGCCTCCTGAGTTAGGTGGTATTTGTAGATGTGCAAACAGAAACAAATCACCTAAACAGGAGACGACTATGACACTTTATTGCGGAATCGACCTTCATGGCAACAACAGCGTAGTAGCAGTGCTGGATGAGAACGACCAAACGGTTTATGAAAAGCGGTTGGCGAATGATTTGGCGACGATTGTTGGCGTGCTACGCACCTACCAGGCGGAGCTGGAAGCTTGCGTGGTTGAGTCAACTTATAACTGGTACTGGCTGGTAGATGGTTTGATGGAAGCTGGATTTAAAGTTCAACTGGCTCATACCAGTGCGATGCCACAGTATGCCGGGCTGAAGTACAGCAATGACTTTTCCGATGCCCGTCAACTGGCCCACCTGTTGCGGTTGGGGATACTGCCGACCGGCTATATTTATCCGAAGCAAGAACGTGGACTACGCGACTTACTGCGTCGGCGCCTGTTACTGGTGAGGCAGAGGTCGCTGCATCACCTGAGCCTGCAGAGCTTGATTGCGCGTCATAGCGGTCAGTCCTTGAGTAGTAATCAGATCAAGATGCTGAAGACACAGCAGCTCAATGCCTATCTGTCACCTCCCATCCTGCTGGCTGGGCAGATTACCCATCAGGCTCGCTGTTGGCTGGATAAAGCCATCGACCGGATTGAGAAAGAGCTGCAGCAACAGATTACGCCTCGGGAGGATTTTCAGTTACTGCAAAGTGTATCGGGAATCGGCCCGGTATTGGGCACCACCATCGCGTTGGAAACTGGCACCATTGAGCGTTTTGCCAGTCCGGGAAACTACGCTTCATATGCTCGTTGCGTAAAATCCGAGAGAATCAGCAATGGCAAGTACAAAGGCCAGGGTAACAAGAAGAATGGCAACAAGTACCTGGCCTGGGCCTTTATGGAAGCAGCGCATTATGCTGCCATTTGGAATCCACAGATCAAACGTTATTACCAGCGCAAGCAGGCCAAAGCTCATGTGCTGGTGGCCAAGAAGGCGGTGGCTAACAAACTGGCACGGGCGTGTTATCACATGCTCAAACGGCGGGAGGTGTTCGACGTGACACGCGCCTTTCGTTAGAGGGTCTGCCGTGACGGACAACGGAACAGGGGCTTGGTGAGAATCCTGGTAAATCTGATTGTTGCCGTCACGGCACACATTATGACAGTCTGTTTGAAGCGCCCGACGCATGAGCCCCAACGAGGCTGGCACCCGCACGACGGGTAGCCCTGGCTCTGAACTAATCATTTGGCCATGTGTGGGTACTGAGGTTTTTCTGGAGCGGTTTGACCGCTTGGGGCCGGCAATAGATCGCCATGCCTAGATCCTGATGGGTGACTGGTGCGCTTCATATTGAAGTAGCACAACGAACGAAAATGCAGGTGCGTCATCAGATAGCTGTTATTTAAGTCAAATGATGTTCTGCATCAGGGATACATTTTGCCACTTGACCGGATACGGCTAATGGGCGGCCCCTTTATCAGTAACTCTGCAAATTGACCTATTTACAAATCACACTGTCGCCCGCCGGTTGGCAGACATCCGGCCAGCCATATTCGCGCCAGTAATCCACCATTCCCAGCTCTGTAACAAGCGCTGCAAATCGCGGGTCTTGACGAAATGGCGCCATGTCGGATCGCCAGAAATCCCACGCAAATCTATTTCTTTGGTAGCCATCCAGATCAAGAGCCATAGTGGCCACTTGATATGCTTCATCGATCTGGTCAAAACTGACATAACTCGTGAACAGAATCTGAAAAAAATCGATCGTTTCATGCTCTGCGAGCATCTCGAGAAACAACGGTAATTTCGCTGCATCAATCTTTGCCTCGATAAATCGTTTTAGCGTCAGGGGAGTTTGGAGATTGTCGAATTTTTCTGCCTTCCGTTCATCCCACTGCTCGGCGAAGTCAACGGCTTGGTCGAATTCCCCGATACGCAGGTTTATCCACGCCTGAAAGTACAGCCCCGACGTATGGCCTAAATCCCATGCGGCCGCACCGTACTTCAAGGCGTTGCTGGTATCGTTTAGATAAAAATAGATCCACCCGAGAAAAGCATTGGTGGCAGGGTGCAATGGGTCCAGTTGATAAGTGATCAGGCCTTCTTCAAGCGCATCATCAAGACGACCAAGCTTGAACAGGTGCTCGCCGTACCATAGGTGTGCAGTCGAATCCAGTGGTTCATTGACATGGGCAAGCAAGAAAAGCGTTTCCGCCTCTGCCCATTTTTCATCCTTGTCAGCCAAACCGCCCAGAACCGCATAGGCTTCCGCCAGGGAATCGTCCTGCGTCAGGGCCTTGCGTGCAGCGGAGGCCGCCAGGGGATAATGTTCACTCCTTGGTGTGTCAGAATATTCCGGCAATGTGAAGTGTGTCGCGGCCAGACTCGACCAGGCCCGGGCAAACTGTGGATCAAGCTCTGTTGCCTGCTCGAACAATGTTATGGCGTGCCGGATATTATCATCGCCACGGCGCTGCCATAAATAACGACCCCGCAAATAAAACTCGTAAGCCTGCAGGTTGTCGGTTGGTCCTGCGTCAATGCGTCGCTGCTCATCTGTGGAAAGCTCGGCCTGTAAGGCATCGGCAATCTTCTTTGTAATCTCACTTTGTACGGCGAACAGGTTTGCCGCAGTCAACTCACGATCATAGATTTCTGCCCACAAGTGTTCATCGGTCGCCGCATCAATCAACTGCACGTTGATCCGTACCTGGTTACCGGAGCGTTGAATGCCACCTTCGAGAATGTGTTCAACACCCAACTCCCGTGCAATCTGCGGAATCTTTTTGACGGTGCCCCTGTATTCCATAACCGAGGTGCGCGAGATCACCTTCATCGAGCCGATCTTGGCGATGGTGGCCAACAGCTCGTCATGCATACCGTCAGTGAAGAACTGGTCTTCCTCGTGACTGCTGCGGTTATCAAAGGGCAGCACAGCAATGGACTTGTCATCGTGTGATTCGGTTAGAGCGGCAGTCTGGCCTTCCTGACGCGTCGCTTGGGCAAGTTGCTCATCTTCGACAGGGTCGAGCACAAACTTGTCGAAAGCGATGTACCCCAGGGCCAACGCCAACACAGCCAGGCTCACAAGAAAACGGGAAGACAGGCCACGCCTGGCTGAACGGCTGGATGTCTGTGCCGACTGAATTTTGACTTCGGGAACCAGGCGATAGCCTTCCCCCCGCACGCCCTCGATGTAGATGGGCTGATTGGGATCATCACCCAGGCGCTGCCTCAGAACCTTCATTCTTTGGGAAAGGTTGTCGGGCGTAATCACCCGCCTGGGTCCCCAGACCTGGTCGATCAGGTCATCGTGTGAGATCAACGCTGGTGCTGCCTGGACCAATGCCTCAAGCACCTTGAAACAGAGTTTCGTCAGCTTGATCGGCTGCCCACCACGAGTTAGCAGGTGCCGGTCCAGGTCCAGTGTTAAGTCAGAAAATTCGTAAATCATTCGAATCTGTCTGCCCCCAGTATTAATTCAGGCCAATCCGATCAAGATCACAGCCAATGACACAAAATGTACGCTATTAAGGGTTTTCAGAGATTTTATCAGCAAATTGTCAGCAAATTATAGCCTTCTGATCACGCAGTATTCGTACCGACTGCCTAACATATACTTTAACACGGATCTTTTTACAGGAATGCCGTGGGGCCGGCCAAGAATGAGGAACGATCCAGAAGCATGGTTTCCAGAGCGGTTGGGGTTAATCGTAAATTTAATCGATAGAGAGGAGACTTGATTATGAAAGCAATTAGATTATTACTGGTTTCGTTTTTCGTGTTATGTGTTTCGACTACAAACGTCGTTGCATCTAAGGAATCTGACAAGAATTCTGTAATTGACCAAGCTTATCTACAAGCACAAGCAGAAGTTTTGGAAACTTTTGTGGCCATTGCAGGAAGTATAATAGCCGGAGCCGGACATGGATATGATGGCGAATTTATGGATCAACTTATCTCTTTTCATGCTTATGGAGACAAGTTTGTTGAATTCAATGGAGGACTGTCTTTCGATAGTGCGGGTAATGAACATAATGAACGCCAGTTATTTGGTGAAGATTTAGAAGAAGATGGAGTAATACAATTTGCCGCTAGAGAGGGAACTTTGAAAGTTGCTGTATATTATGGAAATGTAGCTAATTTAACCTTTATTTCAGATTTTATACTGATGCATAAGGTTTATGGCGAAATTAGAGTCGAAAATCTAATTACTTTATTATTTGTTAAAACAAAGGGTGAATGGAAAATGGTTCACGAACATCATTCTCCAGTGACAGAATAGGGGACAGACCCATATGTTGTGGGCTCGCAGGACGAACCCAATGCTGGTGGCCCCTATATAATGTGGGGTGACCCTGCGTTTGCCCCTTTTGATAATCTTATACATGTTATGGTTCCAATAACAGATAGAGATAGATGAATCTATACACAACACAATAGGAATTAGGAATGGGGGGGAAGAGATATCCATCAGATGTTTTATCTGATGGATATCTCCCTCTCTTATTATGCTCAACCACTTCAGCAATTACTCCCTGATCAAGACTTTTGGATGACGGCTTTTGGCTGCTATAGGCGTTGCTGAAATCTGTCCTTACTCTATAGCTGCTTTCTGGTCGATAGCTGACGCTCAGAGAATCCAATTCTGCAAATGCTCAACTGCGCGTAAAAGAAAATGCCTGGGCGCTGAATCGGGTGCTGCCTATCGCTGAAGGATTGCTCCGCCCCTGTCGGGCTATCTGCGATGCAAAAAATCTGATTTCTCCTATACTTAAGTGTGGTGTCCCAGTTGGAAATGGATGTCCCTGTTGGATGAACTGCTCCTTCCCCCAAGCGATGTATGTTCACCCCCAACGAACTGGGGCATCTTTTTTAAAAGTCGTTGTGGCTTGCCCCATCCTTTCGTCCAGATTTCCCTACATGGTTTGTGGTTGATTGCTAGCATACGAAAGCAGTAAGCAGAGTTAAAATTGATCTAAAAGAAGCCAGAAGACTTTTGGATAGAACCCTTAGATGATGTACTAGCACCTCAACAGTCACTGCGTCTCCCACAGTGACCCTCCTTGGTCGGGGTGCAATATTTTGTTAATTGACCCACATCAATACCCCTCGCATGGTTTTTCGCTGCAACAGGTTCTTTGCCTCAGAACATCAATTGGGCGATTAAAGCCGAATATGCCCGTGCATTAATCCCAGAAACCCAGCATACCCCCCGTACCCCCTGGCGTTTTTTATGTAGTATGATCAAGCTTAAATGCCGCCCTGCCCCACCTTTTCTGACAGGGCACCTCTGACATTTGGGGGTACTTATGGGGGTATATTTTGATTGAAAGTTTTTTATATCTATATTTTACAAATAGATAGACTGCCAATGTGAGAGCGGCCTCCGGAACAAATAATAACTTAACAAGCATCCTCATATGTTAATAAGCCGAATATCCTGTCAGACACTAATCGCTATCACCCTCCTCGGTGGTATCACGGAATGCTTTGCATGGGGAAAGGATGGGCATACGGCGATTGGTACCCTGGCTGTCGCTCAACTTCAGCCCCATGCCCGAAGCGAACTGGAAAATATTATCCAACCGGGTCCTCTTGACGGCCTGGCCATGGAAGAAGCATGTAACTGGCCTGACGTGATGCGTAACAGGGAAGAATGGGATTGGAGTTCACCACTGCATTACGTCAATATCCCGCGTGGTGATGATACCTACGACCAATCGCGGGATTGTCCGATGCCTTCGGACGGTGCAACCCATCCGGAGCCGCGTTGTGCAACTGAAGCCATCAAGTTTTATGCGAACAGGCTGAATAGCCAACAGATCACCGGTCTGCAACGCTGGCAGGCATTTGCATGGGTCTGCCACCTGGTAGGCGACCTGCATCAACCGATGCACGCCGGCTTCGCTGATGACCAGGGTGGCAACCTCGTTGAGGTGACTTTCAATGATGCGCAGGTGAACCTGCATCGCTTTTGGGATTCTGTGTTAATCAACGAGCAAGCAGGTAATTGGCAAAACCTGCTTGATCAACTGAGTGTATTGCCGCCTGTCCAGGTAAATTCTGACTGGTCACACGAGATGGTAAATGACTGGACAAGTGAAATTCACACACTGACAAGTACGCCGGGAACGATGTATCCATTAACAGACAACATCGATGAAGCCTTCGCTCAACAAAGCTGGACTCTGATACAAGCGCAAATACGCCTGGCAGCCGCCCGCCTCGCACTGGTCATCAATTCAGAGCTAGAGCCTGATACAGGTGACGTCCGGTAGAATCAGCGGCCAAGCCGTTTGATCCGGCAGTGACTAAAGATCCCGCGCGACCCTGAAACCAATGACCGAGCCATAACTCTTGGCATTGACAGGAAATCGGAATGCCGCACGGCTTTGCTCGGGTGCACTGGCCCAATAGCCTCCCCTTACAACCCTTCGTTCACAGCCGGGGTTAACCCAGGCAGAGCCGTCAGTGGGTGCTTTTACATAGTTTTGATGCCAGCAATCCGCCATCCATTCGCTGACATTACCGGTAATATCATAGACGCCCATCGGGTGAACCAGGGCATCATCTGCGATCAAGCCAGCAGGCGCCGGCCCCCAGTGGCCATCACCATAAGCTTTGAAATAAGTGCTCCATTCCCGTTTGGCCGGTGATTTATCACGTTCGCCGGTGAGGTTTTCTACCGCTTCAGCAGGCGAGCCTTCACCCCACCAGTAAGATCCGTTGCCGCCTGCCTTCGCCACGTACTCATACTCGGCTTCGGAGGGCAAGCGGTAAGCCTTTCCTGTTTCAAGGGCCAACCACTGTACATAGGCCTGGGCATCGAGTGCGTTTACATGCAGCACCGGCATAACCGCCAGGGCATCTTTACCCTTGTAATCGTGTTTCCAGTAAACACCATTACGCTTACTCAATCGGCCGGCTGCCTCGTCATAAATGAATGAATAACCATTGAGCTCTGCAGCGGTCCGGTAGCCGGTGCGCGTGATAAATACCTCAAATTCTGCAATGGTGACTTCCCTCACGCCCAGACCAAAACCGCGCTTGATGATTACCCGGTGTTGTGGCTCTTCATGATCATTTGTGTCATCGGAACGCCCCTGCGAACCCATCAGGAAACTGCCTGCACCAATGATAACAATCTCCGGGGCTTTACCGCCTGATATCAGTTCATCACTGATCACCTGTCCCGGCTCGAACCCACCGTAAACACGTGCTTCCTGAAGCCTTTCGAGCAGGGCCTTGATTTGGTTCTCCTGTCCACCGAGGGCCATCAGGTCAATGATGCCGAAATCGGCCATATCGAAATTTCCAGAATTCATCGCATCCATGACTTTCTGTTGCAGCTCAACAGCCCGTTCGCGCTTGAACTCTGAAACTTCAAGCCGGGCGTCATCGATGGGTTTCTGGTCTTTCTTAACGGCAGATGCCTCCAGCAACCAGACATCCGCGGTCTCAAAATCCAGTTCCCGTGCGTATTCCAGGGCACGTTCGATCAGTGTCCTTTGTACTGTCTCCAGGCCCTTCTGGCCCGCCTTACTTTGCGGGTCTTTCTCCAGTGCCTCGCTGTAGTAGTAAAATGCGCTGTTATTGGCCGGCTCAAGAACCCGGCCGGAGTTCAGCGCTTCTTCAGCAGCCTCGAGAAGCTCAGTCGCTTCTTTCAGGGATTGCAGTCGATTCTTTGTGGCAGCCAACCCGGCAAGACCGGGGTTAATTGATTGAATCAGGGGTAACAGCAGCTCAGCCTCATCGGTTGAGCCCGCATCCAACAGGGTATTGACCTGGCGTAGGACATCCGCCAACAGCGCATTTAACTCTGCAAGCACAGCGCTGTTGCCTGGATTTTCCGCCAGCTTTGACAACAACCGTTGCAGTTCCTGATTCTGTTGTGCATCCGGCAATACAACATCATTCACGCCCGATGACACGTTTGATGCTGCACCGGGCATGCGAAGGTCCATTTCCCACTCATCTGTACTGCCTTCACCCAGGCGTTCAATCCTGCGGTGCTCGGTGGGCTCCACCTTTTCCGATCCCTGCTGGGCCTGCGAATGAGACACGCACAACAGGGCACTGATCAGCATCAGTCGTATCGAAAATTTGAGGGCATTATTACTGGCAAACATGCAAATTCCCTTGCCTGAAGCCTCCATCATGTTATGGTTCATGCAACGGAGTTAGCGAGCCCGCGCGCAGAGTGCAACCTTAACCCAGAAGCCCGATGACGACAAGTATAAGAAAACACAATAAAATCCTGAACTAACAATCAATAAGAACCGGTTTAAAGTACGTATTATCACACCCTGAATGAACAATCAAAACGAAATCAACACGGCACTCGCCGCCGCCGATCAGCCCATCATGGTAGAGTCGGCGGAGCAACTTGAGCAAGCAGTCAATGACTGGTTGCAGTGTGAAGTCATTGGCATTGATACAGAATTCGTCCGTGAGAGAACCTGGCGCGCTGACCTGGGGCTGGTGCAGTTATCGGATGGCAAAAAGGTGTGGTTGGTAGACCCGCTTAAAACTGGCCCACTCGAGCCACTTTCAGCCCTTTTTAAAGACCAGGCTATCGTAAAAATCCTGCATGCCCCATCTGAAGATCTCGATGTCCTTCTGTACACGACAGGTGCCGTTCCAGAACCGCTGTTTGACACGCAGATTGCCTGTGCGATGCTCGGCCAGTCTTTGCAGATGGGTTATCACTCGACGGTCGAATGGCTTCTTAACATCACCATAGACAAGGGCGAAACACGCTCAAACTGGTGCAAAAGGCCGTTACGACCGGCGCAGATCCGATACGCAGCGCTGGATGTTTGCCTGTTGCCCATGATGTACAGGCAATTGTTGGCAAGCCTGAAAGAACTGGACAGGGAAAACTGGCTCGCTGAGGACTGTACCAGGTTGTTGAGCAAGGCTCGCACACCTCAAGACCCGTCACAGTCCTGGAAGAGGTTCAATGTTAATAACCGGCTTGATGGTACCTCTTTGGCAATACTTAAGCTGCTCGCCACCTGGCGTGACCAGCAGGCGGAAAAGCGGAACCTGGCCCGTGGTTTTGTGATTAAGGACAATGCCCTGATGACCATTGCCAACAAGAGGCCCGCCAGCCTGGCGGAATTATCCAAACTGGATGTCTGGCATCCAAAAGCAGTGCAACGTAACGGACCAGACCTGATCGCCCTGATTGACGAGGTGGTCAAGCAGGGAATAACCGCGCCCACTCCCGCCTCACTACAACCGGAACACCGCAAACTGATGAATGACATGCGGAAACTGGTGCAGCTAAAAGCAACAGAGCTGTCTATTGATCCTGCCCTGCTGGCATCGCGGCGCGAACTGGAAGGCCTAATTCTTTTACCGGAAAATGAGGCCTTGTCCGACCGCTTTCTCGGCTGGCGTAGAAATATAATAACGGACGATCTGATCGCGCTGAAGGAAGAGCATTCATGGTGAAGACCCCAATGCTCTCTATTGCATCTTCATTGTGTCTGGCCATGATTTCCATGACTTTTTGTGTTCAAGCGTTCGCACAGGGCTTACCTGCTACCGACCTTTGGCTGGCAAAGATTGATAATGCCATCCCCGGCGACCCCGTTAAAATTAGCCTGGGCGATGGCTACAACAACCAACCGCACTTTTCAGAAGACGGATCGGTTATTTACTACACTCGTGAAATGCCTGTTGAAGGTGCCAACTCACAGACAGATATAGCGGCTTTTAATACAGACACATCGATCACGACGATGGTCAACAGCACGGCCGAAAGCGAGTACTCACCTACCCCCATTCCCGGACGTGATGCGCTATCCGTTATCCAGGCCGACCTGAATCAGAAGCAGTTCCTGTTTGCCATTGATATCGCCAGCGGCAACATGGAGTTGTTGTTACCCGATGTTGAGCCGGTCGGATACCACGCCTGGTTCAATGACCAGGAAGTGGCCATGTTCATCCTCGGAGACAGCTTCACCTTACAAACCGCCAAGCTCAACTCCGCGGGCACCGTAATTGTTGCTGACAATATTGGACGCAGCATACGTAAACACCCGGAAACCCGCGAGGTACTTTTCGTAGACAAGAATAGTGAACCGTGGCAGATCGCTGCATTTAACCCTGAAACCGGCGCCGCACGAATCGTCATGCCGTTATTTCCTGCCGGCGAAGATTTCACCATAGACGCCACCGGCACTTACTGGACCGGAAATGGCAGCAAGTTGTATCAGCGCACGCCAGTCGACAATAGGTGGGAACTGATTGCCGACTATAGCAATTCAGGTATCAGGCGAATCAGCCGCCTGGCCATACATCTGAAAAGTGGTCAAATTGCACTGGTCAGCGATCAATAGTGAATCAATAATACTCCTGGATCTGTACGTTCTGGTTGGCTCCCGGATCCACGCGTTCAACCACATATACGACAGTTGTACCCTGGTGGACCGGACGATAGTAAATACCACCGCAATAGTACATATTCATCCCGTAATACAGACCCATGCCGCCGCAGCCATAGGGTAGTCCGTATATGGTCATACCTCGGCTCATATAGATCATGCGTCTGCGCGTACGTCTGCGCGTACGCCGCCGCACACCTGCCACACTCACTGGTGTAAGAGGTCTGCCTACCCTTGCCAGCGCTGTACCGGCTACCGTTACGGTTGCAACACCAATGGCCGCCTGGCAAATTTTTTGAACAACTTCTCTGCGTTTCATCATTCGTCTCCTTGCTGCCAGGTTATTGGGCTTCGATAAAGTCAATTTCAATAGCGCCCTCAGGCGGCGCAAATTCAAACAGGGACTTGTCGAAACTGTCCTTCGCGGTCCATTTCAGGAAAAGTTCATGCCTTGGCAACCCTTCACCTTGTTTGAAGGTCAACAGGGTTCTCCTGGGCATTGGCTTGTCGCCCTTCTCAATCCAAAACTGCATGGCCACATTTGGTCCGGATACCAGGATGTGATGGCAGATGACGCCACGTATGGAACTGTCGCCTGTGACGTAAACAACTTCCACGTTATCGGTCAACAGTTCATCCAGAGACCTGAGAATCAGGAGATCCATTGCGGGTGTCTCAACACCGTATTGCTCAAGCGCAAACATCAATCCTTCATCCAGTGTCGCGGGTATCTCTGCATGGCTGTAGAACTTTTGTGGACCGGTAAAAACCGTCAGCTTGCCCTTGTTCATGAAAACCTCCCTGGTTTCCAACCCGCTTTTGTTGATTGAATGCAGAAAGCCGGATCGGTCGACAGAAACCGTAATTTCACTTGCATCGGAAATGGTCAGGCCGGGACCAATGGTAGCGTCGAGGTACGATTCTGCATTGATGACGTATTTGTCCATCGAATCCGTGAAGGCATCCATTTGTTTCAAAATTCCGATTGCCTTTTCGTCCTGGTTGGCAGGATCGGATCCGGCATAAGTAACACCTGCAGCCGTGACCGTTACCAACATCACCAAAATCAGTCTAATGAAAGTTTTCATCCAATCCTCCCGGAGTCGAGTATGCAGTGTTTTGAGTTTAACACTTTGAAAACTAGGGGTCTGAATAATAATCTCTACGAAATTGATCAATGACCAATTCGTTTTCGCTATCGTTTGCCATGACCTGTGACAACGCCGCCTGGGCAAGTGCAATACTCGCTTCAAGATTCTCTGAAACAGTGAACCATGCACCTTGTGCCGTGAGGCTTCTGCAATGTTCCAAATCATGCCCGCGCACGAGGATATCCATCTTTGGGAAGCTACGGTGCAATGAAGATACCACTTGCTCAGTTGCCTGAAAGTCATCAACAGTGACTATGACCAAGCGCGCTTCGCCTACACCTAAACTCCTCAGGACATCGGGTTGTCGGGCATCCCCGTAGAATACCGAGCGACCTGCGCTGCGTCGCCAGCATACTGAGCACCACTATAACGGCTGCCGTCAGGAGAATAATGATGTCTGTTAAGTAGTCCAGGCTCACAGCTGAAATGCTGCGGCATTCAACCACATATGGGTCACAATACTCGCAACATAACCAAGTGCTATGGCCCAGGTCCATTTAAGATGTGCAAAGAACGTGTAGATTCCCCTCGCCTGCCCCATCACCGCGACTCCGGCGGCAGAACCAACAGATAACAGTGAACCGCCAACGCCCGCAGTCAATGTAACAAGCAGCCATTGACCGTGGCTCATATCCGGGTACATCTCCAGAACGGCAAACATAACGGGAATGTTGTCCACGATGGCGGATACGACACCGACCAGGATGTTAGCCGTGGTAGGTCCAAGCCCACCGTATATCAACTCGGATCCGACTGCGAGGTAACCAAACGCTCCCAACCCACCAACACACATGATAATGCCGTAGAAAAACATCAGGCTATCCCACTCCGCACGCTGCAAATTACGGTAAATATCGTAGGTGGGTCGAGCAGGCATTGATTCATCTTTTGGCTTGGAGTCCACGGCTAGCGCGGTGCTCATAAGCGAGGTTTTCGCGATGTAAGCAAGTCGTTCGTCACGGCGCTGCAGGTAAAAACCAAACAGCTTCAGAAAGCCCAATCCGGTCATCATTCCCGCAACCGGTGGAAGGTGCAGAAGATTGTGGCCGCTTACTGCCATGGTGATTGTTAACAGGAATAATCCTACTACGACCAGTGCGCCGTGTTTCAGCTCTGCCCGGGCCTCTAGAGGCTCGGGCTGAACTTTCGGAACTGCAAAAACCAGTATCAAAGCTACCACTAACCAGTTCACCAGCGCCGGAACAAACAAGACAAAAAACCCGGTGAAGTCGATGATTTCTTTTTGCCAGACCATCAGGGTCGTGATATCACCGAACGGGCTAAAGACGCCCCCGGCATTGGCTGCGACAACAATATTGATGCACGCAATGGCGATAAACTTGTTATTGCCGCCACCCACAGAGATGACCACGGTGGCCATCAGAAGGGCAGTAGTAAGATTGTCAGCGATCGGTGAAAGGCAGAATGCAACCAGACCTGTGAGCCAAAAAATCTTGCGGAATGAAAAACCCTTGACTACCAGCCAATCGCGCAAGATATCAAATACTCCACGCTCCTCCATCGTGTTGATGTAGGTCATGGCTGCGAGTAGGAATAGAAAAAGCTCCGCAAATTCCAGCAAATCGTGTTTGAATGCCACTCCAGCACCGAGTGGGTCTCCCTGCTGAATAAACGCGATAGCCACCAACAACCAGATAAAACCAGCTGCAACCATGATCGGCTTTGACTTGCGCAGCCGAATCGCTTCCTCGCTGATGATCAACACATAGGCAGCAAAGAAAATCGCTAAGGCAAGCATTCCCAACCAGGTTCCAGTGAGGTCCGTCACCGCGCCCGGGGGAGAAGTGACTGCCAAAACATCTACTGGCAAAGTGAGTCCTGAAAAAATCATCAGGATCCCGGTAAGAATTGGCACAACCCGGTTCTTAGAAGCGCTCATGAAAATCAATTATCCGTAAACTATTTGTGTGTTTTCCATAGAGTGGATAGAGCTGATTTAAATAGCGTCCGCATTGCCACCACCAAGAGGGCGCCACCAACAAAAATCATGACGTCGGACATTGCTGCACCAATAAAAGTAAATTGCCTGAAGGCTGAAGCACTTACCTCAAGGGCAATACCTGTAACGAGAAACTTGGTGGTATCAACATCTACCAGGTTCACGAATCCGACGATAATGCCAAATATTGCCAAACCGACTGGCAGCCATGGATGTTCAAAACCTATTCCCGCCAAAAAAGCAAAAATAATACCAAGAATAAAAAGTACCTGTCCGATTTGCTGCATGAGTTTATCCTCCGTTTGATTTAGAGTATTTAGAGTGTGTATATTACCATAATATGCGACTATATTGTCGCGATATTGATGTCTAGGGAAGCCAAATGCATGAGAATAAAAGAATTGATGGTTGGACGTTTTTCAGTAACAACGTACATGTGCTTGTTTGTCTGACACACACGCCACAACCTACGACACGGGAAATAGCAGTTCAAGTAGGTATAACCGAGCGTGCGGTGCAAAGAATAGTGAGAAGACTGGTCGAAGCTGGCGTTTTGACCATAAAAAAGGAGGGGCGGAGAAACAACTATGAAATAGACCTTGACCAGCAACTGAGACACCCACTGGAGTCGCACAAAACACTTGGCGAATTTATCCGCTTGATCGATAGCGAGTCCCAGGTGGTCGAGTAGTTATTATGGTTAGTGCCTCCGTGATGGATGGGTTGTTTCTGTTACTTGGCCTGGGTGTGCTTGTCAAAGGGGCTGGCTTTTTGGTTGAAGGGGCATCAGCGATTGCAAGCCGGGCCGGTATTTCAGCCCTGGCCATCGGTCTGACCGTTGTCTCGCTTGGAACCTCAATGCCAGAACTTCTTGTAAGCCTCATGTCCGGCTTGCAGAACAAACCCGACCTTGCGATTGCCAATGTTATAGGCAGTAATATCGCCAATGTGCTTCTTGTACTGGGAGTCGCCGCCATCATTCGCCCGCTACCGGTCCGTAACTCCACCGTGGTATCAGAAATTCCGTTTTCGCTCAGCGCAGCACTGCTGCTTGGGTTTCTTGCCAATGCGCATCTGTTTTCGGAAAAAGCGGAGTTGAGCATCAGCCACCTGGACGGTGCAATTCTGTTGTTCTTTTTCTTACTGTTCATGCTCTATGTTTACAAAACCTCCGAAACGAAAGAAAGCCCGGTGCGCCAGGTTGCATCTACCGCATCAACAGCACGAGCGATCACATTAATAGTGACAGGGGCTTTGGGTTTGTATTTTGGAGGGCAGTGGGTCGTCAATGGAGCAGTGGGCCTGGCACAGGATTGGGGGGTTAACGATGCACTTATCGGTCTTACTATTGTTGCCGTTGGAACATCCAGTCCAGAATTAGTCGCCTCAGCAGTAGCAGCTTACCGTAATCAGACTGATATCGCCGTTGGCAACATTATCGGCTCTAACATATTCAACTTGTTGTGGGTCCTGGGGTTCACTTCGAGTGTCGTTGAATTGCCGTTTGATGTCATCAGCAATACGGACTTGATGGTGGTAATTGGATCAAGTGCAATGATAGTTCTTGCTTTGGTATCCAGTCGGACCAACACCGTGAGGCGGTCACACGGAATCGTTTTCGTTGGATTGTACCTCGCTTACCTCACATACGTGGTGATGCGGGGATAAATGGAATGACCAAACAATGGCGTCTACCATCCGAAAACACTTGAGAATTTTATGAAGATTCAAGGAGAATTAATATGAGCGTATACAAGCAAATACTGGTTGCCACCGACTTTAGTGATATTAACCGCTTAGCAGTTAAAAGGGCGTCACTGCTTGCAAAACAAGATAGCTGTGCACTTATCTTGCTGCACGTAATTGAACATTTTCCGACAAGCAGTGGCCCTCTCTCCTCTGTGTTTCAGCACAACGCTGAGCCGGATAATGCCCTGGCTCAACATGTGCGCACCAAGATGCATGAACTGAAACATACACTTGATTATCAGGATGTTCAGACGGAATTTAGAATTACATCTAAATCGGCAAGACATGAGATTCTTCGTTTTGCAAAAGCACATGAAGTTGACCTGATCGTTGTTGCCCCACATGGTCAAGGCATCATCGGTTCGCTTGGCTCAACGGCCACCGGTATACTGAATAACGCGTCTTGTGATGTGCTGGCGGTGCGGGAAACTGATAAAGTGGTATAGGGCAACTCAACCCAGGACCGAGAAAAACGCTAACTGTAACAACCGGGGTAGTAACAACCGGGGTCAGAGTAACACTCTGGCACTTGACTCTGACCCCGATCACTCAACCACGCCCTATAGATAGGGGGCATCATCGGGGTCGTTCTCGGTCTCGACGCTAGCGCTCGGGGGTAGTTTAGCCATAGCCTCTCGTAGCATCTCGACGTGTTCGGTCTCCTCATCTCGAAGCTCGGTGAACAGTGTCCTGACCTCGGGATCAGTGATGCCGGGCAAGGCCATGTCGTAGAAGTCGTAGGCCTTCTTCTCAGCAGCGAGCCCAAGCTCGAATGCCTGGACCGTGGACATGCCGCGGCGCGGCGCCCCCATTTCCGGGGCCTCGACGTCGTAGAGGTCGACCAGCTTCAGCCTCATGGGGATCTTACCAAACAGAGCTATGCGTCGGGCGAGCAGCTCAGTTCCGTGCTTGGCCTCGTTCTTAGCCATCGAGGCGAAGAAGGATCCAGCACCGTAGCCGCTGAGCTGTGAGGCAAACATTTCGTAGCGCTGGCGCGCTTCCTCCTCGATCAGAGTCGCGAGGTCGAGGGCGTCCATTAAGCTGAGTTTGGACAGGTCTAGACTGGTGGACATTAAATTGAACTCCTTTGTTGGGTTTGACGTTCCGAAGCAGCCCGTCGGCTACGTCTCAAGCGATTAGCACCAGCTGAGTCCCGTCTGCGGGCCCAGTGGCTCTTGAAACGGCGCAATTATAACACCGCGGAGCGGATTCGCGCGACATTGCGGGGCCGGACGCTTCGTAAGTTTGACGCCAACATTATGTTGGCCGGATCCGGCTATACGAATCGCGGAGAATTACACCAGGCGAGTAGCCGCTAACTGCGCAGAACCGGCCCTTCATCTCTGGTTGTGGCGTGTAGCAGGAGTCGGTTGTGATCTCAACCGGTCGACGCAACACATTGGTTAAATCGCTCGGCT
>Ga0316191_10000902_pt1 | contig 20118 bp, 15 predicted proteins | sample Eddworburr2cm_MG_FD_204928 | JGI IMG/M metagenome (GOLD analysis project Ga0316191, IMG submission 204928) | Coastal sediment microbial communities from Maine, United States - Eddy worm burrow 2 cm | ecosystem: Environmental > Aquatic > Marine > Coastal > Sediment | place: USA: Maine... | reverse complement strand
AAAGAGGTCGCACTGCGCGGCGGTAACGCCGTGGATTGCGCGCTGGCCGCTGCCCTGTTCACGATGAATACCGAGCCCGGCGTGTGTGCCCTCGCGGGCAGCGCTTTTATCACCATTTGGGGGCCCGACAAACAACCGGTAACCATCGACGGCAATGTTGCAGTTCCCGGCAGCGGCCTTGGCGAAATTGATAGCGTTGCGCGTAGCGAGGCAGCTCCTGCGGTTACGCTGGGCTACGGCGGCGGCATAACGACGCTGGCGGGTTCGGGGTCGGTCGCGGTGCCTGGTTCACTGGCGGCAATAGAGCGAGCGTGGAAAGAGTATGGCAATGCGCGCTGGGATGACTTGTTTGCACCTGTCATTAAAGCCACGCGCGAGGGCTTCCCACTTTCAGCGGCATGCCACTACTATCTCGGCTACTCCGGAGAACCCATCTTCAGTCGCAGTGAAGACGGGTTCTTCGCGTTGCATCATGCAGATCGCTCCCTGGTTGATGCCGGCAGTTTGATCGTTGTCCCGCATCTCGCCGATACGCTGACCGCAATCGCCGATGATGGCGCGCGCCTGTTCTATGAAGGTGAACTCGGTGCATCACTTTGCAAGCATGTACAGGACGGTGGCGGCTCACTGACTATGCGCGATCTTAAGGATTTCGAGGCAGTTGAGCGTCCGTCTCTGACCGTTGATATCGGCGCATGGACAATCGCTACCAATCCGCCACCTGCCATAGGCGGGGCAGTACTGGCAGCGATGCTTATTGCTTGTGCGGATCTGCCACATGAAAAATGGACCACCGCGGCACTTGAGCGCCTCATTAACGTGCAACGCGCTGCACTCGACTACCGCAAGCAGCGGCTGGACCTCGCCGAAGACGTCGGTGCCGAGGCCGCCACACTGTTAGCGGCAGCGCGCAGCGGACAATTACTCAATGCATGGACATCAGCCTCGACCGTGCATACATCGGCAGTAGATGACAACGGCATCGCCTGTGCCGTAACGGCATCGTCAGGCTACGGCTCCGGCGAAATGCCGGCGGGAACCGGGCTATGGCTTAATAACTGTCTCGGTGAACTCGAACTAAATCGACGCGGATTGGCGGCTGGCCCACCCGGTGCGCGATTGCCGTCAAACATGGCGCCCAGTATCGCGCGACGCAAAGGCAGAGTCCTCGCAGTGGGCTCGCCGGGTGCTGATCGCATCACTACGGCACTGCACCAATTTCTCGTTAACCTGTTGCAGATGGACATGTCACTGGACGACGCTATTGCCGAACCGCGTGTTCATGTGGATACGAGTGGCGCTGCGGAACGCCTCATGGCCGAGGCAGGCCACGACTTGCCCCATATGGACATTCCCGTCAAAGTGTCGCCCGAACTGAATATGTACTTCGGTGGAATTGGTGCGACACTGGTTGACCGGAAAAACGGCTTTCAGGTCGCGTCGGATCCGCGGCGCGAAGGCGGTACCGTGATTTGCGACGGAGGTTCTCGCACGTGAACGACCCATGTACAGCAAAGAAGCTTCCAACAGAGCTTCCATCTGACCCAATGCACTGGGCCAAGGCATGGCTTGACGAGGCATTTGAGAAAAAAGTACAGCGCAATCCGCATGCGATGATCGCGATAACGGTGAGCGCCGATGGCCAGCCGGCCGGTCGAGCCGTTCTGTGCAAAGCGTTAGTACCGGATCCGGGCTACGTTGTCTTTTATACAAATTACAAATCTGACAAGGTCAGTCATCTAAATAGCAACAGCCGCATTGCCCTCGTATTTCACTGGGACGCGTTTGGGCGTCAGGTGCGAATTGAAGGTGAGACCGTGCGGTCGCCGGCAGAAGAGAGCGATGCCTATTTCGCAAGTCGTGACTGGGCCAGCCAAATAGGCGCCTGGGGCTCCGATCAAAGTTCACCGCTCGAATCGCGGACCGCATTGATTTCGCAAATTGGCAGACGTGCGATGAAACTCGGTGTCGGCGCCGCCAGGAATCTGAAGTCGATCGCGGTAGCGGATCGTCCGGTCATTCCTCGCCCACCACATTGGGGCGGCATACGCGTATGGCCGAAGCGCATCGAGTTGTGGATCGAAGGCGCCGATAGAATTCATGATCGAGCCCGCTGGGAGCGCTCGTTAGTGCGTAACGACGACGACACATTCACTGTCGGCGAGTGGCAAGGCACTCGACTTCAGCCGTAACGAAGCGCTTGTTCAAATACTGTCTGGCAATCGTGATTCTAATCTGCGCGACGAGCGCGGAGGCTCAGGTCACGCTGACGAAAGGTACCAATTTCTCGGTTGATGTCACACATGACGGGAAAATGGTTATCGATCTGCTTGGCAAGATCTGGATCATCCCGGCGAACGGTGGAGCAGCGAAGGCCGTTACAGGCGGTGAACAAGCCGCGCGTCGACCACGTTGGTCGCCGGACGGCACGTCTATCGTTTACCAGTTGAGTGACAACAATCAGCAACAACTCTGGTTGTATCGGGTCGACGAAGGCACGAGCAGCAACATCAGCGACGGCGAATTCTACGATCACCAGCCATCGTGGCACCCTGACGGCCAACGTATTGTGTATTCGACGGACAGACGTGACAGCGGATTCGATCTCTGGGAAATCGACCTGCCGACCGGCCTGACCTGGCAAATCAGCAACACGCCGGGCGACGAGACCGAGCCGGTCTGGTCCGCGGACGGACAAGACCTTGCCTATATACATCGTCACGCGGGGCAATGGTCATTGATGTTAAGGCGTCTCGGCCAACCGGACAGGGTACTGCAGACCTCCGTAACGCGGATGTCCAACCCGTCGTGGCGTCCGGATGGCAGCTTGATTACGGTCATGCGCCACGCACCGGAAGGCCTCACGGTTGATATGGTCATTCTGTCCGACCCATTGCTGATTCGACCCTTGCTGAGCGATGAGGACTTCTTCATCGCGCCCGTCGCATGGCGTGATCGCCATCAGCTGCTGTACACGGCCAATGGCGGAATTCGCACGCGCCTGTTTAACTCCTGGACCTCCAGCAACATTCCGTTTCGTGCCGCCGTGAAAAAGCAGGCACCGCCATCCACTACCGTCGTGCAGCGACCCCTGCCCATCGTCAATGCCGCAGAGGGCCAACTCGTGATTCGCAGCGCGCGCCTTTTCGATGGCATGGGGGGTGGCTACCGCGAAGGCATGGATGTCGTCATCGATGCTGGTCGCATCAGTGCGGTAGAAAGTCGCCGCGACAGGCCGGGTGCCATCGTCGTTGATATGGGCGACCTGACGGTTCTACCGGGATTTATCGACGCGGATGCGAGTTTGCCAACAGAGATAGATGAGACACTCGGACCGCTATTGCTGTCGTTCGGTGTCACAACCCTTGTCGCTGACACCGATCAGGCTGAGATACTGAGCCTGATCTGGTCCGGAAAAGAGATGCCCGGGCCGCGCGTTCTTGGCAGCGACTGGCAGCTCAAGCTCGACTCCGCGGCATCGCTGGCGCTCGGTGCGGAATCACTGCCGACATCGCCGCGGGGGATCCGCTATGAGGACGCTCGCGTGGGCGATAGCAGCGAGCCAACGGCATTTCTTTCTAGGCTCGCTGATGCCCGGACCGATGGCCTTGCCGAGTTGCTGCAATCAAGACAGGCCAAATTGCTGCGCAGCCAACCGACGGCTCTGCGCCGCTTTGTCGAGGCACCGCTGCTCGCAGCGCAGTCATCATCGATCGTGCTCGCAAGCAAGGCTAACGGACTACCGCCGGGCATCGCCCTGCATGCAGAATTTCTGGCGCTGGCTGAGGCCGGACTAGATCAAGAGCACGTGCTACGCACTGCCGGCATTAACGCGGCCAAAGCACTCGGGCTGGGTCTGCAGGCAGGACGCATTGCTGTCGGCAGCAGTGCCGACCTGATCCTGGTGGATGGTGACCCGCTGACCGACGTGGCCGACGCGCTAAAAATTGTCGGCGTCATCCGCAATGGGCGCTTTTTTAGCACCATTGGACTGATTGAGCGCAGCGAGCAGCGCTGATCCGTCGGATATTTTGACAAATTTGCCAGAAACCCGGGCCGGATCGCACATTTGTAGATAATTCAACATAAGGCAGCACGGCCGAGTGTGCACGCACTCCGTGCCCATTTGGCAAGTCAGCGTCTAAGATCATATTTTTCAACAAACTAAGGATTTTTCTTTCCACACTGGATCATGTGCATTGCAGCAATTACGTCGACTTTCTTTACAAATCAGGCGCGATCACCCGAACGTCTAACCTGTACCACCCGCTAAATACTTGATATCCGGCGTTCCTGAGTTCGTTGGCACGGGTCTTGCTCTTATTACCCTGCCCAAGCGAAGTGTAACTGCACTCGGTATCAACAACGGTATACATACAGGATCTAGACGCCAGAAGAAGACAACTACAAAAATAATAAGATCGAAATCCAATAAAAATAATATTTTTGTATCCGGACATCGAATTCGCAGTTACCTCTTTTGAAAAAAAGAGAAATTAGAGCCCCGCCGCTTACGCCGCGGGGCTTTTTATTTGTCGGATGCAGGTATTATTCATTCTTCGCGCAATTCCTGGAGCCGCCATGAAAGCCAAACTTGCCCTGATCTTTATCGCGCTGCTCGTTGGCGCTTGTGGCCAACAAGCCGGCGAGCCCGCCGTCGAGGCAAGCGCATCAGCACCAGCACCCACAGAGCCCGAAGTTTCGATTTATGCTGCTGCGGTCGCTAATCCCGGCAGGCCAGCAGCGGATCGCGACAACGATGCCGGGCGACACCCTGACGACGTGCTCGCATTTTTCGGCATCGCACCCGGCGATACTGTGCTGGAGCTATTCTCCGGCAGTGGCTACTACACTGAATTACTTGCTCATGTAGTCGGCGACAACGGCACCGTGGTCGCGCATATCAACACACCTATCCTCAGCTTTGTCGGGGATGCATTCAAAGCGCGACACGCCGACAATCGTCTACCCAATGTCAGCGTTCAGCATGCGGAGAACAATGAACTCGTTCTCGATGCGGACAGCTTCGATGTAATAACGATGACACTCAATTTCCATGACCTGTATTGGGTATCGGAGGAACGTGGCTGGACTAAGTTTGACGTGCCGGCGTTCCTGGCAGAGCTCTACAAGGGCCTGAAACCTGGCGGCACACTGGGCATTACTGATCACCAGGCCGAACCCGGAGCGGCTGAAGAAACCGGCGGAACGCTGCACCGTATCGATCGAGCTATTGTCGTCGCCGAACTTGAGGCGGCTGGCTTCGTAATGGACGGTGAAAGTGACGTGCTGCGAAATCCTGAAGACGACTACAGCGTAAACGTATTTGACCCCGCTGTTCGTGGCACGACAGACCGCTTCGTGCTGCGTTTCAAGAAGCCAGAGTGATGCGGCGCTTTCTGCTCGTCCCCATACTTACCGCGCTGTCTGCATGCTCGGCACCAACGGTCGACTATTCCGAGGCGACGATTACAGAGCTGCAAGACCAAATGCATCGCGGCACGCTTACCGCGGAGCAACTTGTGAGCTGGTACCTGGACCGCGTCGACGCAATCGACCGCAACGGCCCAATGCTCAACTCCGTTCTGGAAATCAACCCTGACGCACTAATGACCGCGCGCGCCCTGGACGAGGAACGCCAGGAATCGGGGCCACGCGGCCCGATGCACGGTATTCCGGTAATACTCAAAGCAAACATCGACACTGCCGACAAGATGAGCACCAGTGCCGGTTCCCTCGCGCTTGCCGATCACAGACCCCCCACGGACGCGTTCGTCGTTAGTCGCCTGCGCGACGAGGGTGCGATCATTCTGGGCAAAGCGAATCTCAGTGAGTGGGCGAACTTTCGATCGTCCCGTTCCTCTTCAGGCTGGAGCAGCATCGGCGGCCAGACCAGGAACCCTTACGACACCTCGAGAAACCCCTGCGGCTCCTCGAGCGGCTCGGCCGTCTCGGTCGCCGCTAATCTCACCACGGTTGCTATAGGCACTGAAACAGACGGCTCGGTTGTTTGCCCATCCGGCATTAATGGCGTCGTTGGAATCAAACCGACGCTGGGCCTGATCAGTCGCAGTGGCATCATCCCAATCGCACATAGTCAGGACACCGCTGGCCCGATGGGTCGGACGGTTCGCGATGCAGCAATTCTGCTGAGCGCAATGAGTGGTACCGATCCTGCCGATACGATAACGACAAGCGCACAGGATGCGCCATCGAGCTACACCGCGAATCTCACTGCAGATGGGCTTGCGGGAAAACGTATAGGCGTCATCCGCTCTTACTATGGTGCAGGTAGCAACCCTAACGTCGATGCCATCTTCGAAGCGACGATCAAGACATTGCGCGACAACGGCGCGGAGATCGTCGATCCGATCGAAATCGATACAGAGGGCATGGGTCAGGCGGAAACCGTGGTACTGCAATATGAATTCAAAGCGGACCTCAGGCATTACCTGGAGAGTACGAATGCGCCATTGCAGTCGCTGGCAGACGTCATCGCATTCAACGAAGCCAACAAAGACACGGTCATGCCGATATTCGGCCAGGAAAGAATGCTTGCGGCTGAAGAAAAAGGTCCATTGACCGACGCGGACTACACCGAAGCGCTCGAGACTAGTAAACGTATTTCGCAGAGCGGCATTGACAATGTTATGACTGAGCACAACCTGGACGCTTTAGTTGCACCGACGAACGGACCGGCCTGGGTTACCGACCACGTCAATGGCGACAGTTTTCATGTTGGCAGTTCGTCCTACGCCGCTGTGTCTGGCTATCCGAGCATAACCGTGCCAGCCGGCTTCACGTCTGGATTGCCTGTCGGAGTGTCCTTCATCGGCCAGGCATTCAAGGAAAAGACCTTGATAGAAATTGCCTACGCCTTTGAACAAGCGAGCAATATCAGACACGCGCCGGAATTTTGACCGCAGTATGTTCAAAGCAATTCGTGTCGCCATACTGCTGTTCATTCTGCTCTTCGTCGCTCTGAGTACCTGGCTGACCCAGGCGCGCAGCACGGACTGGGACAACAGTCTTTGGGTCAAGGTCTACCCAATCAATGCCGACGGCAGCGAGGCGAGTGCTGCGCACATAGCGACGCTTGAGACCAATGACTTTGCTGACATCGAGGTGTTCATCGCTCGCGAAGTTGAGCGCTACGGCAGGTCGCTCAACCGGCCACTGCGGATGGAGCTGGGGCAACCCATTGAAGAACAGCCGCCGGAAATCGGCTCTGATTCTGGTGTGCTCGGCGTCATGTTCTGGTCGTTGAAAATGCGCTGGTGGGCATCAAGTACGGCCAGCGAGCAAGACAGGGTTGATCCCGATGTGCGTATTTTCGTGCGTTATCACAATCCGGACAGCGGCTATGTGCTGGAAAACTCAGTCGGCCTGCAAAAAGGCATGGTCGGTATCGTCAATGCGCGCGCGGGTCGTCGCGAGCAAGGCAGCAACAATGTAATTATTGCCCACGAATTTCTGCACACCCTGGGCGCAACCGACAAGTACGACCCGGTAAGCGCGCAACCGCAGGCGCCCGATGGTTTGGCCGAGCCGGACCGCAGTCCTCTGTATCCGCAGCGCTGGGCAGAGATCATGGGCGGTCGCATCGCGTTGGCTGCGGACGACGCCGTCATACCCAAAAGTCTCAAGTACGCGGTGATCGGACCACTGACAGCAAGCGAGATTCGTCTTGTCGACTAACGAGGGCTGCGTTCACAACATGCCTGATGCGTCCAGGCGCCTTTTGTCCTGCGAAAATCTTCGCGTAACCGTGCCGGGTCGGCTGCTGGTCGATCGCCTTGACCTTACCTTGCGGCGCGGTGAGCTCATCGCTGTTCTTGGTCAGAACGGTGCAGGTAAATCCCTGTCGCTGATGACGCTGGCGGGTTTGCGCCCGGCGGTCGCCGGCACGGTCAGCGTGTTGGGAGAAAATGTCTTCGCCACGCAACGTCAGACCATCGCGCGGCATCTCGCCCTTCTGCCGCAGACCGTCGAAGATATATTCCCCGCCACCGTTATGGACACCGTACTGATTGGCCGTCATCCGCATATCGGGCGCTTCAAATGGGAATCACGGCAGGACCGCAATATTGCCGAGGATGCCCTCAATATTATGGGCCTGACCAAGTTAGCGAACCGTGATGTATTAACCTTGTCCGGGGGGGAAAGGCGGCGCCTGGCGATCGCCCAGGTGTTGGCGCAGAAACCGGAAGTCTACCTGCTCGACGAGCCAAGCAATCACCTCGACCCGCAACATCAGCTCGATGCGTTGCAGGTTTTTCGTCGCGCTGCTGATGATGGCGCCGGTGTCATCACCAGTCTGCATGATGCAAATCTGGCGGTACGATTCGCGGATCGCTGCCTGTTATTGTTCGGCGACGGCCGCTGGGAACTTGGCGACTGTAAAGAAATCCTGACTGAATCAATACTCAGCGAGTTGTATGCAACTCGGATGGAGGCCGTTGACTGGCGCTCACACCGTTTGTTCGTGGCGACGTCAGATCACCCAACCGTGTAACTGCTTCTGCAGCCCTTCGTAAAGCGCAGCGTTTGCTGCCAGCACGGAGCGTGTCTCAAGTCCCACGGCCGCGCCATTCAGATCCGTAAATATTCCACCGGCCTCGGACACAATCAGGGACAACGCCGCGATATCCAGAATATTTACATCCGATTCGATAACGGCCTCGATTTTTCCGGCTGCAAGCAGATGATAATGGTAGAAATCACCATAGCCGCGAATTCGATCCGCTCGCGCAACAATTGCCCCCAGCGCATTCCAGCCATCGCTCAACGCCAGTGATTTGAGGTTTCCAGTCGAAATTGCCGCACGATCGGGATCAGCAATCGCGCTAACAGCGAGCCGTTCACCGTTGAGCCAGGCTCCTTGTCCTTTTTCGGCCCAAGCCAGCTCGTCCATCATTGTGCCGCTGGACACGCCCACAATAATCTCACCCCGATGCATCAGAGCAATCTGCGTTGAGAAAAACGGATATTGGCGCACGAATCCTTTCGTGCCATCGATCGGATCCACGAGCCACAGATAGTCCGCATCTTCCTGGGTGCGCCCGGTTTCCTCGCCGTAGAAACCATGCTCCGGGAAGTGGCCGAGAATGATCTCGCGGATCTTCTCCTCACATTCCACGTCCGCCTGGGTAACCGGCGTCAGGTCCGCCTTGGTTGTGACGGTGAAATTGCCGGCGTAATAGCTGCGACTGATTTCTGCGGCCGCGCGAGCCGCTTGCAATGCGGCCTGGAGATATCTGGATGATTGAGTTTGGTCGTACGATTTCATGCGTTGTCCTGTCGGGCGATCGGCGCAACTATGGCTTGCCACTAACAAAGAAACAAGTTGCCGCTACCGCGCTTGACAGTGTCGCGCCGACCACCTTATGGTTCTGCCCCCGCTGGAGCAACGCAGAGCAGGTAATGGGCAAGAGACTAAGCAAAATATATACGCGCACCGGCGACGACGGTACAACAGGCCTGGGTGACGGATCACGCGTCGCCAAGAACAGTATGCGTGTCGATGCCTATGGCACTGTCGATGAAGCGAACAGCGCCATTGGCGTTGTGCTCGCGTGCGACTCCGTGCCCCAAGGTATCCGTAAGACGCTCACCGATGTGCAACATGACCTGTTCGAACTCGGTGGCGAGCTGTGTATTCCCGGTCACAGCGCAGTCAAAGATGAGTTCATTGAGCGACTAGAAAAGGAGCTTGATGCACTCAATGAGGACTTGCCGGCGCTAAAGGAATTTATTCTGCCCGGCGGAGGACAGGCTGCGGCGGCGTGCCACCTCGCCAGAACGGTAGTTCGCAGGGCGGAGCGGATTACAATTACGCTCGCGAGCGGCGAGGATGTGCGTCCCGAGGCCATACGATATCTCAATCGATTGTCAGATTTGTTGTTCGTCGTTGCTCGCGTCCTGGCTCGCGCCGAAACCGGCCAGGAAGTTCTTTGGGATCGAGCGCGCTCCTAGCAACCAGTCATATCCTGGATATCGCGGTTATTTCACGAGTGCGGATCGATGTTCACGCGCGTCGCCCAGTGCCGCGCAAACGGCCTGCGCTGCATCAACTAATCGCGGCGTAGCGCGGCCAATGGCGTCGGCCGGCATGATGAAGTGGTTTCCATAACGGTTTGCGGCGATATGTGGCCAGCGTTGCCACTCGTCAAACGCATGTTTGCCGGCATCCGAACTCGCCAACATCGCCTCGGGGTCACGCTCAACAACGGCCTCAACGTCTATGGATGGCGCGAGAGAATTCAGGTCGTTGAAGACATTATGTCCGCCGCACATATCAATGAGCTCGCTGACATAGTGGTCGCCATTGATTGTGAACAATGGTCGCTGTGAAACCTGGTAGAAAACACGGATATCCGCCACATCGGCAAATTGTTCTTTGATTGATTGCAACGTTTGCAGGTAGTTGCTCGCGACAGCTTCGGCACCGTCGACAAAGCCCGTGAGATCGCCTATTCGTCGCAGTGCGTCCGCAACATCTCGCAAACTTTGAGTGCGCAGGACTTCGATCGTGTAGCCCGCGCGCCGCAGTTCATCGACGACGTGTGCCGGCGTGCCGCTTTGCCACACCAGCAGCAGATCGGGCTGCAACAATGCGAGCTGCTCCTGGTCCACCATGAATGCATCGCCGACAACTGGCAGTGCCAGTGCTTCGGGCGGATAGTCGGAGTATGCGCTGACACCGACCAGCGTCGCGCCGGCGCCGACGGCATAGACGAGTTCTGTCAGATTGGGCGCGAGCGTGACGACGCGCGAATAGCTGGCCTCACGGGCAGTTGATGGCGGGTCCTCGGAACAGGCAGCCAGGCAAATCAGCAAACTCAATATCAGTGAGAATAACCCTGCCCTCACTGCGTCCAGCCGTACAATGTCATCGCTGCAATGACAACGGCCCAAATCAACAGCAGACGGAATACCAAACCCTTGGCAGCAGAGGCACCACGTATACCGCGATCGACCGCATCCTCATCGGGGTCGTCGCCGAGTGCGAGTGCGCTCAGGCCGACTCTAGCCAGCAGTTTTTCACTGATTTCAGACTGCGAATCCGTTTTTTGCTCAGTTGGTGCGCGCCACGCGCCCAAAGCCGGATCAAAATTTCCGGCAGCCGCATAACCAAGCGCCGTCAGTCTCGCCGGAACCCAGGCCAACCAGCCGTGCAGCAAGATGGCCGATTCCCGCAGGCTTTCTATCGTGCCACCTTGATCCTCATCGCGCGTCGCAACGAATACCGCGCGCCGGCGAATCAGGTCGGTGACACGATAGGCCCATGCACCGAGCGGCCCGAGCAGCACAAACCAGAAAATAACCGCAAACAGACGATTATTGGCGTGAATACAAACGCCTTCTTCGACCTTGCGAATACGCTCCTGCACGTCGTCGGGAACATCACTCTCAATAATTGCTTTGGCGGTTTCCCTGACCCGTTCTGCATCGCCGTCTTCGATGGCCCTGCAGTATTCATCGACATCTTCGCCGATGTCCTGCGGCCCCAGCGAAAAAAACAGCACGACGACGGCGAGAAGCAGATACGGAAAACCAAGCAATGTGTCGCCGAGGCTCAAGGTGATCAGGAAGATCGGCAAAACCAGCACGATACCAATAAGAATAATGGGCAGTAGCGCAGGCCAGGCAGGCAGGCGCCCTGCCTGTTTGAAACCGGCGTCAATAATTCGGTCAAGCCAGCGCTGTCTGCGCAAATGAAACAGTTGCGTTGCAAGTCGCTCGACCGCAAGACCGATAAGCAGGGCAATCAGATGCATTTTCTCTTAACTCTCGTGTTTCGTTCGCCGGGTTTAGCTAAGGCCATCATACAATCGAAGCCAATCGAAAGCAGGGCCCGGATCCGTCTTTCTGCCCGGCGCGACATCCGCGTGGGCAGCAATCTCCCGAGCTGAGAGCCCGGGATAGGCGTCCAGAAGCGCTCCGACCACCGCCGTTAAGACAGCATACTGGTCATCGGTATAGGCCGTTTCATCCTCGCCCTCCAATTCGATGCCGATCGAAAAGTCATTGCAGCAACTGCGCGCGCGAAATATTGACTCGCCCGCATGCCACGCTCGCCGCGTAAATGGCACAAATTGCAGCAACTCGCCATCGCGCCGGATCAGCAAATGTGAGGACACTTCGAGACCCCTGATCTCGTCAAAATAGGGATGCGCATCCCAGTCCAGCGTGTTGGTGAACAGTCTCTCGATTTCGGGTCCACCGAATTCGCCGGGCGGCAAACTGATGCCGTGCACGATCAGTAATTCTGGCTGACCGCCATCAGGTCGTTCATCCTGGTTCGGACTTGGGCACTGGCGCGCCGGCTCGATGAGCCCGCTGGCCGTATTTACACGAAATGACGTGCCCATCAACACTTGCCCCACTTGTCCGGAACGACGATAGTCGTATCTGGCCACCTCAACTGTCAACGACTATGGCGCTTACACGACTTTTCGTCAGCCAAAACCTCGAAACTGGACTGCAACTGCAACTTCAGAGCGATCAGGCGCGCTATGTCGGGCGCGTACTACGCTTGCGTGTCGGCGACGATGTATCGGTATTCAATGGTCAGGGCGGCGAGTATTCGGCGACGTTGCAGAGCATTGGCAAAAACTCGGCAGGGCTCCTGATCGGCGAGCAGCGTGAGGTTGCGACCGAGTCGTCGCTCAAAATACACCTCGTACAGGCTGTCTCGCGCGGCGAACGCATGGATTTCGTGGTGCAAAAGGCGACCGAACTTGGCGTAAAGCGCATCACGCCCGTCTTGAGCGAGTACGGCGTCGTCAAGCTGGATTCTGCACGCGCGGAAAAGCGCCGCGAGCATTGGCAAGGCGTTGCATCGAGTGCTTGTGAACAATCCGGACGCACGCGGCCACCGCTGGTTGATGCGCCAACCAGCCTCAATGCCTGGTTCGGCAGCCGAACAGACAAGGCAGACACCGACCTCATTCTACGGCCAGGTGCGACTACAGCGCTTGCGTCTCTGGCTGCGCCCATAACGAAAGTCTGCTTACTGATCGGCCCGGAAGGCGGCTTCAGCAACAAGGAGTACGAGGATGCCAGTGTGGCCGGTTTTTCTGCCGTATCACTGGGTCCGCGGGTAATGCGAACCGAGACCGCCGCCTTGGCTGCAATCGCCGTCGCCCAATCATTATGGGGCGACTTAAGTGATTAAACGCCTTGCTCGTGAGCGTCTGACGATGGGCAAAATGATCGGCATATATTGCACCGGCAACCACGGCATGTCGGGTGATAATTTGTGTGCGTCGTGTCAGGAGTTTCTCGACTACGCAAAAGTGCGCCTGCGCAAATGTCCCTACGGCGAAGAAAAACCGACTTGCGCGAACTGCCCCGTGCACTGCTATAAGCCAGCACAAAAAGCCCAGGCCAGGGAAATCATGCGCTACGCCGGCCCCCGGATGTTGCTGCGCCATCCGCTCCTTTCGATTTTGCATCAGCTTGATGGACTGCGAAAAGTGCGGCACCCGCGCGAACTCACGCGCGAGCAACGACTGCAGTCGCGAGACGATTAGTTCGGCTGTTGCTGGCGCATGGCAGCGTCAGCGGGTCTGCGACCAGGGTCTTAGTCAGTCATCGCCTGCAGGATAGTCCTTTGTTCCTCGGCCTCGGAGCGATAATCCTCAAGCATTGCGATGAATGCGGGGTCTTCGCGCAACGGGTCGAACAGGTGACTGCGCTCGAGCAGGATGCGGTTGAATTCCCAGTAATAGCGAAACTCTTCAAATGTCGGAAGTATTTCTCTCGCGCCGTCCAAATCGCCGAGCGCCAATTTCACTGCAATCGTTGAGCGCGATACGCCATACGCTGCATCCCGCGGTGACCGCCAATCCAGGTATTTTTGCAACAGATGCGACCCCCTTTCGACATCGCCGCTCTGCAACAGCGCCAAACCAACAAACATCATACCCACTGGGTCTTTTTCGAGATCGTGCGGCGGGTCATCGAACAGTGCGGGATACAGATTGTCGAGAACATCTAACGCGACGTCGTGGCGACCCGTATCGGCGGCATGTTCGACAAGAACCATGAGCGCCATAAATCGCGAACTGCGACGATCCTCGATGCCGTCTTCAAGTAATTCACGGGCAAGCCGGAAATTCTCATCCTCATTTTCCTGCAAATAGTAATTCAGGAACAGTGGCCCCGATCGGGCTATCCAGTTCCGCGAGTCGACTTCAATCGCGCGATCAAACCAACGACGCGCCTCGGCAGGCATGTCGAGGGCCAGGTAATACCGCCCTGCTACTCCCAAAATATCGGCATCGTCCGGATCGAGACCATGAGCGTCTATGGTCATTTGTGCGCCGGTTGCCAGATTGCCCTGGACGGCTTGAGAAATTGCCTCGAATACGCGCGCATTGGCGCTCACTGGCGCAATTTCCCTGAGTCTCGCAAACGTTGCAGCAGCATCGTCAAATCGTTGCAAATCTGAAAATACATCCGCGAGAAAAGTGTGTGCATCCTCATTCAGGGGGTCCAGGCTGATGATCTTGCGATACGCCGCAATGGCGTCGTCGGGTCGCGCAACGACCCACAGATATCCCGCGTAGTATTCGAGCGCAGTCGTATCATTGGGCGCAATTTCAATCGCTTTTTCCAGCAGGTTCTTGGCCGCTTGCAGATTTCCATCGAAAATCTCGGCACGGCCGAGAACCGCCAGGGCTTCTGAGGATTCGGGCGCGATATCGAGAGCACGAGACGCTGCGTTCCGGGCGAGCACGGTGCTCTCACTTTCATTCATCAAGCCATAACTGGATAGTTCCAGGTAAGCGCGGCCCAGTGATGAATGCGCCCGTGCGTAATTCGAGTCGAGCCGAATAGCTTCGCGCAGATGGTCGATCGCGGTGGGTAACGTCTTGGTGTTTGCCGAACTCAGATCGTTCATCCCCAATAAGAACTCGGTATACGCCTCGAAGTTATCGGTATCGTCACTGACCAGGCGCTCGTCAGATTCTCCAAGCAACGAAACCTTGAGCGCAGCAACCACCTCGTTGGCAATCTCATCCTGGATCGCAAATACATCTTTGAGTTCCCGATCGAAGTTTCCAGACCAGAGGTGATAACCATTACTGACATCAATCAATTGCGCGGTAACGCGGATCGTGTCGCCCGAGCGCTGTACGCTACCCTCCAGAATTGAGGCAACGTTTAGCTGAGCTCCAATCTCCGAAATGTCCAATGCCTGATCGCGAAACTTGAACGACGACGTGCGCGCGGCGACACGCAACTCATGAATCTGCGCCAGCATGTGCAATACCGTGTCCGCGAGCCCGTCTGAAAAATACTCGCTGCTTTTGTCATCGCTCATGTTGACGAACGGCAATACAGCAATGGACTTACCGATTACCTCATCCACGGCCGTCGCCGCCGCAGGCCCTTCAACGACAGACTCGGCGACCGTTTGGGGAACGGCCGCGTCCGGCCGCTCGGAGAGTACATACTTGTCTACTGCGAAATAGGCCAGCGCAATGACGAGAACCGCGGTGATCGCTTTGTCGAGCTTGCGCCGCGTGACGTGCGTAATAGATTGCGAACGATCAACTTCAGATTCGCGTTTAATGCCCTCTGGTGTTACTTCGTAAGCCCAGGAGAAAAACAGAACGACGGGAAAACCCAACGCCAGCACGAGCAATATCGTCTGCATGACCCATGCCGGGGCACCGATATTCTCGAGTACGAGGTCCGCCACCTGGATCAGCAACCAGCTGGATACGATATAGCCGATAGCGACCCGGACAACGTTGCGACGCTGGAGTTCTTCTAAGACCTGCACTGGACCCCTTCTATGCTTGCGCTTCAGTCAACCAGAGTATCCGCTTGACCGGCTTTTGCCAATGAAATCATTGCAAGTGAGGAATCCGGTGAGATCAGGCCTGCAACGATTCTCTTACAAACATTGCTTCGAGTTTCTCGAGGTCCGGGATCAGCGGAAATTCGTTAATCATCTTCACGCGACACAGTACAGGGGCATCCTCGGGCCAGCCCTCAGTCGTGTGCAACTTCAGAACGTCCTTGTTGACGCGCACGAGCTGCGGGAAACCTTGTGTCAGAATACCGAAGTAACCGGTTTTGAGTTGTCCGGTGCTGGCGTAAAAGATGACGATACGAGTGCGTCCTGTCACCGCGGGCACTTCTTTGCCAAGGACCCCTTCGAACGACATGACCGGCAACTGGCGACCATTCCAGCCAACGGTGCCCAGCATCCAGCTGTGCGCACCCACTTCCTTATCCGGCTTGGAGAATCGTACGACTTCGACCACGCAGGCGCGCGGCACGATCAGCCGGTCATCTGCCAACGGCACCAGCAGGCTATACAGTTCGTCTTCTGCACTCACGACAGCGTAATTCCTTTTTCCTCAAGCAGGCGCCCGATGGCCTCCAGCAAGACCGAGTCCTGATAAGGTTTGCCGAGGTAATCATTGACGCCGAGTTCGATCGCCCGCGCGCGATGTTTATCGCCAACGCGTGACGTCACCATGATGATCGGCACGTCGGAAAACTCGGGGTCGTTGCGCACATGGGAAGCAAACTCATAGCCATCCATTCGCGGCATTTCGATATCGAGCAAAATGATGTCAGGCTTGTGCTCTGACATAACACTGATGGCATCGAGCCCGTCTTTCGCTGTCACGACTCGCATTCCGTTGCGCATCAGGAATCGCTCTGTAACACGTCGTACCGTAATCGAATCATCAACAACCAGGGCCAATGGCCGATCATCAGTCGGCGTCGGCGCGGCGTTCTTCAGTTCAACAACGGGCGCTCCCGTGCGCACGAGCGCGGTGATATCGAGAATTAAAACGATGCGACCGTCGCCGAGAATGGTTGCGCCTGATATGCCACGAATGCTTGCCAACTGAGGTCCAATTGTCTTCACGACAATTTCGCGACTGGAAATCATCTCATCGGTCAACAATGCCGCCGAAAACTCGCCTGAGCGGACCAGGATGACTGGAATAAACGGTTCGTCCTGCGGTAACTTCGCCGCCTGGCCGCCGAGATACATACCCAGATGGCGGAATCTGTAGGTCTGCTCACCATACTGATAGCTGGGCTCACTTTGACTCAACAGATTTTCGAGTTCGCCGCGCGGGATGCGTGCAACGCCCTCGACCGATGGCAGTGGCAACGCGTAAACCTCTTCGCCGGTGCGCACGATCAGCGCCTGGGTAATCGCTAATGTGAACGGCAGGCGAACCGTGAAATTTGTGCCCTGGCCGGTAACCGAGGAAATGCGCAGGGAGCCGCCGAGCTTTTTCACTTCGTTTGCGACGACATCCATACCGACACCGCGTCCGGCCGATTGCGTCACTTTGCCAGCTGTCGTGAAACCCGGCGTCAAAATCAATTCCATGATCTCTTCGTCGACCACCTTCGATTCGGGTTTGAGCATATCGAGTTCATAGGCCTTGCGACGAATTGCATCGACATCGAGTCCCTTGCCGTCATCGGCCACGTCAATGACCATTTCGGAACCTTCACGATGCAGGCGAATGGTGATGCGGCCCGTCGCCGGCTTATTCGCCTGCTGGCGTTCCTCGACGGATTCAATGCCATGCACAACGGCATTCCTGAGCATGTGTTCGAACGGCGGCAACATTTTGTCGAGTACCTGCCGATCAAGTTCGCCCGATGCACCTTCGACGGCTAACTCCGCACGCCGGTCTGATTCTGTGGCAATTTGACGCACCAGCCGCGTCAACCTCGGCACGTGACGCTCAAATGGCACCATGCGCGTGCGCATCAGGCCGTCCTGCAATTCCGCAGTGACCCGCGACTGCTGTACTAACAAGGCTTCTGCTTCGGTCGTCACCGACTGCAACAGGTCTTTCAGACTAACAAGGTCGTTTGCAGATTCCGCCAGTGCACGCGACAGCTGTTGAATGTTCGAATATCGATCGAGTTCGAGCGGGTCGAAGTCACGCGCAACCAGCGTATCCTGATGACCATGCATGATCTGTGCTTCGGTTTCGATTTCGAGCTTGCGTAACTGCTCGCGCAGTCGGGCAATGGTCTGCTCGAGCTCGTCCGCGTGAAACTCGATAGAACTGACCTGCTGCGTCAGGCGTGAATGATAAATGCTGATCTCGCCCGCCGCGTTGAGGAGATCTTCGAGTAGCTCGGCATCGATGCGCGCAAATTCCTGCCGCTGTTCGGATCGGACCCCCTGCAACGACGCCGGTTTCTTGTCCGCAGCATCTTCCTTGCGCCTGGCCGTTACCGTCTTCCTCGGCTCGGGCTTTGGCACGAACTCCGGCCTGGATTCGATCTCGGGTTCAGATTTCGGCTCATGCCCGGCGCGTTCTTCGACCGCTTCCGGCATTTCCTGCACCAGGGATGGCTTGGCAATCTCCGCCATCTCACCGGCCAACGGCGAATCGACAATAACCATGCTGACAATATCTTCGGGCTCGATCGTAAACGCCGCCGGCTCAGCGGCAACGACGTCTTTGTCTGCCGGTTCTGACTCGACATCCGACTCGCCGGCCATTTCGAATCCGGCATTCGCATCCTGAATGCGCTTCTCCAGTTCGCCCGCCGCGGCCACTGCCTTGCCCGCAATGACCGCATCGCGCATGCGGTGCAGTTCATCCACACTCTGTTGCAGGAGGTCGTCTACGGCTGGGGTCGCCTTCACGCGGCCGCCATCCAGGGAAATCAGTAAGGTCTCAAGTTCGTGGCTCAAATTGCCCATCGCCGTAATGCCGGCCATGCGCGCGCCGCCTTTGAGCGTGTGCAGGTGCCGTTTGAGCTCTTCCATCGACTGCTTGGCACCCTTGTCTTTGCTCCATTCAAGCAAAGCCTTGTCGGTCGATTCCAGCAGCTCGGCTGACTCTTCCGTAAATATGGCTGCGATCTCCGCGTCATATTCGGGTTCGCCAGAATCAGCGGCGGCGATTTCTTCGGCTTCAGGTTCCGGCTCTTGCGCAGGTACAACCTCGACGACCTCGTCATGCACTATGGTCTGCTCGGCCTGAACCGCATCTGTCAATTTGGCCAGATGCGTGACCAAGGCGATGTAATCCGCCCGGCTGCGTTCCGGCTGATTAATATCGGCAACAATCGTCGTAATCGCCCTGGACGCGGCATGCAGCGCGTCGAGCCCTGACTGATCGAAGCCGATCTTGTAGTCATAAACGCGGCGCACAAATCTGTTCAGTGCACCCGCGACTGCGACACCGCGCTCCACGTTTGCCATGTTGGCACTGCCATGCAACGTGTGGCACGCGCGATACAATTTGTCGGTGACATCGAACGGTGGTTGATGCCCTGTGCATGCCTCAAGGTAGTCAGTGATGACTTTGATATGCCCGGTGGTTTCTTTCGAAAAGATATCGAGCAGAACCGGATCCATTTCGAGCGCAGCTTCGGATTTATCTTCGGCCGCCTCCAACTTCCGGTGCGATACCGTCAATACCGCCGCGTTCGGATCACCTTCGGCAAATGCAATCGCCCTTGCCATCAGGGAACTGATATCGGCCTTGGGTTCAGTGCCAACCTCAAGCTGCTCGATCAGTTCAGGAAGCGCCGCAGCAGCTTCCATTATGTAGTCGACCATCGGCGGGGTGCGTTGCAATGTGCGGTTGATCAAGCGATTGAGAAGGTTCTCTACGCTCCAGCCGTATTCACCGATACGCTCGGCACCGACCATACGGCCGCTGCCTTTCAGGGTGTGAAATGAGCGCCGCACAGTAATCAGCAATTCCATATCGTCAGGCGATTCCTGCCATGCAGGCAATTTGCGCCGGATAGACGCAACTTCTTCTTTGGCCTCCTCGATGAATAACTCGAGCAATTCCGGATCCAGGTGTTCGGCATCTGCAGAGACAACCGGCAACGGCATGACCTCGGTCGCCTGCATGCTTGCCTGTTCGGCCGCTGCAAGCTCGGCTGTAATCGCGGCTGAATCCAGCTTCATCGTCTGGTCCAGCGGTGGCCCTGCCTTGACCTCCTGAGCAATGCGATGCTCTACGTCACGGAGTACGGCAAGACAAGCCTCGGCGTTATCGAGCATGTACCACGGCTCGCTGCGGCCGGCTTTAACCGTCTCCATGTAGTACTCGATGCTGACGATGGCATCGGCCATGCGAT
>Ga0316191_10000901_pt1 | contig 20121 bp, 20 predicted proteins | sample Eddworburr2cm_MG_FD_204928 | JGI IMG/M metagenome (GOLD analysis project Ga0316191, IMG submission 204928) | Coastal sediment microbial communities from Maine, United States - Eddy worm burrow 2 cm | ecosystem: Environmental > Aquatic > Marine > Coastal > Sediment | place: USA: Maine... | reverse complement strand
CGATTGTGAAAATAGTCGAAATGATGAAAAAGCCAGCTGCTAAACAGATAAAAAATCTTCTTGCTAAATTGTGATTCATGAATCTGTTCCCCCTATTAATCCGTTTTTTGTCCATGAATTATTAATCGGCAAAATTGATGGAATCTTTAGTGGGGCTGATACATATGATTGGGGTAAAATATTCAAGTTGAAACTTATAGCGAGGTTATTGAGGTTGTTTTACATGGTGTTTGATGGTGGTTTTTAGGCAATTGGTGGTTCTAGGAGCTTGTCGGAGAACTTATCCGAATAAATTTTACTACAAAATATGTAAGTTCTCAATAAGTCTGGGGTAAGGACGCACTTATCCAACGGAATGAACCATTTGGGATTCCATAATTTCGGCAAGAGGAGGGTACTTATTCTGATATTCAATTCGATCTTTAAGGTACTGCCAAAATGAAAGTCCCAACTTGCGACATGTCTTTTTTAGACTAGTAAATGTATCGCGGCACTGTTTTCCCATGTCGCTTCGGGTTGATCCACTTATTTTTCGTCTTTTAACATATTCTCTGATATCTCGTTCACTCAAATTATTGTGCAATGGGACATCAGGCCGTTTTAGGACAAGGAGCAGTTCAGATTTATTGCGGTAAATTCGCTTTAGGGCAATGTCCAAGGTTGCAAATCCGGTCTTGTGAGTAAAAAGATTATTGAATCGATCCTCTAAATCGTGTTTTTGCGTTTCATCAGGGTTGCAGCGATATTTTTTAAGATCTCTGTAAAATCGCCAAATATTAGTTTTGACTTTTTCAAGGAGTTGGTTCTGATGGTCATTAAATCCGACGATTTTCTGGATGGTACGCTCAGCATGAACCCAGCATAGACCGTGGACGAACACCTTAAATTGACCAGCATCATCACTGATAATCGCTAATTCAGGGTTAAATCCGTGATAAGTGATGCTGCCGACAAGGGCACCTTCTGTGGCAATGCGTTTATGATGTTCGGTTTTGATTTTCTGGCGCTTTAAAAAATTGATCCACCGAGTTTCATTTTTAAAGGTTTTGTTTTTATGACAGGCCAGCTTGGACAGTTGGTATTCAGGAAGTTTTTGCTCTGCCATATATTCAAGGGCCTGATCGTTTAAAACAAAGTCAGTGTATTCACAACGCAAAAGGTTTAGAAAGTTTATTCGGCTTTTGCTGTCCGTACTTTTAAACCAGGCAAAATATTCATTGCCGATGTGGGTGCAGTATCCGTTTTGCCCGTCATGACGGGCACCGGTATCGTCGACATTGATATAGCTCGATACTTTTAAGCCTGTGGACAGGATCTGGTCTTTTTCATCATGGAACCGTTCCTTGTCGTTAATGATGATGTTGTTAATTTGCCCGGTTGATATGTTCACACCCAGTTCATGTAATTGTTCTTTAATAAGCGGCTGTGTGACGTGGCAGCCATAGTACTGGTAGAGGACAAAAGCTGTCAGTGTCGATCCAAAATGGCTGCCAGTAACATGCTCAGGCAATTGACCTAAAACATATTCGCCTGAAGGTGTTTGCCAGCGTTGGCGCCGATAGCATATATTCCAGTTGCCGATAATTAAGTCCTGGACAATGTATTCTTGATAGTCTTTCAATTTGCTGCCATCAGGAAGATTGTCGGGTTTGATAGAAACCACTTCATGGATTTCGATCTTTTTGGTTTTGGATTTTTTTGAACGCTTTTTTCTCTTTTTTGCTTTGCCTCTATTTGAGGCCGTTTCCAGACGTGATGGCTTGATTTTGGGCCTAGGTTTCTGGTTCTTTAATCTTGCGATCTCGTCCCTTAAAAGTTGTATCTCTTCCATTTGCAGCTGAATAAGTTCCAAAAGTTCAGCCACCAATGGAGTGATTTGGTCTTTAGGGATTTTTGGAAAACGAGTTGTTGAACTCATGGATTAGCTGTAGCACAACAACTATTGAAAATCTAGATTTATTTTACATTTACCCGAACTTTTTGAGAACTTACGAAAAATCGCGTTAACATATTGAATCTATTTGTAATTATTTATAAAGTTAGCGATTGTAATTACATTATTAGATCTTGTTGCTTGTTCTGAATGCCGGATACTATAAAAAACTTTTATACCCTCTCTAAAATCTTTTTAGGAATATGAAAGGAAAAATCCTTAAACCAGAATTTAGAAAGCCGGGAGGGATAATTGAAAAAATAATTACCTAAAGTGAATCAAAATCCTGAATGACCAACCCTATTATGTGCAGGTTTCTTCATCGATCATTTTTGTAGAATGTAAAAGAATCTCCAATATACTAGGGAGTAAGCCCCAGATTCCGAATTTTTACCTCGGATGTTAATTGCATCTGGTGGGGATCCACCATGGCAGTGGTCCCGATACTGGCATTGAGAATGATTTCCACGGAACGGATAGCTTGAAGGCTGGCGGTTATCGTTAAGTTGCCGGCCCCGTCATCGTCCAGGGTAACACCATTCGAATCCTTGTAAACAAAGGTGAGTAAATTGATGTCGCTGGCTTCTAAAAGAGCCTGATTTCCATTTCCATCCGAGGCGTTTCGAATAAGCTGTCCGGTGCCGGGGTCTATAAAATAATTCATTCTTTCACCGGCATCACCCGTATCACCATCGGATGGATCAAGGCTGGTGCCACCGCTAATATCCATTGCAAAGGCAATGTTGTCAACCTGGGCTGTGGTGATGGCAGGATCGGCAACCCCGCCATTGGGCGCATGACCGGCCATGCGGATTTCTCTTTCCATCAAATACAGAACGGCCCGCATATTTTGCTGCATTTCGACCAGTTCCTGCTGGGTGGTATGGGTTCTTAGCTGTCCTTGATAAACTTTATACATCAGAGTTAAAACAATGGTGGCAACCGTCATCGCCACAAGCACTTCCACCAGTGTAAAGCCTGATTTATTTAACCGTGAGATCATTTTTATATCCTTATTGTCGTACCGGCGATTTCACCGGTACTGATTCGACTTTCTTTTTTTTCATCACGCAATTTTTTTGTCTGCTATTAACTATCACCCGCCGTTAAAACGGGGAGTAATGCGTATTTTATACGCATTGCCAGGCTAGTTATAAGAGCCACAGCACAGTTTTACCACACGGGTATTTATTGTTTGATTTGGAATCCCATCGGCATCTAAAGCTCTGGATGACACTTCAAAAACGGCATCCTTACAACCGATGGCGCCGCTGCTGCCGGCAGCCCTTTCATCACCCCAGAAAGTTGTTTGGTAATCGTAGTCGATATTATTCAGTGTTCCGTTCGGACTGCCGTATGCTTTGACACCGTTCGGATAATTGGGGAATGCCAGCCCGAAATCCTGAAGATTCATGGCGGCTGCCCGCCAGCCGCTGTCGGCAACATAAAAATCTCTTTTATAAATCTGGCTGTTGCGGGTGACATTCAGTTCCATGCGGCTATTGTTGGATGCGGTAATACCGATGATGGTCAAAAATACCAGCAACAGCAAGGCAACCACCATTACCGACCCTCTATCGTTATTCAGCATTTTCAATTTTGGATACATTGGATTAATTCCCTCACTTTATTAAAAAGGTTATTCCCCGACCTGCCGGTCTTCAAATTCTACAAATTGGCATCTGCTGCCACAAAGGAATATTGAACATCGTTATTTCGACCGCGTTGGTCCCATCTTACGATGACGTCAACGGTTTTGGAATTGGCCTCCGGTCCGTTGGCGACAAACCACCGAACCTGATAGGTACGATCCGGACCGCTACCATCGGGATCATCACTAAACCAGTCATCATTGCCGGGTCCGGGATGGGCGCCAAACCCTAAAGGATCATTATGGGCATAATCCGGTCGAATTAATGAACAGGCGGATGATTCATAGGGGCACCGCAAAAGTTGCTCTACGATGTCGCCGGCCAGAATGCTGGCGGATGTGCGCATGCGGGCGGACGCATTGCCGTTGACTGCCGAAATCTGCATCGAACCCACAGCCAGGAACCCGATTAGAAAAATCGCCATGGCAATCATGACTTCGACCAATGTAAACCCTTTGTTATCGACGGATGGGTTTTTGCCTGTGTAAGACCTCTTAGCATTCATTATTAATTTGCCTCATATTGAGATATTTGGATGCGACCTACCGGTGACACACTTATTTGCCTGCCATTTTTACCACCGTCATGAAAATATAAGCTGCCACTGCTCAGAGACCCGTCCCGCTTTCTGGGAAGACCATCCGGTGCGAAGGCGAGAACAGGAACCCCGATGGCAGTGTCTTTTAAAAATGCCAAACCATTTGCGTCCCCAAAAGCTGTATCAAGAAATACGCCCGGATAATCATTGGTCCTAAAGCCGGTTATAAACGTATCCACACCGGCGTCATAATCAAAGTTTAGAGGGTTGCTTCTATCAATGAAAAGGTGAAACCCATACTGAACTCCATTCACAGTTATTTGGCTAAAGTTAAATACGCATACGCGGTTGTTTCTGGTGGCCTCCATTTTGGCTTTTTGAAGACCGGCGTAAACACCACGCGCGGCCTTTCCCAGATGGGCTTTTTGGCGCCAGTTGATTAAACTGGGTACGCCGATGCTTACCATGATAGCAACGATAGCGATGACCACCAATAGTTCCATAATTGTAAATCCTGACTTTTTACGCATTTTGGTACCTCCAGCGTAATTTGTGAGCAAGTTCTATGCCAAACCAAAACCCTTTTTTGCCGATTACCGATACTTTGATAGGGTCTCGTCGGTTATCCTCATATCATTCCGAAATTATATGGAATTTTATACCTGCCAAACTTGTTGGGACAGGTTGAATGTCATTTAAAAAAGGGATCCATCAATTCGCATTCAGAGAATATCTGCCAAACTATTAATAATTTTTATAGCGATATAAAGCCTTTTTACACCAAGTTCCCAAAGACTGAAACTTAGCGATAAAGGACCTAAGCGTATTATCGGCTAATAATGTTTTAACTTTAGTAAGTTGTGCAGATTTTGATGAGGTGGATCCGGCAGGCCAGGTGTTAGATTTTTATACCGCTTTTCATAAAAACATTCCGGCTGGTATAAGGGGTTGTAGGAAAAAACGTTTGAATATTGGTTGTGGGAGCGGCTTCCAGCCGCGATCATTTTATTTTGCGGCTGGAAGCCGCTCCCACAGGGAGGGGGGGATGATGATTAATTGGACTTTCCGGATAAGGGCCTAATTTTATTTCGGATGTCCTTGGGTTCCAGGCCGGGTTGAACCGGTTGCAGTTGCAGCCGGCCTGAGCATATTGGAGCGGCCCTCGAAAATTGCACCCTCTTTGATGTCAATGGACTGGGCCGAACAGTCACCGATGAGCTGTCCAAGTGCTTGGATTTCGAGCTGCTGGCGTGCCACAACATTGCCGTTAATCTTGCCCTGAATAATAATATTGTCGGCTTCGACGTCGGCTTCCAGCACGCCGGTCTGCCCTACAAAAATATTACCGCTGATTTTGATAGAGCCTTTGAAACGACCCTCCACATGAATATCCTCGTTACCCTGAATTTCCCCGACTATGTTAACTTTTTTGCTTAATAATGATATTGAACCGGTTGCTTTACTCTTTTCCATTAACGCGTCTCCTCTTATATCTCTGTTTCTTTCTTAACAGAAGCAACAGACGCAGGTGAAGTCTGTTTTGGTCCGGGTGATGCCTGTTTAGACTCCTGGGGTGTTCGGCTGCTCATTTGGATTTCACCGTCAAACATGGCGCCTTCCAGAACCGAAATACTGGGGGTGGCAATCCCCCCTTTGACTCTGGCAGTATTATCCAGGTGAACTTTTTCACTGGCCGTAATAGAACCTTCAATATTGCCATTGACATATATATCTGTGGCTTTTACGTTTCCTTTAATGCGGGCGCCCTGGGCAACTTTCAAGCGGCCCGCTAAATTAAATTCTCCCTCAAAAGAACCCAGGATAATCAGGCTGCCCTCACCGGAAACATTTCCTTTGATTTTTAAGTTTTTCCCGAAATAGGTCGTATCCAGTGCCATGTCTTTGGGGCTGCTTTTGGCGGCAACCTTTGGGACAGCCGGGGTATGGACCACTGGAGGCCTCTCTTCCTTATCCTTTTTCCCGAATAAACTCATTTACGATGCTCCTTTGGCAAAATGTGATGAAACCAAAACCAGGCTTCCAAACGCTGATATATGGTTTCGATTTATTAATTAATATATAGTAAAATCACCGAAAAGTAAAAAGATTTTGTTTTTATTCATCATATTCCTCCTGCGCGTCTTCCCATCGCCTTTTGCGTTTCAGCCGCAGAAAGAAGCCGCAGACCGTCAACATCGCGGCTAAAAAGAACAGGATGCCGTACAGGTTGTTTGCAAGGTAGACCAGCCAGCGGGGTGTGCTTTCAATGTCGGTTAGCCATTTATTTTCCAATTCGTTGATGGTGATGGAGAGGCTTTGCATACTTGCGGTCTCTAACGTTAGGCCATTTTTCAGGTCGCTTAAAATATTCAGAATAGCCTGTTTACCGAATTGCCTGTCAATGAAGGCGACGACGCTTTTGCTTTGTTCATAGGCAAGTGTCAATGATGCCCTGTCCCCTGGAAACCTTTTTTCCAGCCGGGAAAGCCGCAGGGTCTGACCGGCCATAATGGCCGCATCGAGTCCCGACCAGCTCTTGTCTATTAAAATTTCTCCGATTCCATCGCTGGCCCACTGGCAAACCCCCTCATCAACCCATTTGGCGAGGTTTCCGGAGTTGATGTGTTCATGGAGTAAAAGATGACACATTTCGTGTTTAAGGGTGATGCTGAGATTAAAGGGCCGGATTGACATCCTGGAATAATCGATGACGATCAGGTTTTTATCAGGAACCGCAAAAGCGACAATCAGGTTATGGCGGGCTATTTTCTGGAAAGCTTGATTGGTTTTTACCAGAACCACCTGGGGCCTGGCATTTAAACGCCATCCGAAAATATCTGCCAGATCCTGCCTGAGGATCGGATACAACCTAATAACCTCATCGGCAGCAGCCTTCAACGGTGGTTCATAGACGACAGCAATGTCGTCATTTTGCAATACTTCAGTCCCGGCCGCAACTGTCGATTGCCAGAGCATAATTGTTATCAAGCCGGTGAGCAGGCTTAAAAAAAATAATTTGGCAGGTTTTAACACGAACCGGATCCTATTACATTTGTCACTTGAATTCAAATGGAGCTTTTTTTATTGATAGATTATTCAATTAACGGCATGTTAAAGATTTTGGAATGAAAAATCTTAACCGTTCCAGGGTTCAGAGGTTCAGGGTTCACGTCTAATCCAAATCACTAATTTTTTCCATAACAATATCGCCATGGCGGGAATGCATGTTCAACGTATAAAGCACTGACGCGCTTTTGCCTTTTCCCACTTCCGGTGGGAAAATCACACAAATGGCGGACCATTTCAAGTCATCCTGGGCAGCGCACCTGATAGTGGTTGACTCGTAGACTCTGACTTGCCGCGTCAGTGTCTCGTCACGACAGGAGGCCCAAAATATGAACTCGCCTACGAGCAGGATCATCGCAGAAAGATAACCCTGAACGGCGAACCTTGAACCCTGGTCGCCTTCGGCGCTGCCAAAGGCGGGTAAACCTGTGAACGACTATGATTTATCCCCTTTACCAAAGGGGATAAAAAGATTTATACCTGCATATGCAAATTCGCGTAGACTGTTATGCCGGATATCGGAGTGAAGAAACACCTCGCTTCATCAAACTGGCCCACAATAAAATTGAGGTCATCCAGGTACTGGATCGCTGGCTGGCCCCGGATCATCGCTATTTTAAAATTCTGGGCGATGATGAGGCAACCTATATCATTCGCCATGATAGTGTATCCGGACAATGGGAACTCGTGCTTTATCGGGCAGCGGGAATAATCGCCGGTCCCGACGGTGCAATCGGAGAAAGCTAAAATTTTCATGAAAAATTCAGGTATCAATTCATTTCACCCCCCATGGTATTTGCGCAGCGGTCAAATTCAAACTATTCTGGCCAGTATTCCCTTGCGGGCCTGGAGTAAAAACCCGGTACGCGACGCCGCAAGGGAAATTATCATAAAAACTCCGCAAGGAATCCGACTGCAGGGGTATCATTCATCCCGGGGATCGGCAATCTCCCGGGGGCTTGTTATATTGTTGCACGGATGGGAAGGCAGTGCCGATTCCACCTATATAGCCTGCACGGGCAAGGCGCTTTATCAGCGTGGTTATGATATTTTCCGTTTGAATTTAAGGGATCATGGCAGCAGCCACCATCTAAATCGAGGACTATTTTACGCAGTCCTTCTTGAAGAAGTGTTCCAGGCAGTTCAGCAAATTTCCCATCATGAGAAGGAAAACCCGGTTTTTCTGGTGGGGTTTTCTCTGGGAGGTAATTTTGCCCTGCGGATTGCCCGGGAAATGCGTCAGGCTCCAATTGATAACCTTCGCCATCTGGTAGCAATCAGCCCGGTGCTTGATCCTGAAAAAGCTACCGTCATAATCGACCGACAGGCCATGATTCGGCGATATTTTTTGAAAAAATGGCTACAATCACTGCAAATCAAGCAGTGGTTATTCCCGGATGCCTATGATTTCTCAGAAGTGTTCAAGCTGAATACGATTATGGCGGTGACCGATAAAATGCTTGATCAGTACAGTGATTTCAATTCTGCATCCGAATATTTCAAAGCTTATTCGATTTTATATGATTCCATTGATGATTTATCGGTTCCGACAACAATTATTACTGCCGCAGATGATCCGATCATACCTGTTGAGGACTTTTATCAGTTAAAACTCAATCATCTCACCAATTTGATAATTCATACCTATGGCGGACATAACGGTTTTATTGATGGCTTTTTTATGAAAAGCTGGTATGAGAAAAAGCTTGCGGATTTGTTTGATGAAATAACTATCGAGGCTGGGAAGCAAGGAGGCTAGGAAGCTATGATGCTTGGAAGCGAGAAAGCCGGCAAGTAGATAGGCACTGCGAATTCTCCCCTGACTTTAAGCCGGGGAATTTTAAATGAAATGGAAAAATATCTTTGCCTGAAGCCCATAGGTTTCAACCATTCCCGAAAGGTAGGCTGAAGGCTTTCAAGCCTCATAGCCTCCTGGCATCCCAGTGTCGAAAGGACTTGCATTTTTCGCTACAGACCCTAATTTATCAAATACTGTTAATCAAATATGAGGAGGAAAGGAAACTATGAGCGAAGACAGGACAGTCGAAATTTTAAAAAACGCTATATTGCTGGAAAAAAGAGGCAAAGCCTTTTATCAGAAAGTTGCCGAACAGGCGACCGGTAAAGCAGTCAAGGCGTTTTTTGAAATGATGGCGGACGAGGAGATCAAGCATGTAAAAATTCTGGCAGATCAATACAAAGCCTACCAGGAAAATCAACAATTTAATCCGGGTGATTATAGTGAAAAACATGGCGCAGAAATGGCCTCCAAAGTTATCACCACGGAGTTTAAGAAAGAAGTTTCGGCGGCAGATTACGAAGCCGCAGCCATATCGGCCGCCATGTCCATGGAAAAAAATGCGATAAACCTTTATGAGGGACGATCTGCAGAGGCCAGTGATCCGAATGAAAAAGCGCTGTACAAATGGTTGGCCGAGTGGGAAGCCCAGCACCTGCATTTTCTCTCAGAAATTGACAAGGAACTGAGAGAGGAAATATGGAATGACAATAACTTCTGGCCATTCTAGTGTTAGGTTTCAGGTGTCGGGTGTCAGTGTTCAGAGGACAGAGAGCAGAGAACAGAAGACAGATGTCAAATCTGAATCCTCAGCTTTAATTGCCGAATCCGCACCCCGAGCGTGCTGGTGGATGCACGCTGTAGATTATAAGGTGATCGGTTAAATCTGTGCTTTATCATGATAGAATGCGTCTGATCTCTGTTTTCTGACTTCTGTCCTCGGTCACCTGACACCTGAAACCTGCCTGACCTCCGTAGCCTGTAAGGCGAAGGGGGGACACCTGAAACCCACAAAGAAACGATTAAATTCTCAAAGCTATTATCTTTATATGATCAAAACCCTGAACCTACTAATTTTTATTGGCACCCTGTTAATCACTGGTGAACTGACTATTGCGGCGGAAGGGGATTGGGTGTTTGTCGAAGAAAGCCAGGGGGTGACGATTCATTCCCACAAGGTTGCCGGGCATGCAGAATTTGAATTCAGGGGAAGCCTTATCATCAATCAACCTGTCGAAGTTATCGGGGCGGTGTTGGCGGACATCCCATCGTTTACCCGGTGGTTTTACAAGTGCACGCTAGCCAGAAAAGTACCAGATGGAATATCATCCGATCTTGAATTTTTACTCTATGTTGTCATTGAAACTCCCTGGCCGCTCTGGAATCGCGAAGTCGTCTATGCCGTCAGAACGGAAATCGATATCACATCCGGGAAAATAACTGTTCATGGCGAGGCTCATCAGGACTCCGGGGTTTCTATTAGCAAAGATCTTGTCCGGATTACCGATTCAGAACTTCAATGGGTTCTCGAACGCTTGGATTCCCATCGAACGAAAGTAACATTTTTAAAATGGATCGATGCCGGGGGAAATCTTGGAAGTTATCTATCAAATGCAGGGTGCCGAAAAACAGTTTTTCAATCCCTGGTAAATTTAGGCAACATCGCCTCAGACCCCCAATATGCAACTCTGGGAAAGAAGTTGAAGCAGACTTACGGTACAAGCGACTAAGTTGGTGAGTTCGTAAGTTCATAAGTTCGTTAACAAGATAAGTTGTTTAGTTTTTGGATATTATTTAGGGAGTTTCGGCACAAAGTTAGGGCCTATCCCCCGCGCTGCTAAACAAACTTATCCACTTACAAGCTTATTGGCTCAAACAGCTCAAGAACTCCCCAACTTAAGAACTCAACAGCTAATTTTTCCTTTATGCACACAGAGGCACCAGTATTACCGGGCAAGGTGCTTTTTCAAGAATAGTCATCCCCACGTAGTCGACCCGGCCCATACACATTTTTTCCGGAAGCTGATGGCAACCCAGAACGATGAGATCCGCATTAATATCCCGCGCCATTTTACAAACTTCCATTGCGGGATCTGCCGGCAGGCACGTAAAGAATACCTTTTTCAAGTTTTCCAGGAGGGGTTCAACTTCGGTTTTAAAGCGATGTTCTGTTTCATGCTTGACTTCAAGCAGTTTGGGATCGCTCTCATCAAGATCCTGTAAAAGATAGTCCAGGGCATGAAAAATGTGAAGTTCGGCATTATTTAGCCGCGCCATCTCCATGCCTTTATTTAATGCATACATGCTTGCAGGACCGAATTTTAACGCGATAAGAATTCTTTCGAACATATATTATCCCCCTTTGTAATTCGAAGCCTCCTTACCCTTATTAGATGTATCTCAAAAGGGTTTCTAATAACTTTTCGGCAAGAAGAGGAATCAGAACCCGGGTGTTTTACGATCTGGAATGCGGGCTGCAGTGCAACTTTGATCAGAATATGAATTCAGCAGTGCGATCGGCAATTAAGATACCGGAGGAGAAAGAGTTGTCTTATCCTGCCATCTCATGTATGGTGCGGTAAAACTGTCTCCGACTTATACCCTTTTCGAGCAGCCATAGTCAAACGATATTTCTCCAGAGGGTGGATATGAAAATCCCTTTCCCATTCGATTCGATGTTGTTATTCGGCAGTTTGGCAATTATGCTCTTGATAGGAGTGCTGCTGAGGGCTAAAATTTCCTTTTTTCAACGCTTTCTCATCCCAAGTTGTCTAATCGGCGGTGTGCTGGGCCTGACAATTATAAATGGCGGTATTTTAAAATTATCCGTTACCGACCTGGAAACATTTGCCTATCATTTCTTCAACATTTCATTTATTTCCGTGGGATTGACAAACCCCGCCAATCAATCAGACAATTCAATTACCAAAAAGGGATTTATTAAAGGGCCGCTGTGGATGGCGCTTTCCCAGACCATCGTTTTTAATCTGCAAGCCATTGTTGGTGGCCTTTGTGTGATTGGCTTCGGTGTTTTGGGATTTAAATTGTTTCCAACTTTTGGATTTTTCGCACCCCTGGGGTTTGAGGAGGGACCGGGACAGGCGCTGTCCTTTGGAAAAGTCTGGGAAGGTTTAGGCTTCGAACACGCAGCTACAATAGGGTTGACCTTTGCCGCCATCGGTTACTTTTTTGCTTTTTTTGTCGGGGTTCCCCTTGCAAACTGGGGAATCAGACGGGGTCTGGCCGTTAATGCCCCCAAAAACCTGCCCCGGGATTTTTTAACCGGTGTTATGGGGAGCAAAGATCTGAATCGACCCGCCGGCATTCAAACACTGCATTCGGCAAACATAGATACCCTCGCCTTCCAAACCGCGATGGTCGGGTTGGTGTATGTTGTCACCTATGCATTTATAAGATCTGCAGGCAGCTTTTTGCCACCGGATGCCGCATCGCTGTTGTGGGGCTTTTTCTTTTTCTTCGGTCTAATCATTGCGTTTAGCATAAGATGGTTGATGGGCAAACTCGGCGTAGATTATTTGATCGATCCGGGTATTCAACGGAGAATTACCGGTTGGTCGATCGATTTTTTGATTGTGGCCACCATAATGGCAATACAATTGACCACTGTCTGGGCCTATATACTGCCAATTTCAGTTATCTCTCTGTCCTGCGGCGCTTTAACGACGATAGCCGTGTTGTTTCTGGGCAAACGGCTCTGGTCCTATAATTTAGAGCGAACCGTGGTTATTTTCGGCACGGTTACCGGGACGGTATCCTGCGGCCTGTTATTGCTGAGAATCGTTGATCCTGATTTCAAGACGCCGGCCGTAATCGAAATTGCGGTGATGAATGTGATCATGCTGGTTCCCCTTGCCGGGCTCCTGGTACTTGTGAATGCCCCTGTCTGGTGGAACTGGAACCTTGCACTGACCTTACTATCCTTTGCCGCCGTTATGGTGATAGCCGGTTTTTTAATGAAAATTTTTAAGCTTTTGGATAGTCCGAAATACTAGTAATAAACTGCCACCGAAATTCTACAAGAATGAGGCTTATATTGAAGGAAGCAGATAAACTACAACAGGAATTAACCCGGCTAAAAAGCGAAAAGTCAGCCCTTCAAGTACAGAGCAGACTGCTCGAAAATTTTGTTACCTTTGCAAGGTCTTCAGCCAAGGAGCATGTATTGGCCCGGCTTTTACAAAAAACCCTTGAAGTTTCCGCGGAATTAACCGGTGCGGAAAAAGGCAGTTTATTTTTAGTGGATGAAAAGGGGGCCGTTACCGACAGCATTTTAACCCGAGCCGACACCACATCGGAGCAACGCTCCAAAATTATCGGCCAGGTGTTTGACGAAGGACTCGCCGGTTGGGTCAGACGAAATCGGAAGGTAGGATTAATTATTGATACCAGTGACGATAAACGCTGGGTACGCCTTCCCAATCAACCATATACTGTCGGATCGGCACTGGCCGTGCCTGTTCTCCGTTGTGACAATCTGCTGGGCATCATCACCCTGCTGCATGACAAGCCGGGCCATTTTAACCAGGAGACTGCGGATCTAATGCTGCTGACTGCCGGCCAAATAGGCAGTGCCCTCGAAAACGCCAGTCTTTACTCGAAACTGGATGAATCCTACCGATCCCTGGAACAGGCCAAGCATAAAGTCGAAACCTATTCCAAGGCCCTCCATTCAGAGATGGAAAAGGGCCGCAAAATACAACGGGATTTCCTGCCCACCCGGATCCCAGAGCTCCCGGGGTGGGAAATCGCCTTCTACTTCCATGCTGCCCGGCAGGTTTCCGGTGATTTCTATGACGTCTTTTTACTGCCCGGTGATCTGGTTGGATTGGTAATCGCCGATGTCTGCGACAAGGGTGTCGGATCAGCCTTATTCATGGCGCTGTTTCGCAGCTTAATCCGTGTGTTTTCCGGCCAGATCAATTTGCAGGGGGTTTCGGTGCCCGGCAGCGACAACCACAACTCTGATTTAACCGGTGATCCTCTCTACCAAGCGTTGCATGCTGTATCGCTTACCAACCATTATATCGCCCATGAGCACGGTGAGGAGGGAATGTTTGCAACCCTTTTTTTCGGGGTTTTGGATCCCCAAAGCGGGAAGCTGACCTATGTTAACGGCGGACATGAGCCGCTTATTCTCTTCAATCATTCCGGGATAAAAGAGCGTCTAAAAGCAACCGGACCGGCGGTCGGTTACATGACCCCGATGGAATTTAAGGTGCGACAGGTTCAAATGGAACCCGATGACTTTTTAATCGGGTATACGGATGGTGTCACGGAAGCAATGTCGCCTGAAAACAAATTATTTTCTAAAAAACGGTTTTTATCTCTTCTGGAAAAACCTGCCGCAACAGCGTCCCAGCAAATCGAGCAGATTAAAACAGACATATTCAATCACATAGGTGATGCCCCCCAGTTTGATGATATAACTATGATAGCAGTTCATCGCAAAAGTGATTGAATTCTTGATCAAGCGATTGCTTGAGTTGTAAAACATTTTAATGATTCCCTGCTATCATAAATTCCAAATCACAAGCACCAAATATCAAATAAATACCAATGACCGAAATTCAAAACTCCAAACCTTTACACGATCTGGGATTTAAACTATTTTGGCGCTTGCATCGCCATAATCTATAACAGGAATTAGTCTATGGAAAACTTAAAGTATCCCCACCTATTAGCTCCATTGGATTTAGGCTTTACCAAACTAAAAAACAGGGTCCTGATGGGTTCCATGCATACCGGGCTTGAAGAAGCCCCCAACGGATTTGAACGAATGGCAGCCTATTTCGCCGAAAGGGCTAAGGGCGGTGTGGGCCTTATTGTCTCCGGGGGCGTAGCGCCCAATATAGTCGGATGTGTTGCCCCCGGGGCAGCCAAACTGACCACCGAAGAGGAAGCGGAGCAGCATCAGCTCATAACCGGAGCTGTTCATCTGGCAGGCGGCCAAATTGCGATGCAGATTCTGCATGCCGGACGATATGCTTTTCATGAAGACCTGGTGAGCGCCTCGGCAATCAAAGCTCCGATAAACTTTTTCAAGCCCAGGGCATTGGACGAAAAAGGAATCGAGCAACACATCAAGGACTATGCCAACTGTGCTTTATTAGCCCGCCAGGCAGGCTATGATGGTGTGGAAATAATGGGATCGGAAGGGTATCTCATTAACCAGTTTATCGTATCTAAAACCAATAATCGCACCGATGATTGGGGTGGTAGTTTTGAGAATCGAATTCGATTTCCCATCGAAATTGTCCACCATGTCAGGGAAAAGGTCGGATCTGACTTTATTATAATTTACCGGCTTTCCATGATCGATCTGGTAAAAAATGGAAGTTCCTGGGAGGAAGTCGTCAAATTAGCCCAAAAAATTGAACAGGCCGGTGTGACGATCATAAATACCGGCATCGGATGGCACGAAGCCCGGGTACCGACCATTGCCACTGCGGTGCCACGGGCAGCCTTTACCTGGGTAACGGCTAAACTAAAAGGGCGGGTCTCCGTGCCCCTGGTAACCAGCAATCGCATCAACACACCCGAGGTGGCCGAAGAGGTTCTGGCGCGAGGTGATGCTGACATGATATCCATGGCCCGGCCCTTTTTGGCGGATGCCGCTTTTGTAAAAAAAGCCTCGGAAGACAGGGCCGATGAAATCAATACGTGCATTGGTTGCAACCAAGCCTGCCTGGACCACATTTTTCTGGGCAAAATATCATCCTGCCTGGTCAACCCCCGGGCCTGCCATGAAACCGAACTTCAATACCGGCCGGCAGCAAAGAAAAAGAGAATAGCTGTCATTGGGGCGGGGCCGGCCGGTCTTTCTTGCGCAACGGTCGCCGCCGAAAGGGGTCATGCGGTCACGTTGTTCGAGCAAAATGGCACAATTGGCGGTCAATTTACTATGGCCAATCAGGTCCCGGGCAAAGAGGAATTTAATGAAACCCTCCGGTATTATAAAAAACAGCTTACCCTGACAGGGGTTGATACCTGTTTAAACTCAAAAGCCTCGGCCAAACACCTCCTGGAAGAAAAATTTGATGAAGTCGTTTTGGCTACCGGTGTAACGCCTCGAAAACTTGACATTGAAGGCATCGATCATCCCAATGTGCTAAGCTACGTTGACGTCTTATTGCACAAAAAACCGGTTGGCCGGCGGGTTGCCATAGTGGGCGCCGGTGGAATCGGATTTGACGTCGCTCAATATATTACCCAACAAAATTTATCCACCAGCCTCGACCGGGATGCATTTTTACAAGAATGGGGGGTGGATAAAGACTATGAACTTCCTGGAGGTTTGGCACCCAGTCGCCCCAAAATTCCTGCAAGCGAACGCGTGGTCTACCTTTTGCAGCGTAAAACAAATAAAATCGGTGAAACCTTGGGGAAAACCACCGGATGGATTCATCGTGTCACGCTTAAACAACGCAACGTTGCCATGATCAATGGCGTAACCTATACGCGGATAGATGACCGGGGCTTACACATTACACTCAAGGACGCACCCAGGGTTTTAGAGGTCGATACCGTTATCATCTGTGCCGGGCAGGAACCCCTGAGAGATATGAAAGACGAATTGGAAAACAATGGGATGCTGGTTCATTTAATCGGGGGTGCAGACCTTGCCGCAGAACTGGATGCCAAGCGGGCAATTGATCAAGGGGCGCGGTTGGCCGCTGAAATTTAAAAAGCGAACCGCGGAACCAAAAAAAAGCGAACCGCAGAATATCGAATAACGAATAATGAATGTCGAAGGAAGGATTTCAATCGATTTTATAAAATAGACCGAATGCGTCGATTGTAATTCTATGCCAAAAACAAGAGTCGGTAATCATATTTCCGGGCAATTGGTTCGCTGCGGCACTTCACCTGCCCCTAATTATGGTGAAGCCCAGAGCGCAGAATCCCGAGCTGACTTTATCCACAAGATGAAGGTTTGCCTCAAGGAACTGCGAGAGACAAGAGTATGGTTAATGATCATTGTTAGGGCTGAACTGATAAAGCCAGTTTCAAAACTTAATTCCTTGATCCAAGAAACTAACGAATTGATTTCCATTTTCGTGACCAGCATTAGAACTGCAAAAAAGGCCATGAAAAAATCCCCATAATTGGATATTAGGATCGAATCGACCGGACTATCGATATTCTATATTCTGCGGTTCTCTTTTTTATTAGTTCTACCTATTCCGCCAAACGGGTGCCCTCTTATCCATAAACGCCTTTATTCCTTCCTGTGCATCTTCTGCCGCCAGGCTCATGGTCATGGTTTGTTTGGCAAAATCCATGGCATCGCTGTCCGACTGATCAACCTGGGCGTAAAAGGCCTGCTTTCCAATCGATAGAACAAACCGACTGGCTTCGGCGATCTGGTCGGCAAGTGCTTCGGTTTCAGTTTCCAGTTCATCCAGAGGCACTACCCGGTTTATCAAACCAAGTTCCTTGGCTTCCCGGGCTGGAATATAGCGCCCGGTCAACAGCATTTCCATCGCCGCTTTGCGTCCGATGGCCCGCACAACAGCTACACTTGGTGTTGTGCAGAACAGACCGATCTTGACGCCGGGAGTTGCAAACCTTGCGCCCTCTTCGGCCACGGCCAGATCACACCAGGCAACCATCTGGCAACCGGCGGCAGTGGCAATTCCCTGCACCTGTGCGATTACAGGCTGGGGAATGTCATGTAACATTTGCATCATCCGGTTGCATTGGTCAAAAATTGATTTGTATTCACTGACATCGCCGTTGACCATCTCCGCCAAAAAGTGTCCGGCACAAAAATGTTTGCCGGCAGCACGAATAACCAGCACCTTTATCGCTTCATCGGCAGCAATCACACCCAGGGCATGAATTAATTCGCTGATCATCAATTTGGACAGGGCATTGATTTTTGAAGGGTTGTTTAAGGTCAGATAACCTAAGGGTCCTTTGGAGGAATACTTAATCTCATCGTATGCCATGTTCGATCTCCAATTGTGGGTTCAGGGTTCAGAGTTCAAAGGTTAAGAGAGACAGGATAACATTCAATCAACAATTTTCAATAATCATTTGTCAATTCAGTGGGATGGCTGGGTTGGACAGGAAACTTGCGGTGCAATTGTTTGAAAAGCCCATTAAAAGATCCGTGGCTTCGAATTTTTAAATGGGCTTTGATTTATTCGAATAGGTGTAAGAACCTTGAGGCGGATTCTCTCAGGATCCGGACCTTCCGTCATCACAAGGCTCGTCCAGGTTGTCGAACCGTGAGTGTTCGGCCGTGTTGCTCACCTCGCAGGCGTCCAGTCCTTCAACCTGCATGGGTTTACCACAGCATTCCGGAATATTCGAGTCCTCGGTATTTTGCTCGGTTTTGTTGCCGCAATTCACACATTCGAAAGTAATCTTTTCTGCCATGAATTCCTCCCTTAAATTGATCAGTGATATAATTTTCTTTCAAAATAAGGGATTGTGGGCTGTATGTCAAGTATGATCAGCTGCCGCCTGGTTCATCCCCCCAACCGCCACCTTTATTCACCCAAACCATCCCGGGTTATTAAAAGATGATTGCCTACTTTTAGGTCGCCCTGCCCTTTCCGGCGTTACGAAATTTCTTCGGTAAAGCGAATAAAAAATTTCATGCCCGCTTACCGAATTTGATGGTTTACGAATTAGATAATACTTTGACAACCACTCAATATTACGCCATATTGTACCTGTTTTGCCTTTCTGAAAAAACCAATTAATTGTAGATAGAACCCATTTTCCGGCTCTGGAACAATCGTATGAAGCTCAAATATAAAATATTGCTGTTATATGTCGGCGTCAGCGTTTTAATCCTGGCCACCATCGGGACCCTTCTTTTTACAAGGCTCAGGGAAGCGATCTATACGGATATATATGATGATTTCCAGAGTCAACTGGCGCATATTGACTTTGCATTATCAAGCGTCATCAAAAGCGTTGAAAAGGATTTGGCGAATATTTCAATAAACGAGCTGGTGCGATCAAAAAATGATGAAACATTTACAAACTTTATTAACGCCGACCCGGCAACCTTCCGGTACAATATTGGAGAACGGGAACAAAAAATAATTGACCTTTTTAACAATTACAGAATTACCCACAACCACGTAAATTCCGTCTATATGGGACGGGAAAACGGCAGTTTTGTCAGGTCCCATAAAAGGACCAAACCGACAAAATACGACCCGCGACTGCGGCCCTGGTACGTGCTCGCCAAGCGCAATCCGGGGCAAGTAAAAATTACCGATCCATACCGTTCCGTCACCTCACCTGATGTCAATATCGGTATTGTAAAGGCCCTGCTCGATAACCAGAAGAGAGTCTATGGCGTGGTCGGCATTGATATCACCCTCGCAAATCTAACCGCCTACATAGAAAATGTCGAAGTTGGCCACAAGGGATACATGATCCTGATAGACACAAACGGTACCATGTTGGCCGGCCGGGAAAAGGATACGCTTTTTAAAAACATTCGCAACCTTTACGACAATGATCTGCAGGAGATATTCCAATCGCAGCGGGGCTATTCCACATTTACCGACAATTCGGCGAAAAATTACTTTATCCATTATACCTCTCCCATGCTTGGCTGGAAGTTGGCGATGGTCATTCCGGTGAAAGAAATTGACGATGATGTCATGGAAGCGGTCATCCCGGTAATTTTGACACTGTGTGCAGGGCTCCTGATGCTCAGTATCCTGACCATGATCGGGTTGCAGCGATTTGTAAACAAACCCTTGAAAAAACTCAGCGAAGGCACTGATTTGATTACGCGCACGGGCAAACTGGGCCATCGCATTGAAATTCAATCCAGCGATGAAATCGGACATCTGGCCCAATCGTTTAACAAAATGATGAACACCATCCAGCAGTCAGATGCCGCCTTAAAAGCATCGGAAAAGGAGCTGAAAAAACATCGGGATAATCTGGAAGATCTGGTTGATGAACGCACGGCCGAATTAATCGATGCCAAAAAAGTTGCCGATGAAGCCAATCAGGCCAAAAGCGATTTTCTGGCCAATATGAGCCATGAAATCAGGACCCCGATGAATGCCGTTATTGGGATGTCCCATCTTGCGTTGCAGACTGAATTAAGCCCCAAGCAGGAAGACTATATTCA
>Ga0316191_10000900_pt1 | contig 20123 bp, 16 predicted proteins | sample Eddworburr2cm_MG_FD_204928 | JGI IMG/M metagenome (GOLD analysis project Ga0316191, IMG submission 204928) | Coastal sediment microbial communities from Maine, United States - Eddy worm burrow 2 cm | ecosystem: Environmental > Aquatic > Marine > Coastal > Sediment | place: USA: Maine... | reverse complement strand
TTGAGGTCCTTGTGGATGCGGTCCCACGGCACTTCGACCGTGACCTCCACGAGGACCGGGCTGATCTCGCGAATTTCAGATTGCATTGGTTTTTAGGCGGTCTGCCAGGCGCGGTTCGTACAGCCGGCACGGAGACCCGTCAAGGTGCAGCCTTGGGAGCGGCTTTCTCTCGGTGAAGCTCGACCAACTCGATGCCCAAAGCCTGAGAAACTTCGAAGATTCGCTCGTCTCGATAGAACTCTTCGAAGACAATCCGCTTGATTCCGACGTTGCAGATCGCCTTGAAGCAGTTCCAGCAGGGGGACGCGGTGACGTAGATCGACGCACCGTCGATTCGGGAGCCGTTCTTGGCGGCTTGAATGATCGCGTTTACCTCGGCGTGGATCGTTCGCACGCAGTGTCCGTCGACCATCATGTGGCCGATCTCGTCGCAGTGAGGGAGGCCGCGGACCGAGCCGTTGTAGCCGGTGGAGAGGATCGTCTTGTCGCGCACGATCACCGAGCCGACGTGCTTGCGGGGGCAGGTCGATCGCCTGGCGACCACCACGGCGATATCCATGAAGTATTCGTCCCACGAGGCGCGTTCCATCGGCGATTCCTAGCTTGGGGTCTCCTCGGCGACAACCTCAATAGATGAGATTGGGACGAAGATTCGGGGGTGCCGGCTCCGACTTGATGCGGCGCGCGAACGACGTGAAGTCACCTCGAACCGAGCGATGGAGCTTGGCCGGTAGGCCCCGCACGATCAGGACCGAACGGCCCTTGCGTTCGACGCGCGCCGTAGAATCCTTGGGCGAGACCGAGCGTGCGGCGCGAAAGGCCTCCTCCGCGTCAGCGTCGGTGTCCCATGTGGTCCACCAGATCGCAGCGTCGTCGTCGTCCCGCGTGTAGACCACTAGGAGATCGCCTGCCCATCCGGCAGCCGCCTCCTCATCCGTGCCTGAGGCGCGCCCCTGGCCGAGGTACACGCTGAGCTCGAGCTCACCGAGCGTATCTTCCTCGATGCGTTTGAATCCCGCCGCGAGGACCTCCCGGTTGTCCGGGATCTCGATCTGTTCGCCTGGCTCTCGAGCGAAGTACTTCTCCGGGTGAAGGACTTGCTCGCTGGTTGCTGGAGGCCTCCGATGTGCGTTGTTCACCGCAGGCCATCCGCCGCGTCCTTGCACCGCCGCCACGAACTGCAGCCCGCGTAGATAGGGAGCGACCAAGGTGACTCTCAGGATGGCGGGCGCGTCGTCGAGCTTCTCTCCGCGCACCAGTGCGTTGAGGTCGAGGTAGTCGCCCATCTGCTGGATCCCTGCCGTGGCCGCAGACAAAGGGATGCCCTGTTGGCGAAGCGCGTGGGCGAGCATCGCGAGTGTCGCGTCGCCCTCTACGACTGCGCGGAAGCCGTTGTCCGCGTCGGCGGTTCGCTCCTTCTCGTAAGCCTCCCCGAGGCCCAGCCTTTGATCCTGGAGCGCGTGCACCAGCTCGTGCACGAGCACCAACCGAGCCTCTTGCGTTTGCTCCGGTCCAAACGCTCCTGCCAAACCGGCCATGACGTCTTCGCGTATGACCAGGCGTCCCGTGTCGGGGTCGTAGTACCCGATGACCTGCTCGCCGAGGACGCCCGCGAACATGCTCCGGAGATCCTCTTCGGTGTCCAGTAGGCCGAGCGCGCCGTAGATGAGTCTCGCCCGCTCGATCTCCGCTTCTTCGATTTGCGAACGCAAACTGGCTGCGATGGCGTTGCCGTCCTCGATTTCGATTGTGACCGGGCGCCGTAGCTTCAGCTGCCGCACCGACTCCGCCGCGCGAACGAGCTCGTCGACTGCCTTGCGTTCCTTGGCCGTGGCGGGGCGTGCGACGCCAGCGCGCGTTGGGGAGGCGAGCTCAGGCGTGGGCTCGGCGCGCGCGTTCGCCGTTGTCTCGGTCGAAGCGCCCGCTGGACTCGGTTCCGGTTTTGCGTGCCGGTGACAACCGCTCAGGATGAGAGCAGCTGCCAGCCAGGCGACCCATCGGCTCATGATTCCCCGTCCACGTCCGCCGTAATCAGCGGTCGCTTTCGGTGATTGTGTACCAGGAAGCGTTGAGTGACCTCAATTGCCGCCTCTTCGGCCCCCGAGGGGCTCGTGAATCGCCGTCCTTTGAGCCGGTCCCGCACGTGCTCGGCGATTTTGCGCTCCACCCGGTCTCGGTCTCCGACGCTGAAAACTCCACGGGACACAACGCGAGGGAAGTGTTGGAGCCGACCGGCATTGAGGGAGAGTAGGATAGTGACCAATCCATTGGAGCCCATCCTGCGACGCTCCGCGATGACTTCCTCGGTGAGCGCCTGCATGCCGTCGATGTAGACGCGCCCGACGGGAACCGTATCGACGATGCGCAGTGCATCACGCGTGAGCTCCAGCACACTCCCATTCTCGACGAGCTCTGTTTGCTGGATTCCTTCTTCTACGGCGAGCTCGAGATGCCGGCGCCGATGGTGGTGCGTGCCGTGCACGGGAACGAACGCTTGGGGGCGGAGGATCTGAATCATGGTGCGCTGCTCTTCACGGCTCCCGTGGCCACTCGCGTGGACCTCCGGGTGCCCGTCGCGCGTGATCACTTCGAGGCCGCGGCGTTCGAATCGATTGATGACGTCCAGCACGCCGAGCTCGTTGCCAGGAATGATGCGCGACGAGAAAATCACAGTGTCCTCCGCCTCGAGGTGCAAGCGCGAGTGCTCGTCGCGCGCCAGTCGAGTGAGACCCGATGCACGCTCGCCCTGTGTGCCAGCGGCGAGGATCAGGACCTGATTGCGGGGTAGATCGCTGACCTCCTCCGGCGGGATCAGTAAGCTGTCGATGGGCGGAATCAGGCCCAGGGCCCGCGCGACTTCGGTGTGCTTGTTGACCGACATGCCGAGCAAGCAGACCTTGCGCCCCAGCTCTTTGGCGATTCGCAACACGGCTCTCAACCGAAACGCGTTCGAGGAGAACGTGGCGACGACGACCCGATTCGGCGATCGGGCAATCCAATGCTCGAGGGCCGCCTCGGCATCTCGCTCAATGCGGGCACGTCCCTCGACATTGGCCCCTGTCGAGTCACTCAGCAGGAGGCGCACACCTTGGCTCGCCACCTCTTCGAGGCGCGTCCGGTCGAAGTACTGCCCGTCGCAGGGGTCCGACTCGATTTTGAAGTCGCCGGTGTGGACAACAGTGCCCACCGGGGTATCCAGGATGAGCCCCGTGGCATCCGCGATCGAATGGTGAACCGAGAAGCGCTCGACCGAGATCGACCCGATCTGTTCGCGGCTTCCCGCTCGGCTGACTCGGAGGTCGACCTCCTTCAGCCGGTGCTCTGCCAGGCGATCCTCGATCAGAGCCGCGGCGTAGGGCGGAGCGTAGATCGGCACTCGCACCTTCTTGAGGAAGTAGGGAAGGGCACCGATGTGGTCCTCGTGACCGTGGGTGATGACGATGGCTCGCAGCTGGTCCCGCTGCGCATGGAGCCACTCGAAGTCCGGGTGGACCAGCTCGGCACCATCTTCATCGGTGAAACCGATCCCGCAGTCGATGACGATCGTCGTATCGCCGCAGACCACGGCGGCGCAGTTCATTCCGACCTCGTTGAGGCCGCCAAGGGGGATGAAGCGAAGACTATCCGTCACAGAACTCTCGGCACCGGGGCTAAAGGCCCGGGCGACTTTGGTCAAGGCAGCGACTGCCCCGTTGACCCGTGCGATCCCGGCGTGCTACGCCCCGGACCGCACGAGTTCAATGCGCCGTTTCTTAGCGATTATTTGGGTAGTTTCCCTCGGGGCAACATCGGCTGCGGCGCAGGGGTCGTCCACCGACGATGCCACGACCGCCGGGGCGCAGCGCAGCGCAGCCACCGCCGAGGAAGAGGCCATCTCCGAGGACGAAGAAGCCTCTCCGGAGCCGACCAGGGAGGAAGACCTCCCGCCTCAATTGAGAGCGCCCAGCATGGAGGGCCTGCAGAACCCGGCCCCGCCCGCGCGCGACGCCAGCATCGATGAGGAGTTCGAGGGCGACTTCGACGAGGCGGATTTCGAGGACGAGGACGAGATGGCGGCCGACGACGCCAAGCTTCTCGGCATGGCCGAGCCGCCCGCGTCGGACCCAACTTTGGCATCGTGGACCAACCCGCGACCGGTGTTCTCGCTCGGCGGCTACTTCCGTGTCCGGGGGAACTACGCCGACAACTTTTCGGTCCGTCGGATTCCACTCGACCGATTGAACCAAGACCCGTTTGCGAGATGGATTCCGGTCGACAACGCCGCGAGCTCCGGTGGCAATGGCGTGCTTCCTCAGGGCGGTTGCAAGGGCGAGCCGGCGTCTCCAGCGAGCCAGGACCAGCGGTGCGACGGAAGCGCGACCGTGAGTTGGGCGAACATGCGGCTTCGCTTGCAACCGACGATCTCGCTCAGTGACAATATTCGGCTCCACATGATGGTCGACGTGTTCGACAATCTCGTCTTGGGCTCGACCCCCGAGGTCAAGTCCGTCAATCAGTTTGGCCAGATTACGGGCCGCGCTCCCGGAGTCCCCGTGGACAGCCTGACCCAAACGTTGCCTCCGCCCGAATCGTTCCGCAACACGGTGGGCGACAACATCTACTTCCGGCGCGTCTGGGGCGAGGTCACCAACAGCACCATCGGTCAGCTTCGCTTCGGCCGCATGGGCCACCAGTGGGGCCTCGGGATGCTTTGGAACGCGGGCGAGGGGACGAACCCGCTCGAAACCGCCCTCGACTCGGACTTCCAGTCCGAAATCGACCGCATTCAGCTCATCGGCAAGTTCAAGGGCATCTTCTTTGGGGTCTCCTGGGACTTCGCGAACAAGGGCTACATCTACAACCCGATCGAGGACATCCAGAACATCCCGGTCGACGCGAGCAGGCTGGACGACACACGGCAGTGGAGCTTCTTGCTCGCGCGCCGCCTGGAGCCACTCAAGCAGGAGAAACGCCTCGCCCGCGGCAAGTGGGTGATCAATGGCGGCGCGTACTTCATCTACCGCTCACAGTTCCTGTCCACCTCGACCGCTCCCTTGCTCGGAACGATCAGTGACATCGAAAATGCCTTCGTCCGCCGTGATGCGAAGGTCTACATGCCCGATGGCTGGCTACAGGTGCTGTGGAAGGATCTGCGCCTCGAAGTCGAGTTCGCGGGGATCTTCGGCCAGATTCAGAACATCTCGCCGGCAGAGTTCCCGCCGACCGCAGAGGGCGGCAAGTTCAAGCTGCGCCAGTGGGGTGTGGCCTTCGAAGGCGAGTACCGCTTCCTCAAGAAGAAGCTCGGCGTCTTCCTGAAAGGCGGCGCTGCCTCCGGTGATCCCGATGTCGTCGGGCTCTCGCAATACGAGGACCTCGCGACTCAGCCGGTCGGTCAGAAGAACGTTTCGAACTTCTCGTTCCACCCCGACTACCGCATCGACTTGATCCTGTGGCGCCGCATCATGGGACGCATTGCCGGAGCGTACTATCTGGCGCCTGCGATCAGCTACGACATCATCCGCAGCGACTTTGGGCGCGTGCTGGGTGCGAAACTCGACTTCATTTACAGCCGCGCGATGTACGAGCAGCAGGCCTACGCATCGGAGCCCAACCTGGGTGCGGAGATCGACCTGTCGATCTACTACCGGACGGAGGACGGCCCGAGCTTCAAAGATGGCTTCTACGCGGCGGCCCAGTTCGGTATCCTGTTTCCGCTCAATGGCCTCAGGTACCTCGAGGTAGACGGCATTCGAGAGCCGGGCACCGAAGGCTTGGGCATCAGCCGCGCCATGACCCTCCGGCTGATCCTCGGCATTCAATTCTGAGGCTACTGCTGGAGGAGCGATTCGGCTCTGGCGGCGACGCGCCACTGCCTGCAGCCCTCGGCCAGGACGATGCCTCGTAGCTCACTCAGGGCGCGCTGCAGCTCGTCGTTGACGATCATGTAGTCGAAGAACGGGTAGTGGCCGATCTCCTCGCGCGCCTTGTCGAACCGGCGCTGGCGTGACTCGGCGTCGTCCGAGCCACGCCCGTCCAGACGGCGGCGAAGCTCGTCCATCGAGGGAGGCAAGATGAAGACCCCGATCGCGTGAGGGAACTTCTCCTTGATCTGGCGAGCACCCTGGTAGTCCACGTCGAACAGCACGCCGCTCTTGCCTCCGGCCCGGGCGAGGTCGATCTCGGCGACGCTCGTTCCGTACAGGTTGCCGTGCACCTCGGCCCATTCCGCGAATCCGTTCTCAGCCATGATGTCGCGGAACGTTTTCTCGTCGACGAAGTGATAGTCCTGGCCGTCGACCTCGTTCGCGCGAGGTAGGCGCGTCGTGTGCGAGACGCTGAACCGGAACTCCGAAAACTCTTGGAGCAGCCGCCGGGTCAGTGTCGTCTTCCCGGCCCCCGACGGTGAGCTGATGATCAACAGGATGAGATCTGGATCGGTCGGTGCCGAGACACTCATTCAACTACCCCTCCGATGCGAGCACTACCGCGCCGAAGCAGTCCGTTACAGGACATTCTGCGCTTGTTCCCTCATTTGCTCGACGCAGGCCTTCAACGCAATGACGTGCGTGGTCATTGCTCCGTCCTGGACCTTGGAGCCGATCGTGTTGGCCTCGCGAGCCATCTCCTGGAGCAGGAAGTCGATGCGCTTCCCGACCGGTGCGCTCGAATTCTCGATCAGTTCGAGCATTTGATCACGGTGACTATCGAGGCGTACGAGCTCTTCCGCCACGTCGGATCGGTCGGCGAGCACCGCGATCTCTTGCTCGAGACGCGAGGGCTCGAGCTCGGCGTCGACGCCCGCAAGGAGCGCATCCAGGCGATCGCGAAGCCGGGTTCTTCGTCCTTCGAGCATCTCAGGAACCGCGACTTTCAGGGCCCCGACGCTCGCGCCGAGCTCGGACAGCCGGCTGGCGAGCTCCGCACCGAGGGCGGCCCCTTCCTTGTTGCGCATCGACACCACCGCACTGCAGGCTTCCTCGGCCGCTTGTTCGAGCGCGCGGTCGAGCGCCTCTTCGTCGATGCTGCGATTGACCACGAACAGGTCGGGGACCGAAGAGAGGAGGGCGAGAGGCACTGGCTCCTCGGGATTCAACGCGTCCCGTACCGCAGCAAGCTCGCCATACACGGCGCGGGCTCGATCGAGGTCCAGCGTCGACTGCGGAAGGGTCTGGCCCTCGAACCGCGCGGTCACATCTACTCGCCCTCGCTCGAGACGTGCCCGAATCACGCGCTCTACCGTCGGCGTCCGACCCTGAATGCGCGAGGGCAGACGCACACGCACATCGAGAAAGCGATGGTTGACCGTGCGAAGGTCGAGCACGACGTGTCCTTCGCCGAGCGGTGCTCGCCCGCTTCCGTATCCGGTCATGCTCTGCATCGGACGCCTACTCGAGCCCGCGCTTGTGCTTGATCTGATCCATCACCTTGGCGTACTCGACCTCGAACGCGCTGGTGCCCTCTTGGAGGTTTTTGATCTTCGAACGCACTTCGGCATCGAGCCCCGTTTCGACTTCCATGTGCCGTCGCAGAATCGGGGTCATCTTCTTTCGAAGCGTGGCGTCGTCCGCGTAGATCTCGATGACGTTGGCGCTGTGGAACAGCATGTTGAGCAGCTGGTCGACCAGGTAGGGCAGAACCTCGTCCTGTTGCGGGAAGCCCATCTCTTTGGCGAGACGTTGCCGCATCCGCCCAAGCTTGGAATAGCCGAGCCCCTCGCGCTCCATGCGGTCCTTGGCTTCGTCGATCATCTGGCGCTCCCGCCGGACGTACTCTTTGAGCACCGCCTCGAGATCGAGCCTGACCTCGGCCACTTCTTCGACTTCGATGTCCTCTTGTGCCGTGAGGTCGCGCACCAGGTCATCGACGATCGGGCCAATTTTTCCTGAATAAAGTCGCATATTTACTGTGTCGGCCCTCGACCCGGAGCGACTCCCTTCCGAATGCGGCGACACTAGCTAAGCCGGCCCTTTTGGTCAATACGAACGAGAAAATGTGATTTTGAATGATTTTGTGAAAATGCGTCTTGACGGTAATCCTGTATTCATGCACCATACCGTTAAGGCTGTAAGTATGGATTCTAACGCTCCTGCACTTCAAAACGGCTCCGGCGCACGACGACTGCGCACCACGGAAGAACGCCGCTCGAGAATTCTCACCCGTTGCAGGGTTTTCGAGACACTGACTGCAGAGTTCCGGGAGCGCGTCCTAGAGGGAAGCGCGCTGGTCGACGCCGATCGCCGCGAATCCCTTTGCATGCCCAGCGACCCCGCGATCTTCGTGATCGGAAGCGGTCGCGTTCGGCGGGTTCGCCGCACACCGGAACGAGAACTGACGCTCGGCTACTACGGCCCCGGAGATCTGATCGGCGAAATGTCGCTGGTCGACCCGGAAGCGCGCCTCGAAACGGTGGTTTTGGATTATGTGGAAGCGCTACGCATTCCGCCTCGTCTCATCAAAATGGTGATGAGTGAGGACCTGGAATTCGCTTCCGCTATGCATCGGTTAATGGGGGAACGCCGCCTGCTCGCAGAACGGCGAATCGATGCACTGCTCACGCGAAGCGTAGAATCGCGTGTTGCAGAATTTCTACTCGATGCGTCCTCGAGGCACGGGATTCCCGATTCAAGGGGGATCTTGGTGGGTGTGAAGTTCACCCACCAGGAGATAGCGAGCTACGTAGGCTCGACTCGGGAAACCGTCACATTGGTGCTCGGCGCCTTCAAAAGGGCAGGCGTGATCGCAACCGATCACCGCCGCGTCGTCATCAAAAACATCGCAGGATTGCGCAAGAGGGTCTAACAAAAAAGGGGAGCGTCCGAACGGCGCGGCCTGGGGGGGCCGCCGCCGGGCGGACGGTTTTTTAACCGGGGCCGGTCTCGGCCCCGGTCCTAAAGCAGGTCGTCTTCGGCCTTGAGCTTCCTTTCCATACGTCCGATCAGCCCGCTCCACCCCTCGTCCTTGATCACCCTGCGGAACTGGCGCTTGTAGTTCTTCACGAGGCTTACCTCGTCGGTGAAAATGTCGAAGACCTTCCAGTCCTTGTCGGCCGAGCTCATGCTGTAGTCGATGGTGACTGGGGGTTGGCGCTTCTTCGTGATCGATTTGGCCGAGGACTTCACTTTGACGCCGGTTTCGATCGGTTCGGTGCCGACCCACTTCACTTTGTACTCGAGAGTCGACTCCATGTTGCGTTGGTACTGCCGCTCGACGAGCTGGCGGAGGAGGCTGACGAAATGGTCGCGCTCCCGGGGAGTGCGCTTGGCCCACTCCTTGTCGAGGGAGAGCTTCGCCAGGCGGTCGTAGTCGAGGAACTCGCCCAGCAGGACGGTGAGCTCCTCGGCGCGCTTCGGAGTGTCGGGCTTTCGCAGCACCTGGCGCACCTTGTTGTGCTTGGTGCGAATGAAAGTCTCGGCCTTTTCCGCTTCGGCCGCGGTGACTGCAATCTCGGTTGCGGTCGCCGGGTCGCCCTCTGCGAATGCGTGCGAAGAGAGAAGAAGGCAAGCTGCGAGAAGAGTTGGAATTATTGATAAACGAGCCATCATTTCCATGTAGACGAGCATAGCAGGCCGTTTATTCCTCGCAGTCCAACGGGCGCCAGCCTTTTGGCGCGAGCAGCGGCATGTTTGTAGCCTTCTCGAGGCCAGCAATCGCAAGGTTGTACTCGGCGGTGGCCATGAGGCGTTTCGAGCGGGCGCTGAAGTACGCTTCGATCGAGTCGACCAGCTCCATTGCGGTCGTCGTTCCAACTTCGTAACCCTGGCCTGCAGACACGAACCACTTTCGGGTTTCTTTCTCGGAGCGGGTCCAGCTGCCGAGTCGTCGCTTGGCGTCCTGCAGCTCCTCATAGATTGCAGTCACCTCGATCTCGATCCCTTGCTGGGCTTCCTCGGTCTTGGCCTTCAACGACTTGATCTCGGCCTTGGCCGCCTTCACGCGGGCATGTGTCCCGCCAAAGTCGAGCTTCCACTGAGCGAGCACGCCCGCATACGCGCCGGCGAAGTTGCCTCGGTCGATGACGAACGGGTTTTGGATGTCGGTGATGCCTGGTGTCCTCGCGAAGCTCGCGCGAAGCGCGAGGAGGATGTCGGGAAGGTACCCTGCACGTTTGACCGTGAGGTTGGCGTCGGTTGCGGACCTTGCAGCTTCGAGTTGGAAAAGCTCTGGGCGATTCCCCAGGGCACGGTCGACGTGCTCGCTGAGCTCGATGACCTCGCTCTGCAACGCTTCCAGCGGGCATTCCGGAACGATGGCAGGCCTGAGGCCAGAAAGGATTTCGAGGGCGGCTCGGGCTGAGGCTTCGAGCCTTAGAGCCTCCGACTCGCGCGACTCGATTTCAGACAAGGCCGACACGAGGCGCCAGTAGTCGGTTTGCTTCACGCGTGGGTCGTCTGCTTTGAGCCGCGCGTCGAGCTTGTCCACCGCCGTCCTCAACTTGTCTTTGCCCTCCGAGATCATCGCCTGCAGGTCGAGGGAGAGTTGCGTGCCGAAGTAGGCGCGGCGAACGTCGAAGACGACTCGCGCCAAGGTCCGGTCTCGTTCCTGCTCGGATACCCTGATACCCGCGGTGGCGGCCTTCTTGCCAGCGCGATACTTGCCGAAGGTGTAAATCGGGATCCCGCCTTCGATGCCGACCTCGCCGCCGGGACCCCAACGATTGGACCACGGGATCTGTGGATCAGGGCTGAAGATTGCGGTGCCGCGAGCACCAGGTGCCACGAAGAAGGTGGCCCGACCTTGGAACTGCATGAACGGCGAAATCTTCGCTTCGCTCAGACGCGCTTGCGCCGCGTCGATGTCCGCGGCCGCTGCCTTGAGTCCCGGATACCGGAGGACTGCGGCCTGCGTGTACTCGTCAACATGGTACGCCCGGCCGACCACGGGTTCTTCAGGCGAAGGCTTCGCTTCGTTGGCGCCTGCCTCTTCGGCGATCACATGCGCTGCGATGCCGAGCATCGACAGCGCCATGATCCCTAGCGCCCAGATCCTGACCATGCGCTTTTGTAGCTGGAAACGGGCCGCTGGGCCACGAATGCGCGGTTACTTCGACTTCTTGGCGCCGCTACCGCCGCCCTGTTTCGCCTGCTTGTTGTAGCGCTGGATGAGCACGTCCGTGAGATCCAGGTTCGAGGGAACCCAGACGACACCGCCCTCGTTGGCTTCGATGATCATCGTGTAGCCCTCGGTCTGGCCGATGCGACGGAGGATGCCCTGCATCTTCTCGAGGATCTTCTGGGTGAGCTCCGCTTCCTTGGTGGAGAGCTCCTGCTGGTACTGCACGTACTCGTTCTGCAGCGCCATCAGGTCCGCCTGGTACTTCTCGACCTTCTTCTGGAATGCGTCCTTGCTGAGGACGTCTTGCTGGCGCTCGAGGCTCTCCTTCTGAGCTTTGAGGCCCTCTTGCGCCGCGTTGAGCGACTGCTGCCGCTCATCGAAGACTTTCTTCAGTCGCCGTTTGGCCTGCCGGCCGTCTTCGGTTTCGTTGATGGCGCGCTGAAGGTCGACCACGCCAATCTTGACCTGCGCGTCCGCGGTGGACGCCGATCCGGCGAGAATGAGGGTAGCCAAAGCGATAGTAACGATTCTGCAAAAGCGCATTAGAGCATCCTTTCAGGCCCGGCGTAGCTAGCCGTTTGCCGGGATCCGGTCAAGCCGCAGGGGTTATACGCCTCGTAGTCAGGATTCATTCGGTCAGAACGACTGGCCGATCGTGAATTCGAAACGAATTGGGCTGTCCTGAGGCCGCTTACGGATGGGAATACCCCACTCGAATCGGAGCGGTCCGAGCGGTGAGAACCATCGAAAACCGAAGCCCACCGAGTAGCGGAGGAAGCCGTGCATCCCGCACGGCGCAGACGAAGGATCGGCGTCGGGTGAGAGGGGCGCCTGGCAGTTACCGAAGCCGTCCCTGAAGGCGAATACGTTCCAGGCGTTGCCTCCGTCCGTGAAGATGACGCCCTTGATCCCGACCGCTTCGATGAGCGGGAACTCGAACTCGATGTTGTAGAAGGCCTGGAAGTCACCACCGATCGGGCGGCCCTGCGCGATGATCGGGAGGTTCGGATCGCCCGCCGAGGCGACGCCGGCTTGCGGACCGACCGACTGCAGGCGGTAGCCACGAATCGTGTAAATGCCGCCGAGATAGAACCGCTCGAACACCGGGACCGACTTGCGCGACGTGATGAGACCAAGCTCGGCGTTGACCTTGAAGACCACGGGGCCGAACACCTTCTTGTAAAAGCGACTGAAGGCGGTCTGCCGAACGAAGGTATTGTCCGAGCCGAGGTACTGATCGGCGATTTGCACCGCGTAGTTCGCGAAGATGCCTTGTGTCGTCGAAATCCGGTTGTCGCGGTTGTCCCAGTTGACGGTGAACCGGAGCGAGCTCGTGATGCCGTCACGGAACGCGTTGGCGATGAAGATGTTGGAGAAGGTGTTCGCCAGGTCGCCGCCAACGCCGAGGAGGTTTCCTCTGGGCTGGGAGATGTTGACGTTCTCGAACTCGTATCGGAGGAAGATCCGGAAACGTGGATTGAAGAGAGGATGCCCGGTCGTGACGTTCGCGCCGGTCGAGTCCTGACGGAAGTCACGAAAATCTCTGATGCGCTTGAACAACCCGAAGCCAAGACTCCATTCGGACCCGAGGAACCAGGGCTCGACGAAGTTCAAGTCGATCTGCTGCCGGATGCCTGAAACCTGCAGGTTCAAGCCGAGCGTCTGGCCACGGCCAAAGAGGTTTTGTTGCTGGACCTGCGCGGTGACGATGAAGCTTTCGAGCGATGAGAAGCCCGCACCGACCTGGAACGTGCCCGTCGGCTTCTCGGCGACTTCGACGTTGATCACCATCTGATCGCGGGCCGTTCCCTCTTCTTCGGAAACGTCGACTCGCTCGAAGTAGCCGAGCTGATTCACCAGGGCCCGGCCGTCCTCGAGCTTGCTCTGATTGTAGAGGTCGCCCTCGCTGATTCGGAACTCTCGCCGAATGACGGCGTCGCGCGTCTTGGTGTTGCCGCGGACGTGGAGGCGCTCGATGTAGACGAGCGGCCCCCGCTGGATGTTGATGGTCACGTCCACGAGATGGTTCACATCGTCGAGGTCGGTGCCCGGCACCATCTCCACCAGGGCGTAGCCGTTGTCGCGGTACGTTCGGCTGATTCCCTCGATGCCTTCGGCGATCTTGCTCCGGCTGAACCAGTCGCCCGGCTTGAGCTTCACCATCTTGCGGAGCTGGGCCTTGGGCGCGACGGTCTCGACTTCGTTCCCGGCGCCGTCGGTTTCCATGATCTCGAACTCGCGAATCCGGAAGCGCGGGCCTTCTTCGACGGGAATCGTGATGTCGACGTAGGCGCGGTCGGCCGTGAGCTCCACCGTTGGGCGACCCGGACGCATCATCAAGTAGCCCTTGTCGTAGTACCAGGCCTGAACTCGGGTCAGGTCCTCGTCGAAGGCCGAACGGCTGAACTTGTTGCGGTCGCTCAGGAACGAGAACATCCCGGTCTCGTTCGTCTGCATGATTTTCAGGAGCTCCGGGGCGGGGAGCTCCTTGTTGCCTACGAAGCTGATGCGCCTCACCTCGACTTCGGCGCCCTCGTCGATGTTGAACACTATGTCGACTTGGTTGGTATCGCCGGGGACTCGCCGGAGCTCGTACCCGACATCCGCAAGGAAGAAGCCCTCTTCGGAGTAGAGCTGCCGCATCGCATCGGCCTGCGACTCGACATCGGGCACCGAGAGAATGGTCCCGGGCTCGAGCGTGATCGTCTCGTCGATGTCGTCCTCGTCGACCTCGTCGTTGCCCTTGTAGATGACCTTGCGAATCGCGGGCCGTTCGACGAGGCGAATCGTGAGCTTGATCCCGGCGCCGATCGGATCGGATTCGATCTGGAGGTCGTCGAAATACGCCATGTTCCAAAGCGCCTTGGCGTCTCGCGTGACCGCGGGGTCAGTGCACGTAGACCCTCGACGGAGTTTCATCGTGGCGCGCACGTCTTCGGGATCGACGCGGCGCGCACCGACCACCACGATGCGGCGAATCTCCTTGCCGTGACAGCTCGTGCGGGGGACCTGGATGGCCGCGTTGGGGTCTTCGACCGGCTCGTAGGGGTCGGCCTCGCCCTCCGGATCCCCTTCGCGAGGGATCGGCTGGAGTGCCGGCTGCGGTTGAGGGGATGTACGTATGGGCCGCGTCGCCGGGGGAGGCGGCTCGGGCATGTTGTCCCCACTCTGAGCGCCCGCCACGGAAGCGAGCCCTGCGAGCATCAGGGCTATGGCAGGGGCTGAAGGGCGCATTGTGAGGCGTAACGATTCGGGCGGCTATAGCCGTGCCCTATTGGGGGGTCAAGTTGCTTTTCCTTGGTTTTCAAGGGGTTGGGCGCGGCGCTCGTCCGAATCGATGCGCCCATCCTTCATGGAAACCTGCCTCGGCATCATTGCGGCGAAGTCGCGACTGTGGGTCACGATGAGGAACGTGATTCCATGCCGCCGGTTCAGGTCGAAGATCAGCGACTGCACGGAGTCGCTGGTCTGACTGTCGAGATTACCGGTAGGTTCATCGGCGAGTACGAGCTTCGGTTGCATGAGGAGCGCGCGCGCCAAGGCCACGCGCTGCTGTTCGCCGCCAGAAAGCTCACCGGGCCGGTGGGTGAGCCGCTCGGAGAGCCCGACCTCGCTGAGGAGCTCCCGGGCCCGGTTCTCGAGTCGTCTCCCCCCCTGAATCAGGCCTGGCATCATCACATTCTCCAACGCGGTGAACTCGGGAAGGAGATGGTGAAATTGGAATACAAAACCGATGCTTCGGTTTCGGAACTCCGCCAGGTCTGAGCTTCCGAGAAGGGTCACATCCCGGCCGTCGTAGAGGATTCGGCCCTCGGTGGGAAGATCGAGCGTCCCGATCAAATGGAGCAGAGTACTCTTTCCGGCGCCGGACGGACCGACGATCGTGACCATCTCGCCAGCGCCGATTTCGAGATCGATGCCCTTGAGGACTTGCAGTGACCGGCCCTCGTGCTCGAAGGTTTTGGTCACGTTTTGGACGGTGACGAGTGGATCGGACATCAAAACGTGAGCAGTCAGTCGTAACGGAGCGCGTCGACGGGTCGAACGCGACTCGCTTGATACGCGGGAAAGAGCGTTGCCGCCAGGGATACCACCACGGTTGCGGCGCCAACCAGGGCGAACTCGGTTGGATCGAGGTGTACCGGAAGTTTGTCGATGTAGTAGACCTCGGGATTCATTCGGATTCCAAAGTGTTCGGCGGCAAATGTGAGCACGAAGCCAAGCCCGAGGCCCATGAGGCCGCCCGCCGCTCCGATCAGCAGACCCTCGATCACGAAGATCCGAATCACGCCTCGTGCCGAGGTCCCCATGGCCTTGAGGATACCCACCTCCCGGCGTTTCTCCTGCACGAGGAGGGTGAGCGTGCCGAAGACCGAGAAGCCCGCGATGAGGATTGCGATCCCGAGGGTGATGAACATCGCGAGCTTTTCGAGGGCGAGGGCGCCGAAGAGTTGCTGGTTCATCATCTTCCAGTCGCGCACCCGGAGCTGGTCCTGGCCGATCGTCGACGCCAGCTCGGCCGCCAGGGCAGGGGCGCGCTCGACGTCTTCGACCTTGATCTCGATGCCGCTGATGCGGCCCTCCGAGCGGAGAAAGCGCTGGGCCACCTCGAGGTCGATGTAGGCGTGCTTCATGTCGTACTCGTACATGCCGCTGTAGAAGATGCCCGCGATTCGGAAGGGCCGGGTTCGCGGGATCGGGCCCGTGGGGCCGAGGTCGCCGCGGGGGGAGACGACGGTGACTCGATCGCCGACGACGAGCCGAAGCGCTCGAGCCAGCTCTTGTCCGACGATGAGGCCTGGCATCGCGTCCTCTTTGGCTTCGGCAGGCAGGCCCTCGGCCGCCGCACGCTCGGCGTCGTGGATCATGGCATCGATCGGGCCGGCAAGGCTCGTGCTGATCGAGGAGTCGAGGATCCGTTCAGGGTGCTGTAAGTACTCGAGCTTACCGTGCGTGAGGTTGTGGGCGAGGTCGGTGACCTCTGAGACCGTTGCGGGATCGATGCCGCGAAGGATTGCCCCGGCGCGATTCGAGAGACTCGACACCATGACCTCGACCTGAAGAAAAGGCGTGGCGCCCACGACGCCCTTGGTGTCGCGGGTTTGTTCGAGCAGGGGCTGCCAGTCGTCGAGCTCCTCGAAGGCCTGGTCGACCACGATGTGAGCGCGGTTGCCGAGGATCTTCTTTTTGAGGTCGGCCCGGAAGCCGCCCATGACGCTGAGTACCGAGATCAGCATGCAGGAGGAAACCGCGACCGCGAGGATCGACAGGGTGCCGCTCGCGGCTAAGAATCCGGTCTTCTTCGCGCGAAGGTGACGCGCTGCGACCATCGAGCGGAAACCGATTCGTTCAAATGCCGACAGCAGAGGGCCAACCATGCGCAGGGCGAGCCGGATGGCGAAGACGGTCGTCACGCTCACGCGGACCACAGCGCGAATCAGGCTCGCGTCGTTTCCCTCGGTGGGGGACAGCGGAAACAAGAAGCTCACCGCTAGGAAAGCGACCACGAGCGCCGCGTCGAAGCCCCACCAGAATCGCTCGCGGCGTGTGGCGGGCACCAGGAACCAGCAGGACATGCTCAGGACCACGATCAGCGCAGCGGTGACCGCCTGGAGCGTGGTCGCCGTGTGATAGAGCGTTGGCACCCAGGCGAGGTCGAGGTCGGAGTACGCAAGGTGGGTCAGGCCGAAGAGCAGGCTCGCGATGGTGCCACCAAGGACGTGTCCGACCGAGACGCGCGCCGCCCATAAGAGAACGCCGGCGGAGGCGGTGGTGATCACCGCATGCAGACCGGTTGTAGTCGCCAAGCCAATGGTCCGGGCGCGCCCCCGCGCGCCGCGGGGCAAGCGTACCGCGCGCTGAAGGACGGCCACGCTGAGCAGCGCCAAGGTGAGCTGGGTGGTCGTCCATGCGATGGCGAGACGAATCCACAGCAGTTCGTTGCCGATAGTCGCCTGAAACCATTGGGTGCTCGTCGCGCCGAACACGAGCACCGCCGCGACATGCAAGACCCCAAAACCACAGAGGACCGCTGTCCAGAAACCGAGCGGCCGCGGTTGGCTCATTCGGCCTCCGGGCGGAGCAATGGAAAGAGAAGCACGTCGCGGATCGATGGCTGGTTGCAGAGAAGCATCACGAGCCGGTCGACGCCGAGCCCAAAGCCAGCGGCGGGCGGCATGCCGTGGGAGAGCGCGCGAATGTAGTCGGCGTCGAAGTCCATCGCCTCGTCGTCTCCGCGCTCACGGTTGCGAAGCTGTGACTCGAACCGTTCGGCCTGGTCCTCCGAATCGTTGAGCTCGCTGAAGGCATTGCTCAGCTCGCGCCCATCGATGAAGAGCTCGAAGCGGTCGACGTATGCGGGGTCGTCGTCGTTTCGACGCGCCAGGGGAGAGACCTCCCAGGGGAACTCGGTGATGAACACGGGGACCGATTGGACACCGTCCGGCGTCCGGTACATCGCGGTCAGGTCGGGCTCGACCAAGAGCTCGAATACGGCGAACACCCGCTCGCCGTGGGTCTCGCAGTGCGAGAGCTGCTTCTGCGCCGAAGGGTCGAGCTTCGGGGCCATCGCGTTGCACGCCGTGGCGAAAGCCTCCTCGTCGTTGATGGCGTCGCGCGAGAGGGCTTCGGTCCAGGGGGTTTGGGGGACCTCGCCCTGGCCGGCTCGCTCGAGACGTTCCGCGATGGCCTCTCGCATGCGCACCCGCTTCCAATCGGCTTGAAGGTCGAACGTCCGGTCGCCGGTGAGGCCCGGAAACCGTGTGCGAACATCCGCGTCCACTGTACGAAGCATGTCGACCACCAGGTCCATCAGGTCCTCGTGGGTGGCGTAGGCCATATAGAACTCGAGGATGGTGAACTCGGGATTGTGCTTCGTACTGATGCCTTCGTTGCGGAAGGTTCGTCCGAGCTCGTAGACCCGGTCAAAGCCCCCGACGAGTAGCCGCTTGAGATAGAGCTCGGGGGCGATACGCAGGATGAGATCTAGGTCGAGGGCGCGGTGGTGAGTGTGAAACGGCTTGGCCGTCGCGCCGCCGCGGATCGCGTGGAGCAAGGGCGTCTCGACCTCGAGAAAACCGAGGGCGTCGAGGAAGCGCCGAAGCGACTGGACGATGAGGGTGCGCGCGCGGAAGACCTCCGCGACAGCCGGGTTCGCAAAGAGGTCGACGTAGCGCTCGCGGTACCGCTTCTCTACGTCTTTGAGGCCGTGCCATTTGGCGGGGGGCGGCAGGAGGGCTTTGCCGAGATGCTCGTAGCGGCGGGCGCTCACCGCCAGCGCGCCGGTCCGGGTGCGAATGGCAGGGCCCTCGACGAGGACGTGGTCGGCGAGGTCGAGGAGCTTGAGCACGGCCGCGTCCCGCTCGCTGAGGCTGTCGGGCCGCACCAGTGCCTGCGCATCGCCATGCGGGGTGCGAATCACCAGGAACGGGCCCCGCTTGGCGATCACCCGGCCGAAGAGTGGGAGGTGAGGCGTGTCCTCAGCCAGTTCCTCTTCGAGCGGCAGCTTGGCACAGGCGTCCTCGTCTGCAGCGAGCTGAACGAGCCGGCGGCGCTTCTCTTCGAGTTCCGGGCGGGTGCGCCAGGTGTTCGGATACGGCAGCACACCGAGCTCGCGTAGGCGCTCTGCCTTGTTCAACCGTGTTTGTCGTAGCTCGTCTTCGGTGGCCACTTGCTATTCCTCTTGGGCTTCGCCCGCCTTCATCTTTTTCTTCTCGGCGTTCATCAGAAGGTAGGTCTCGATGAACTCGTCGAGGTCGCCGTCGAGCACGGCGTCCGCGTTGTTGATCTTGTGATCGGTCCGCTCGTCCTTGACCATCGTGTAGGGTTGCAAGGTGTAGGTGCGCACCTGCGAGCCGAACGCGATCTCGGCCCGGTCGTTCAGGAACGCTTCTTCGAAGGCCTCTTCCCGTTCACGGCGTGCCTTCTCGAAGAGCAACCCGCGCAACATCTTCAACGCGGTTTCGCGGTTCTGGTGCTGCGAGCGCTCGGCCTCGCAACGGACCGTGAACCCGGTGGGGATGTGCTTCATCCGGACGGCGGACTCGGTTCGGTTGACGTGCTGGCCGCCTGCGCCACCGGACCGCATGGTGCTGACCTCTAGGTCCTCGTCCCGGATCTCGATCTCGCCTTCGTTGAGCTCGTCGCCGAGATCGGGCACGACGCTGACTCCAGCGAAGGAGGTATGACGTCGTTTGTTGGCATCGAAGGGGCTGATCCGGATCAGCCGGTGCACCCCGTTCTCGGCACGGAGGTAGCCATAGGCGTTGGGCCCGCGGGCCACGAAGGTGGCGTCTTTGATTCCGGCTTCATCCCCCGGCTGCTTGCTGAGCAGCTCGGTCTTGAAGCCGCGACGCTCACACCAGCGAAGGTACATACGCAAGAGCATGTCGGCCCAGTCCTGTGCCTCGGTCCCACCGGCGCCCGGATTGATGGTCACGATCGCGTCTGTATCGTCGTCTGGGGTCAGCATCCGCTTGAGTTCGAGGCTGCGAACCTCAGCCTCGACAGAGGGGAGCTGCTCGGCCACATCGGCCAGCACACCCTGATCTCGCTCGCTCGCCGCGAGCTCCAGGAGCTCGAGCAGATCCGTAGCTTCGCGGTCTACACGCTCGAATTCCTTGAGGGTTTCCTCGGCAGACGCGCGTTCACGCATCATCTTCTGGGCCTTCTTCTGGTCGTCCCAGAATCCCTCGGCGAGGCTCAGATTGGTGAATCGGTCGATGTGGTGGCGAAGGCCGTCGAGGTCAAAGATACCTCCCCAGCGCTTCCATGCGCTGTACGAGGTCTTGAAGTTGTTCGCGGCATTCGCCTGGTGTCATCACTCTGCGCGCGGACCTACCCCGCCACCCCCCCTATGTCAATCTCGGCAGGGGCAGGGGCAGCGGCAGTGCCAGCGCCAGCGGCAGCGGCAGTGCCAGCGGCAGCGCCAGCGGCAGCGGCAGTGCCAGTGCCAGTGCCAGTGCCAGCGGCAGCGGCAGTGCCAGTGCCAGCGGCAGCGGCAGCGGCAGCGGCAGTGCCAGTGCCAGCGCCAGTGCCAGTGCCAGTGCCAGTGCCAGTGCCAGTGCCAGCGCCAGCGGCAGCGGCAGTGCCAG
>Ga0316191_10000899_pt1 | contig 20131 bp, 21 predicted proteins | sample Eddworburr2cm_MG_FD_204928 | JGI IMG/M metagenome (GOLD analysis project Ga0316191, IMG submission 204928) | Coastal sediment microbial communities from Maine, United States - Eddy worm burrow 2 cm | ecosystem: Environmental > Aquatic > Marine > Coastal > Sediment | place: USA: Maine... | reverse complement strand
GTCGTCGAATCGGCTCCCAATGCCATCGTCATGATGAATTCGGAAAGCCGGATTGTGCTGGTAAATTCACAGACAGAAAAATACTTCGGCTACCGGCGCGACGAGTTGCTTGGACAACCCATTGAGATCCTTATACCCGAGCGTCTGCGCGAGCACCATCCGGATTACGTCGAGAGTTTCAAGTCTGAGCAGCGCGCCCGTCCCATGGGTCTCGGGCGCAACCTGTTCGGCCTGCGCAAGGATGGCAGCGAGTTTCCTGTCGAGGTCGGCCTCAGCCCGGTAGAAACGGGCCAGGAACTGCTCATCCTGAGTGCAATTGTCGATATCTCCGAGCGGGTTCGCAGCGACCGGGAGTTGCAGCGCATGCGTACCTATCTCAAGAACATTATCGATTCCATGCCATCAGTACTGGTCGGGGTGGACAAAAAAGGCCGGGTCACCGAATGGAACCAGAGTGCAGCGACGGCCACCGGTGTTCAAAACGATAAGGCAATCGGACAGCCTTTCACGCGGCTGTTCCCGGAACTGGAATCCCAACTCGATAATATCAGGGAGGCAATTCGTACCCATACCCCGATGCGAACGGAACGCCTGATTACAGAGAAGAACGGGGAACCACGCTATGCAGATGTCATGGTCTACCCGTTGCTGGCAAACGGGTCGGCCGGCGCAGTAATCCGGGTAGATGACATCACCAGCCGTGTGCGTATCGAACAAATGATGGTACAGACGGAAAAGATGATGTCCGTAGGCGGGCTTGCCGCCGGGATGGCGCACGAGATCAACAACCCACTCAGCGGCGTGTTGCAAAGCTGCCAGAATATCCAGCGCCGACTCTCGCCCGATCTGGAACCCAATCAGCGTACCGCCGCGGCGCTGGGTGTTGATCTGGAACGGCTGTACCGTTATCTGGATGAGCGTGGCATTATCGATTTCGTGAATGCCATACAGCAGTCCGCCAGCCGCGCCAGCCATATCGTTGCCGACATGCTGGCTTACAGTCGTAGTACCAGCACCGACTTTCAGCCGGCGCGTGTCGAGGAAATGCTGGATACCGTGGTACGTCTTGCTGCCAGCGACTATGATCTAAAGAAGAAGTACGATTTCAAACAAGTTGAGATCGTGCGCGATTTTGACCCGGAGCTCGACACCCTGATTTGTGACCATACGGAAATCGAACAAGTGCTGCTCAACCTGATCAAGAATGCTGCCCAGGCCATGTCCGATGGAGGCACTCCCCTGCCACACCGTATCACCCTGCGCACCCGCAGGGAGGATGAATACGGACGCATCGAGGTTCAGGACAATGGCCCCGGCATGGACGTACAGACGCAGCGCCGTGTATTCGAGCCGTTCTTCACCACCAAAGCGGTGGGGGTGGGAACCGGGCTCGGCCTCTCCGTGTCCTATTTCATTGTTACCGAGCAGCACAAGGGCACGATAGACGTTACCTCGAACCCGGGAGAAGGCAGCTGTTTTACCGTTCGCCTGCCTCTGCAAGGGAAACCCGCCTCGTGAGTCCGCGGGTACTGGTAGTGGATGATGAACCACTCATCGTCTCCGGGCTGCGGATATTTCTGGAGGATGAAGGCATGCACGTAGACTGTGCAGGTTCCGGTGAAGAGGCCGTGAACATCGTGCGCAATGATTCCGGCATCGATGTATGCATCATGGACATGCGACTGCCCGGCATGGATGGCGGCACCACCATTCGCACCCTTTATGAAATTTGCCCGGACCTGAGGTTCATCATCCATACCGGATCGGCGGGTTACAGCATCCCGGATGATCTGCGTGCCCTAGGGATTGATGAACGATTGTTGTTCGCCAAACCGCTGCTGGACATGACGCCACTGGCGGACACTGTAGCAGCGCTGGCAGGCAACAGAGACTAGCGAGTGGACACCATGATGACCGCACCGGCAAAAATCCTGACCATAGAGGACGAACCGCCGATCCGTGACGGCATTGTCGCCTACCTTGAGGACAGCGGCTTTACCATGCTGGAGGCCAACAATGGCCCCAGTGGCATTGAGATCTTCCGCCAGGAGCACCCGGATGTCGTGTTATGCGACCTGCGTCTGCCAGGAATGGACGGACTGGAGGTCCTGTCCACGATCACCACCGAGTCCCCGGAGACGCCTGTGATCGTGGTCTCTGGCGTCAGCCTGCTCAGTTACGCCGTACAGGCGCTCAAGCGCGGCGCCTGGGACTATGTCACAAAACCCATCCATGATATGGCAGTACTGGAAAGCGCCGTGCGCCGGGTAATCGAGCATGCAGAGCTACTGCGACAGAACCGCGAATATCGTGAAAATCTGGAAACGCTCAACCAGGAACTGACCCAGACCCTGAAGCAGCTCCAGGAGGACGAAGAAGCCGGGCGCAGAATCCAGTCCCAGTTACTGCCGGAAGACAACAGCCGCTTCGGCAGCTACACCTTCCAGCGGCGCCTGTACCCGTCCATGTATCTCAGCGGCGACTTTGTAGATTATTTCCCCATCGATGACCGCAATATCGGCTTCTACATGGCGGATGTATCCGGTCATGGTGCGGCCTCGGCATTCGTGACCGTGATGCTTAATACCCTGGTGATCCAATACCGTGATGCCTTATGGCAGTCAGGTGACGATACCATTCTGCAGCCGCAGCGAACCCTGCAGCGCCTTAACCGTGATGTGTGCCGCCAGAATCTGGACAAGCACCTTACCCTGTTCTACGGGGTCATCGACCTGGAGCAGAACACCCTGCGCTACAGCAACGGCGGGCAGTTCCCCTACCCCCTGCAATACGATGGGCAAGAGGTCCGAACACTCGAATGCCCCGGTCGGCCACTCGGGTTGTTTGAGGACGCGGAATTCAGGATATGGGAGAGCAACCTGCCGCGGGAATGTGTGCTGCTACTGGTATCCGACGGAATTCTGGAACTGATGCCCGAAGACACCATGCTGAAAAGATGCAGCGCCCTGCTCTCGGGTACGCAGGGTGCGAATCTGGATCTGCATGAACTGACGGCCGACCTCGACGTTCTGGCGGACAAGCATCTGCCGGATGACATTGCCTTCCTGCTAATCAACAGGTGCCGCGCCGATGGATAACGGTAACGTCCTGCATGCCAGCAAGGACGATATACATGTGCTGCGATTCATCGGTGATATCCGCTACCCGCTGAGTCCTTCCATCAATCGTTTCCTGGAAGGGATTTTTGCCGGTCCGACACCGGCGGGTTTTGTCATTGACCTCACACAAGCCGACAGCGTAGACAGCACCAATCTCGGCTTGCTCGCCCGCCTCGCCACACGGATGCAGAGACTTGACGCCAGGCGAGTTACCGTCGTGTCGAGCCGCGCTGACATCAATGCCGTGCTAAACAGCATGGCCCTGGATGAAGTCTTCGATATCGTAAAGGATACTGGCCTGAAGACGGATACCGGTCAGGAGGTCCCACAGGAGGACACCGACAGGGAAACCCTGGCACGTACCCTGATTGATGCGCACCGCGCCCTGATGGATCTCAACGAGCACAACAGGGAAATGTTCCAGGACGTGGTCGCTTCCCTGGAGAAGACAAGAACTTGATCGCCTCTATTCAATCCAGCCTTTCCCCAGATCGTAGAGCAGGCGCTGGAATTCAGGATTGGTACGTAATAACTCCCCACCGGCGTCGATCAGCAGGTCCACCTGCTCGTCGCTCAGATGGAAGCTTGTAGGGATGTAGTTGAGGACACTGCGCCGTTCGGGATCCTGAATGCCATCGAAGTCCAGGAGGATGAAATAGGGCTCTACAGGCCTGTCGTCGGTTGACATCTCCTGCGCCCAAAGGGCAAGGGTCCTCTTCATCAATTCGATGGTCGCCGTGTTGTAGCGGTGCAGCTGGATGTCGCTCATGGCGCTGATGGTCGCGCCTATCGAGGGTTGCTTATCGCTCTGGTCCATTTCAGGATCCGGCTTGGCGGAGGCATTGACCGAGATCATTACCAGACGGCGTGGCGGCTCGCGATTGTATTTTTTAAGGTATTCAGTCATGCCGCCCGAGATCATGACGACCTCATAGAGGGCGCGCAGACCCAGATTGTCGGTGAGCCCCCCGTCCACGAAATGGGCATACTGGCGTTGATCACGGTTGTAATAGGTTTCCAGTCCCTCGACCACCATGGTCATCTCCGGGTTGCCACTCGCCCGGGCGCGCGCCGCCTTGAGCCAGTCCGGCAATTCAGTGCCGCACTCGGGATAGTTGCGGACCACCACGGGTTTAAACAGTACTGGTACCGCGGAGGAAGCGGTCACCGCCCGAGATACCGGGAAGGTCGACAGGTCCGAACAGAGCAGCGTGAAGTACTCCTGGACGAAAGAAAAACGCACGCCATAGCCGAGATCGGAGGTATTGATCACAATCATGGGTCCCTCCTGCTGCGACAGGTCAGCGAAGGTGGCACCCTTGAACACGGTCTTGTCGTAATAGTTCACCGCCATCTCGGTGCGACTGGTATTGCTGAACCATAGCAACGGGTTGAAGAGCCGCCGAAATAGCGCGCCCTCCACATTCTGGCGCAGAAACACGTCCTCGTAGTCATCGAAGATCCCGTCTCCGTGCAGTCCGTAATAGGCTGAAGTGAAACTGCCACCCGACACCGAGGAGATGCTGTGTACTTCATCCAGGAGACTCTTGCCGCCTTGTACAGTCGTGGCCGGCATGTCGCGCAGTTCTTTCAGCACCCCGTAGGACAGGGCCGCAGCACGGCTACCGCCACCGGAGAATGCGAGCATCAGGGAATTCTCATCTGTTTCCCATTGCTGCTGAAATGTGCGGAGGGAATAGCCGGGTTCATTGCCGGGCACCGGCCCGGGAGTATTCACAACCATCCCACGTGAGGCGCAGCCGACAAGCAGGAGTAGCAAGATGGCGATGGAGAAAATGCGTAACAGGGGCATATCTGTGGTAGCGGCGAATCTGCAGCTGCGGCTGGTTACCTGTTTATTCCTATCTACCAGTAGCAACGCAACGGCCGACTGATATTCCATCTCTATCCTCTCCCCTCTAATGATCAACGACAAGTTTGGCCAGCGGGATCCTGCGGATCGGTTGCAGCGGCAGATTGAACCTGGCTAATGTAACGAGGCTCGCGCACTATGCCCGGCCTTTGGATTGGCATCGATGACGCGCAGGTTAATAATACAACTTCGGATGTCATAGTGCCCTCTCATAGCGCTGCGCGCAGTCGCAGGCAGGCTCTGGCATGGTCACACCAGAATGGTGCCTATCCAGCGATGGGCGAGACTCCGACCAGCCACGCGTGCAACCAGAGGACAAAGGCCGCATACAACACCAGACCAAAGAGCACGGCTATGAGGTCGTTAAACCTGGAGGGCGGAGCTCCGGGGACGAGATGCCGCGTACGTCGCTTCATTGAGATACGGTCTGTTACTGCCCAGACGAGGAAACTCCCAAACAGGAGCACGTCGGACAACGTGCCATTGGCGAGCAGGTGTGCGACAGCCCAGAGTTTGGTAGCAACCAGCATCGGGTGCCTGGTCATTAACTGGATGCGACCCGGCAGGTAGGTGGCCAGTAACAGCGGGAAGACGGGGACAAGAATGAGTATTGAAACGTGTCGTAGCCACATGGGCGGCGAGTAAAGGACTACTGGATCGACGCGAGCGAGCCCGTAGCCCCAGACGACGAGTACCAATCCAATGATGGCCACCATCGAGTACACACCCTTCCACGGCCACTCGCCCAGCTTCGCGACCATGCTGTCGCGCCAGGGCTCATTGAAAATGGAAACGGAGTGCACAGCAAAGAAAATAACAAGACCTGCTACGAGTATGCTCATGCTCAAATTCCTTGACCTGTGTCGTGCACCACCTTGATGCGCAGACACCGAATCATTAATAAAACCAGCCAGACTAGCAACAACACCGTCGCCATTGAATTCCCGGCGCCGTTACCATGGCAACCTTTCGCCATCAAAAGCCAGGAATTCACCTGAGTGCGTCGGCTTGAGATTTTCCAGCACACTCAACATGCAGTTGACACTATACTCGGGTTTAAACAGTTGTCCGTGAGGGACATTGCGCTGAAAGGGTTTTGACAGGGCGGTATCCGTTGTACCCGGATGCAGGGCAACTACCGCAACATTGGGCAGGGTGCGCCGCCACTCTATGGCGAGCGTCTTGATGCTCATATTGAGCGCCGCTTTTGATGCGCGGTAACTGATCCAGCCTCCCAGCCGGTTATCCTCGATACTGCCAACCTTTGCGGAGACGGTAGCAAATACCGCCGGCCGTCCATGCCGGAACTTGCCGTGAAGGTGTTTGGCCAGTAACAGGGCAGGCAGGGCATTGATGCTCATACTCTCCAGAAAGAAGGCGGGGTCGACCTGCCGGATGCTCTTCTCGGGGCCCTGCGCCGGGGTGTGCAGGATACCCGCTGCATTGATCAACCAGTCAATCTCATCCAACTGAGCCGCCCAGTCTCTAATCGCGGCGTCATCGGTGAGGTCCAGCCGATGCCAGCTGACCTTCGGATGATCCAGAGCGGACGAGTGGCGATTACGAGTCGCGATAATTTTCTTGACCTCGGGTCGCCTGGAAAGCGCCTCGACAAAAGCACCTCCAATGCCACCGGACCCACCTGCGATGACGATATTCATAAATTATTAGCGGCAACACATTCATCCGGACCGTGTCTGCGCCCCGCTCGGTCGAACAACCTGCCGCCCCGGTAATTCTTAACCCCGGGCAGGACCGCATTGCAGATCAGACCAGCCGCTTCTTGAAATACCTGCCGGTATAACCGAGGCCTTAAACAAAACGCCCCGAAGGGCGTATTGTCTACAGACGCAGTACCCATTCAGCTATCCGTAACGGCTTGCTCAACGACCACACTGCCTGTCATGGACGGGTGTAAACCGCAGAAATAGTTGTAACTGCCCTCTGCGTTAAATGTATGACTGTACTGTTGCCCGTTGTACAGAGTGCCTGAGCGCATCCCGTCGGCGTTACCATTGATGGTATGCGGCATTTGGCTACCGTGTACCCAGGTTACCGTGGTGCCCGGTTTAACAGTGATGTACTGAGGATCGAAACGCATGCCGTCGATGCGCACAGTAACGGTTTCACCGGCTGGCGTGCTCGTGCTACTGGCGGCGGTCGGAGTGGACTGTGCGGTGTTTGTTGCAACCGCTGCCGGCTTGCCGACAATACCGGCAGGACTCTGCCGAGCACTCATTGCCCGGTTATAAGGTGCAGACATCATCCCTGCATGTGGAGCCGGTGCCGGGTAATAGGAATAGGGTGTTCTCTGTCCGTAGGCCATTTGAGGTCCCATCGGGCTGTATGGATAGTAGCCCTGGGACATACGTTGATTGTTCATACACCCGGGTCCGGCAAGAATAACTTGAGGCGCGATCAACGCCGCAGCAGTCAGTGAAAGGACAATCCCGGTACGCGAGCCAGTCTTGACAAACTTGGTCATGATTCTCTCTCCTTTGACATCCTATGGTAAAAAAAACCTTACCGGCAGCACTCAGCCATGCCGGTTGTTATGTTATACATTACTTGTGCATTTATGTATAGTTTTTGTACAATGTTGATTCAAAGCACCTCTGCGCCGGCAACCTTGCGAGATCAGGCTGCACGAAACCCGCTGCATGTGGAATGTTCATAGTCGATCGGAGAACTATCATGACAAGCAGCCACAACCCTGCCTCATCGGTACCCCGCAGCCGCTTCGAGCGACTGGCACACCTCGGCGGGCTTGCCGGCAGGGTCGCAGGCGGCATGCTTGCTGAGGGGATGCGCCAGGTGGCCAGGGGTAACCTGCCCCGCGCAGCGGACCTGGTGTTAACGCCTGCCAACGCCCGGCGTGTTGCCGAGAAATTGTCGGAACTGCGCGGTGCGGCCATGAAGGTGGGACAACTCCTGTCCATGGATGCCGGCGACATCCTCCCGGCCGAACTGGCCACTATTCTCGCCAGGTTGCGCGCCGACGCCAGGCCCATGCCCATGAGCGAGGTGGTTGCGGTGATGCAGGAGTCGTTCGGCCAGGGGTGGGAGCAGCGCTTCAAGCGCTTCTCGTTTACGCCAATGGCGGCGGCCTCCATCGGACAGGTGCATGCAGCGCTATCTCAAAGTGACCGGCGGCTGGCGCTGAAGATCCAGTATCCCGGCATCGGCCAGAGTATCGACAGCGACGTGGACAACGTCGCCACGCTGCTGAACGTCTCGCGCCTGGTCCCCGCCGGCCTTGATCTGCAACCCCTGCTGCAGGAGGCCAAGCGCCAGCTTCATGAAGAAGCCGACTACCTGCTGGAAGCCGGTCATCTGAGACGCTTTGCTATCGCGCTGCAGGAGTCGCCGGAGTTCCTGGTGCCCGGTGTTGATGAGGACCTCACCCGGGAGAACGTCCTTGCCATGGACTTCCTGGAGGGAGAACCCATCGAATCCCTGGCCACTGCCACTCAAACGACACGAGATCGGGTCGTGGAATTGCTGCTTGAATTACTCTTCCGTGAGCTGTTCGAATTCAGGATGATTCAAACCGATCCCAACTTTGCGAACTTTCTCTACAACACCGGGACCCGGCAACTGGGACTGCTCGACTTCGGCGCCACCCGTCGTTATCCCGTCGTAGTCACCGAGGCCTACCGGGGACTGCTCGAGGCAGCATTGCGAGAGGACCACGCGGCCATGTCCGAGAGCGCACAGGCGATCGGCTATTTCAAGAAAGATATCCATGCACAGCAGCGCGCAGCGGTGATACAACTGTTCGTTTTAGCCACCGAGCCAGCCCGCACCCATGGACGCTTTGACTTTGGCGCGAGCGACCTGGCCGGGCGCATTCGCGACGCCGGCATGGCACTGAGCTTTGACCAGGGCTACTGGCATACACCACCTGCAGATGCCGTATTCCTGCACCGCAAGCTGGGTGGACTGTACTTGCTGGCCGCACGCCTGCGTGCAAGGGTCGACGTGCGCATTATCCTCGAAAGGTATCTGCATCATGAGTGATCCTGGAATTCCAACTACCCGTATGCCACTTAAATTTCACGTCAGCTGCACCCTGGCTGCCATGTTGTTGCTGGCCGGTTGCAGCAGCTCGCCCGGCAAGCCACAAACCCGGCAGGTATTACCGGAGTGCGGGTGGCTACCCAATTGCGTTAACAGCCAATCCGGTCGTGGCGCACAAGCCAGCGAGCCGATCAGGGCGAGCGCCGAACAGTGGCAGAAGCTGAAAGCATGGATTGTTCAACAGCAAGACTGGGAGATTACTATCGATGACGGTAACTTTATGCAGGCGATTGTCAATACACCAATGATGAAATTCCGGGACGATGTTCAATTATTGTTTGTTCCTGATGACCAGGTGATTCAAGTGAGATCATCTTCAAGAATCGGCATAAGTGACCTGGGCACCAATGCAAGACGCATCGAAACACTTCGCGATCAGCTTGCCCGATGATCCAGCCGGAAAGAAGCCGGACCCGGACACATTCAAACACGAACCTGCTTACGACAGGCTGTTATCTTCTGGATTCCGGGACTCGCGCAGAACCACATGAAGACCTGTCTGCGGCGAATTGTTAATCTCCTCGAAAAAACCAATGTATCGGGCCTGATACTTCACCCTGTGCTTGACTGACTACAAGAGTAGGCCAGCGCAGCGCACACAATCTTCACGCTCAATCTATGCTTCGTTTTTTTCGATGTTTATACCCACTTAATTCGTATTTTTTATATTTTGCGCAGCGATTACATTTACATCAGGCGAAGACCTTTATGCCGTGTAAAGACCGTGGAGAAAATACTATGATATTTCGTCAACTGTTCGACCGATCCTCTGGCACATACACCTACCTCCTGGCGGAACGGCCGGGCGGCGAAGCACTGCTGATTGACCCGGTGCTGGATAACACCGGACAGTATGTCCGCCTCATCGATGAGCTGGACCTGAAACTGGTAAAGGCGGTAGATACCCATATCCACGCTGACCATGTCACCGCGCTCGGTGCGCTTCGCGAGCGAACCGGTTGCGCAACCGCGATGGGCGCAACAGCCAGGATCGAATGTGTTTCGGTACATTTCCATGAAGGAGAGAAACTTTCCGCAGACAATCTGCATCTCGACGTCATCTATACACCTGGACACACGAACGACTCCTACAGTTTCCTCCTGCCCGATCGCGTATTTACCGGGGATACCCTGCTGATACGCGGGACGGGGCGCACTGACTTTCAGAACGGTGATCCCGCGGCACAGTACGATAGCCTGTTCAACAAACTGCTCAGGCTGCCGGAGGACACACTGGTATACCCCGCCCACGACTACAATGGCATGACGGTAAGCACCATTGGTGAGGAAAAGCACCACAACCCGCGTCTACAGGTGAGCGACATGCAGGCCTATGTCGAGCTGATGAACGGGCTTGTGTTAGATGACCCGCGGATGATGGACATTGCCATCCCCGCCAACCGCGCCTGCGGGCTACTCGATGCCGCATAACCCTGCAGACCAGATCCGCTAACACAGACGAACCAGAGGAGTTAATCATATGACTATTCTAGATACATTACTGTTCGGCATGGTTGCCAGCCTTGTCGCCCTGAAAGTGTCTTTGCTTGCGGCTGCAACCGTACTGCTTGTGCACGTTCTGGCAGCGCGTACCCGGCGGCACAAGAAGGCACACGCCCCGTTTCGAGTCAGACATCCGAAACTCGATAAATACGCCTGACTGACGACTGAACCCGGACGGCACGACGCAGATGACACAGACCCGAGCAGTGGCAATAAGGAGTTTTATGGCAACAATGGCCATACTGGCTGGCTTGTGGTGGATAATCGTCCAGGGCCGGGCGGATGCCTGGCTAGTGGGGCTACCGGCAGTCGCCCTGGCTACCCTGGCAAGTGTCCACCTGGGTAGCCCGGCACTACCGCGACTTTCCCTGACCGGCCTGTTTGCCTTTCTTGCCCTGTTCCTGCGCGAGTCGATTCGCGGCGGGCTCGATGTCGCACGCCGCACCCTCGGGCCGAGACTTCTTATCGAGCCTGGCTTCCACAGGTATCGCATGCATACCAGTCATCCTGCAGCACGCGTACTACTCATCAACTGTATAGGACTGTTACCTGGCACACTCGCCGCAGACCTTGACGGTGACCATGCAGAGCTGCACCTGCTTGACAACGGCGTGAATCCGGAACCGCAACTGCTACGACTCGAGCAGGCGATTGTCAGGCTGTTTGGCTTAACAGCGGAGACGGACAATGTCTGAACTCCTTTCAGTTGTGTTACTGGGCCTGATGCTCAGTCTGTTTCTGGGCCTGCTGCGGGTGCTGCTTGGTCCGAGTGCCGGTGACCGTATGCTGGCCATACAGCTGATCGGCACGGCCGGTGTGGGCATGCTGCTGGTGCTCAATGTATTGCTCAACCAGCCGGCACTGATCGACGTCGCGCTGCTACTGGCGTTGCTCGCCGCGGTGGCGGCAGCCGCTTTCACCGGTCGCCGGGAAATACACCGTGATTGATCTGTTGTCATCCCTGCTGATACTGGCGGGTCTGTTCTTCTACCTCGCCGGCAGCATTGGCTTGCTGCGCCTCCCCGACCTCTATTCACGGCTGCACGCGCTCACCAAGGCCGATAACCTCGGCCTGGGTCTGTTGAGCGCCGGCCTGGCACTGCATGCGCAAGACCTGCTGATGATGCTGAAACTGATGTTGATCTGGCTGGCTGTGCTCGCCGCCAGCGCTACCAGCGCACATCTGATCGCGCGCCAGGCACGTCGCCAGGAGACAGGGTCTTGAACGCGACGAGTCTGCTGGTCTTCGACGGACTGTTGCTCTGCTCGATCGTGGGCCTGGCCTGGGCATCGCTGGCAAGTCATGATGAACGCCGCGGTGTCATTCTTTTCATAGCGTTCGGGCTGCTGCTGGCTGTGGCCTGGGGTCGCCTGCTGGCCCCGGACGTCGCCCTTGCGGAGGCGGCCATTGGGGCCGGCTTGTCCGGTGCTTTACTGCTGGCTGCGGTGCGCAAGCAATCCCCCGGATCCTCGCGTACGCATGCGAACCCGGACAGGAACCGCAGTGAAAGCGGCGCTAAAGTGGTACTTCAATGGCTGGTCACGCTGTTGTGCGCTGCACTGGCCGGCACACTCGCATGGGCCTTGTTGCATGCACTCAGCAGTACGCCACACGACACATTGCCCCGGGCCATCTCGGACAACCTCGTGGCCAGCGGGGTCAGCAATCCGGTGACCGCGGTGCTGCTGAACTTTCGTGCCTACGACACGCTGCTGGAGCTGGCGGTGTTGCTGACCGCTGTGCTCGGCATTTTTGCCCTGGGCCAGGCAACCGCCGGCTACCAGCCGGCCGGCCCGGTATTCGATGGACTGGTTCGCTGGCTGGTACCCGTGCTGATCCTCACGGCCGGCTACCTGTTATGGGTCGGCGCCCATGCACCGGGTGGCGCGTTCCAGGCCGGCGCCACACTAGCCGCCGCCGGTGTGGTATTGCGCCTCGCGGGCCGGTCCCGCATTGGATTGCCCGACGGTTTTGCGCTGCGCATTGTCATGGCCGCCGGTGTGGGTGTGTTTTTACTGGTCGGTCTGACCCTGCTCCTCCTTGGGCGGTCGTTTCTTGACTACCCACCGGCCTGGGCCAGTGCCCTGATCCTGTTGATCGAGACGGCCGCCATGCTGTCGATCGCTGCGACCCTGTTGCTGGCGTTCGTCGGGGGCCAGCCACAATCGGCTGGCGTCACTGCAGCAGCTAACCGGCAGCGTGAGGAGATATCCCGATGATGACGACACAGGTACTCTATGGACTGACAGCTTGCGTGATCGTGGCACTCGGACTGCGGGGCGCATTGCTGCATGCTTCCCTGTTGCAACGGGTGGTGGCCATCAATGTCATGGGAGCCGGTGTTTTCATGTTGCTGATTGCTGTCGCCTACCGCGGCCCGGGGCTACCGCCGGATCCCCTCCCACACGCCCTCGTGTTAACCGGGATCGTCGTCGCAGTGAGCGCCACCGCACTGGCCCTGGCCCTGGCGCGACGCCTGCACGCGGAGCAGGACAATGACTGACGCCATGATCGGTCTGGTCGCCCTGCCGCTGACCGGTGCGCTTGCGACACTGCTGCTGCCGCGCTCGGCAACAGCTGTTGCCGTTGGCACCGGACTGGCCACCACCGTTGCCGCCGGCCTGCTGCTCTTTGGCGTAGCCACGCAGGGCGCGCTGCACTACGAAATCGGTGGCTGGAACGCCGGACTCGGTATCGCGCTGCGCGCCGATGGCCTCTCCGCCCTGCTGCTAATGATGACGTCACTGGTCGTGCTGGCGGCCAGCGTCTACGCCAGCGCCTACTTCAGCGCAGACTCCACGCGCGACCGCTTCTGGCCCTTGTGGCTACTGTTGTGGACGTCACTGAATGCCCTGTTGCTGTCCGGCGACCTGTTCAACCTCTACGTCACGCTGGAGCTGCTTGGCCTGAGCGCAGTCGCACTGGCAGCACTTGGAGGCAAGCGTGCTGCAGTCGCGGCGGCACTGCGCTACCTGCTGGTCGGCCTGCTGGGCTCGATGATGTTCCTCGCCGGGGTGAGCCTGATCTATGCCGGTTACGGGACGCTCGATCTGGCAATGCTGCGACGTGTGGTTGAGCCCGGACCGATTGCGTGGACGGCGCTGGCATTAATGACCACCGGCCTGCTGCTAAAGACCGCCCTGTTTCCACTGCATTTCTGGTTGCCACCGGCACACGCGAGTGCACCGGCTCCGGTCAGCGCCGTGCTGTCGGCACTGGTGGTCAAGGCCGCTTTCTATCTCGTGTTGCGCCTGTGGCTGGATGTGTTTGCGAACGTTGTCACACCGGTGGCCGCCAACCTGCTCGGTCTGCTGGGTGCCAGCGCGGTGCTCTGGGGGTCCTGGCGTGCCCTGCAGGCGGAACGGCTCAAATTACTGGCGGCCTATTCCACTGTCGCCCAGCTTGGCTACCTGTTCCTGTTCTTTCCGTTGCTGCTGGCACTGCCGCCCGGTCCGACCCGCGATCTTGCAGCGGGAGGACTGGTCATGCTGGCACTGACCCACGGCTTCGCCAAGGCCGGCCTGTTTCTGGCAATCGGAATTATCCAGCAGCGGTGCGGTCACGACACCATCCGCGATCTGGACGGTACCGCCCAGCACCTGCCCGCGACCACCTTTGCCATCGCACTGGCCGGCGTCGCCCTGATCGGCCTGCCACCCAGTGGTGCGTTTCTCGGCAAGTGGCAATTGCTTGCCGGCGCTGTCGAAACCGGCCAGTGGTTGTGGTTGCTGGTGACCGCCACCGGCTCGTTGCTGGCTACGGCCTACATCTTCCGTGTGCTTGGCCATGCTTTCGGCCACCGACCATATCCGAACCAGCCGGTCACGGTGGCGCGTGAGGAATGGCCGGCCCTGCTGCTCGCCGCCATGGCGGCGCTGGTGCTGGGTCTCGCCGGCGCACCGGTGTGGAAACTGCTGGAGATCGGCATATGAACTGGGACGCCTGGTTGCCGGTTCTGGTAGTGGCAAGTTCGCTGCTCCCGGGGTTGGTCATTTTCTTCCTGCGCGAAGGCAGTCACCGCTTGCGCACCGCGCTCAACCTCGTCGGTGCCATCCTCAAGCTGGTGCTGGTCGGCATCCTGATCTGGGGCGTGTTTCATGAACATGTCTACGAAAGCCGCTGGACCCTGGCACCCGGCCTCGACCTGGTGCTGCATGCCGACACGCTCTCGGTGCTGTTTGTCACCCTGTCCACCGTGCTGTGGCTGGTCACCACCGTCTATGCCATCGGCTACCTGGAAAACGCACCGCACCGCAGCCGCTTTTTCGGCTTCTTCAGCCTGTGCGTTTCAGCCACCGTCGGCCTGGCGCTGGCAGGCAACCTGTTTACCTTTGTTATCTTCTACGAGTTGTTGACGCTGTCAACCTACCCGCTGGTTGCCCACCGCGGCACACCCGAGGCAGTGCGCGGCGCGCGGATTTATCTCGCCTATACCCTGGGTGGCGGCATGCTGCTGTTGATCGGTACGGTGTGGCTGCACGTGCTTGCGGGACCAACGGCCTTTGTTGAAGGCGGCATACTGGGCAGTTTGCCAACTGAATACCACCCGCAGCTGAAAGTTATCTTCTTGCTGCTGATCATCGGTCTTGGTGTCAAGGCGGCGCTGGTTCCACTGCACGGCTGGCTGCCCCAGGCGATGGTCGCCCCGGCACCGGTGAGCGCACTGCTGCACGCCGTCGCCGTGGTCAAGGCGGGCGCCTTCGGCATCGTGCGCGTGGTCTACGATGTATACGGGGTGAATTTTACTGACCAGCTGGGACTGCTCACCGGGCTGGGTATCGCCGCTGCCATCACCATTGTCTATGGATCCGTCAAGGCGCTGTTTCAGGACAACCTGAAAAAGCGCCTCGCTTACTCGACCGTGAGCCAGGTGTCCTACATCGCGCTGGGAACAGCCATCCTCGGACCCGTCGGTACCATTGGCGGCATCGTGCACCTGGTGCACCAGGGCATCATGAAGATCACGCTGTTCTTTACCGCCGGCAACTATGCCGAAACGCTGGGCATTCACAAGGTCAGCGAAATGAACGGCGTCGGCCGGCGCATGCCTGCCACGACACTGGCTTTCAGCGTCGCCGCACTGGGCATGATCGGCGTGCCGCCGGTGGCGGGTTTTGTCAGCAAGTGGTACCTGGGGTTGGGCGCCGTGGAGGCCGGTATGGCGAGCTGGGTGATGCCGGTGCTGATAACCAGCAGCATCCTCAATGCAGCGTATTTTCTTCCCGTGCTCTACCGGGCCTGGTTCCGCGATCCCGGCCCGGCCTGGCCGGCAGAGCACATACCGGCTGCGCGCTTCGAAACCAGCGCGGCCCTGCTGTGGCCGCCCGTGGTGACTGCCATGCTGGCACTGGCGGCCGGCCTGTTCGCCGCTGCTCCTTACAGCCCGCTGGAGTGGGCGACACTGATTGCGCACCGGGAGTATGGCCTGTGAACAGCCTGCTGCTGCTACTGGTCTGGTTGTTGCCCCTGTCACTAGCGGTCCTTGCCGGCCAGCGTTACGCCAGCTGGATCACGGTGATTGCGCCACTGCCTGCGCTGCTAGCGGCAGCCATCGTACCTGTTGGCAGCAGCGTTTCGCTAACCTGGCTGCTGCTCGGTGTCGAGCTTGGCCTGGACGACACCGGCCGCGTGTTTCTTCTATTCAGCGGCCTGCTGTGGCTCGTTGCAAGCCTGTATGCAGCCGGGAGCCAGGCAAGCGATCACAAGGCGACGCGGTTTCGTATTTTCTTCCTGCTGGCGATGGCGGGTAACCTGGGCCTGATTGTCGCGCAGGACATGGTGAGCTTCTACCTGGGCTTCACGCTGATGGGCCTGGCTGCCTACGGATTGATCGCGCATCCCGCATCACAGCATGCCAGGCGGGCGGCACGCCGTTACCTTGTCTGGACCATTGCCGGTGAAATGCTGCTGTTCGCTGCCATCGTCATGCTGGCACAGCAGCACAACGGCGCCCTGACCTTCAGTGCCCTGCAGTCAAGCACGCCGGCCGGGCTCGTGATGCTGCTGCTTCTCATCGGCTTCGGCATCAAGCTGGCGCTGCCCGGTCTGCACCTGTGGCTGCCGCAGGCCTATGCGGTCACCCCGACGCCTGCCGTTGCGGTACTCAGCGGCAGTATGATCAACGCCGGTCTACTGGGCTGGTTGCGTTTCCTGCCGGCTGGCGATACAGCACTCGTCGACTGGGGTCAGGTGCTGCTGGCCGCAGGTATTACCGGTATCTTCTTCGGCGCTGTAGCCGGGCTGTTACAACGCAGTCCACGCTTGCTGCTGGGCTATTCCAGCATCAGCAAGATGGGTGTGCTGACGAGCGCTATGGGAGTCGCACTGGCCTGGCCTGAGACGGCGCCTGTCGTGATCGCTGCAGTGGTCATCTTTGCGGCACACCACGCGCTGGTGAAAGGGGCCCTGTTTCTCGGGCTGGGCCTCGTCGAGCGTGATGGTCTGCGTCCGTGGATTCAGGTGGGACTGGTTTTTCTGGCACTCGCCCTGGCAGGTGCACCCCTGACCAGTGGCGCCTTCGCCAAATCCGTACTCACAGCCAGTCTTCCCGAGAGCGCGCAGCACCTGATAACACTGCTCGCGGCTGCCGCCTTCGTAACCACGCTGCTGATGGTGCGCTTCCTGTTGCTGGTGCGGAGATTGCGCGTCAGCAAGCCTTCGCCCCTCCCGACTGAATCGATAACCGCGTGGTTGATGCTGCTGGCAATCATTGCCGTCTTTCCCATCGTGATTGCACAGGCGGGGCAGCTCATGGCCAACACGGTACCGGTATTCCTCGGGGTACTTCTGTCTGTACTGGTACTGCTGGCAAGGCGGCGTTTTCCCGTGCATATCACCACCCGCCCCTATCGATCAGCGGCAACAGGTTTTGCCTTGCGATGCAGGCGCGGAATCCTGCACCTGGCCCACACCGGGGAGCTTGCTATCAAGACACTGCAGTCAGCAGTGCGCAAGCACCATGAGCGGCTGAGGCAAACCATGAAACATGGTTTGTTACGGCTGCGCCGCTGCAGTGATGATGACGAACGCTGGCAACTGGCTGGCAGCCTGTGGCTGGGCATCGGCGGTTTATTGCTGGCAGGATTTATTTTCACCCTATAGAAGCGGCGAGCAGGAGGCAACTGATGAAACGTTTCAAGAACATAGTTTTTCTTGCGGATCGCGACAAAGGGCTGTCCGCGTCACTCGACAGGGCTGTTGATATTGCAAAGACCAACGGCGCACGCCTGACAGTTATGGATGTGACTGCCGAGATTGGTATCGCCGACTATATCCAGCGAACATATTCCCTCGATCTGAATGCACAGCTAAGGGAACAGCGCATGCAGTTCCTGGAAACACTCACACGGCGCTATACAGACAAGGATATTCCGGTTTACACCCGGGTAGCGAGCGGAATACCTTTCATCGAGGTGGTGCGTGCCGTGCAACGCAATGCGTATGACCTGGTAATGAAGGTGGCAGAGCATGACAGCGGACTTGTTGCTTCGCTGTTCGGCAGTACCGACATGCACCTCATGCGGAAATGCCCCTGCCCTGTCTGGATCGACCGGGCGGGAGACGAACCTGCCTACCAGCGAATACTTGCCGCGGTTGATCCGTTTGATGATGAGTCCGGTAACCTGCAGCGATTGATACTGGACCTCGCCACCTCGCTCTCCGAACGTGAGCATGCGACGCTGGACGTGATGCATGCCTGGGAGATGCCTGGCGAGTCCATACTCGCCAACGGCAGGGGGCGCATCCCGCGCACTGAACTCGATTTGTTGCTCGAGGACACGGAAACCAGCCACCACGAGGCCCTGGATGCCCTGCTCTCGGCTTATGGCCTGAGCACCCGATGCAGCAATGTTCACCTGCACAAGGGCCGGCCGGCACAAATCATTTCCGCATACGCGAGGCAGCAGGCGCATGACCTCATTGTGATGGGCACCCTGGGAAGAGCGGGTATTACCGGTCTGTTCATAGGCAATACGGCGGAAGATGTACTGCGTGAAGCACAGACTGCAGTGCTGGCCGTCAAGCCGAACGGCTTCGTGACACCGATAGCATAGCGCTGTGAGATTCTGCCAGCCTGACACTGTAGCAAACCGACCTTGCTGCACCAGGCAGCGTCTATGCGTTGTGGCGGTTTTATCCTATAGTGTCACGAATGTCTGAACCACAGTTTCACAAGCGCTAATGTCCAGTCTGAATTACAAACACCTGCGTTACTTCTGGGCGGTTGCCGCAAACGGCACCATTGCCCGCGCCTCCGAGATGCTGCATGTCACACCCCAGACTATCAGTGGCCAGCTGCGTGAACTCGAGGAACAGATGAATGCCAGGCTATTTGAGAAAAGCGGCCGCAAACTGGCTCTGACCGAGACCGGCCGCCTGGTGTTTTCCTATGCCGATGAGATGTTTCGCCTCGGCGATGAATTGCAGGACGTTATGCAGGGACACATACCGGGCACGGCACTCACACTGACGGTTGGCGTCGCGATGGTGGTGCCCAAGCTGCTTGCTTACCGCGTGCTGGAGCCCGTGCTGCATATGCAGGAATCCGTGCGACTCGTTTGCCAGGAAGCAGCGCTGGCCGATTTGCTCGCTGACCTGTCGGTGCACAAGCTCGATCTTGTGCTGGCCGACGCGCCATTGAGTCCGGCGCTGAATATCCGCGCCTACAATCACCTGCTCGGTGAATCCGGTCTCAGTTTCTTCGCCACGCACAAGAAAGCACGTAAGTATGCGGGCAGATTTCCGCGCTCCCTGGATGGTGCACCGATGTTGATGCCGACGGCCAGCAGCGCGTTGAGACGCAGCCTTGAGCAATGGTTTGAACGCCAGCATATAAAGCCGGTGATTGTCGCGGAGTTTGAGGATCGCGCACTGATGAAGGCTTTCGGAGAAGCGGATGCCGGTATCTTCACCTCGCCGACGGCTGTTGAGGATGATGTTGTCGCGAAATACGGCGTGCGTGTTATCGGGCGCAGCGAAGACATCAAGGAACGTTTCTATGCCATTTCTGCCGAGCGCCGCATCAAGCACCCGGCAGTTTCCGCGATCACCGAAACAGCCCGCAGCGAATTGTTTACATCCTCCTGAAAACAGGCACAGATCCATGCTGGATTGCCTGTCACCACCCTCCCCTGGAATACCCACTCAACCTGTAGCAGTCCGGTCTCTGCTGCGCCTTTTTATCCCCTGGCTGAATTCACGGAGCACTCCCGATACTCGAGCTCGCGCCGCGGGTTCATGATCCGTGCAGTGCAGGTGCTACTGCAGGCTGTCGATTTGGCATTTTCATTCGGTTTTTACGAACTATTCGATGCCGCATTCCGAATTCATCTGCCACCAGCAAGCCGCTACAGTGTTAATCAAGCCAAACAGAACAGCGAGAGGAAACACCATGCGGACAGACATTCAAACACGCGGTTTTTCATTGACCGAGGCACTCGGGAAGCATGTACACAATCGTCTTGGCTTCACCTTCTTGTATGCGAGCAGTCGCGTGCAGCGCGTACGCGTAAGACTATCAGACCTTAACGGACCGCGAGGAGGCGTCGACAAATG
>Ga0316191_10000898_pt1 | contig 20136 bp, 15 predicted proteins | sample Eddworburr2cm_MG_FD_204928 | JGI IMG/M metagenome (GOLD analysis project Ga0316191, IMG submission 204928) | Coastal sediment microbial communities from Maine, United States - Eddy worm burrow 2 cm | ecosystem: Environmental > Aquatic > Marine > Coastal > Sediment | place: USA: Maine... | reverse complement strand
TCCCGAGAACCTGCTTGAGAGTGAACTGTTCGGTTATGAAAAAGGTGCCTTCACGGGCGCTGCCAGGCAAACGCCGGGCAAGATCGAAACTGCTTCCGGTGGCACCCTGTTCCTGGACGAGATTGGCGATATGCCCGCACCGTTGCAGGCCAAGTTGCTGCGCTTCCTGCAGGAGCGTGTCATTGAGCGTGTTGGCGGCCGCAAGGAAATTCCGGTGGATGTGCGGGTACTGTGTGCTACCCACAAGGACCTGCATGAGTTGATTCGGGTCAACCAGTTTCGTGAAGATCTTTACTACCGTGTCAGTGAGGTCAGTATCTCGATTCCGGCATTAAAAGACCGTGAAGGCGATGCCTTGTTGCTTGCGCGCGTGTTCCTCGAGCGCATCAGCAAGCAGCAGGGCAAACAGGATCACCACTTCAGCAAGGACGCGATGGCGGCCATTGAGAACTATGCCTGGCCGGGTAATGTCAGGGAGCTGGAGAATCGTGTGAAACGTGCCGTGATCATGGCCGAACACAAGATGCTGACTGCCAGTGACCTGGAGCTGGGTGGCAGTTCTGCCGAGGAGCTGGCGACCTTTAATTTACGCGAGATACGCGATCGTTCAGACCGCAAGGCAACCGTCCGTGCGCTCAATCATGTAGGTGGCAAGGTATCACAGGCAGCCGAGTTGCTCGGCATCAGTCGACCAACCATGTACGACCTGCTGCGCAAGTTTGACCTGAAGCCTAAATAGTTTCCATCCATAAACGTTGTAATTTCTCTCGCAAAGGCGCCAAGAAAGAATTTTTGGCTCTTCCCCAGATCGGGTGGGTATACCAAGATCATTGTGTCTCTCGCAGAGACGCAAAGTACGCCAAGGAAGAATGATATTTACCTGCTAAACCATCGCTTAGGCATGCAAAACTCAAGTATCTCTTTGCGTGCTTGGCGTCTTGGCGAGAGTAATATCACGCATTGATCATAAGCGACGCCCACTCGATTTGGTGAAGACCCGAATTTTTTATGTTTTTTCTAACGAATAAGGATAACTTTGCGATCTTTGCGTCTTGGCGAGATTTATTCTTTACTGAAATGTTTTCTGTAGGTGCTTAATAAATTCCTCCGCCTTCATAAAACCGACCAGGCGGTGTTTACGTTGTTCCTGGCCGTCTGTGTCAAAGAACAGGATGGCTGGTGGAGCAAATAATTTGAAATGATTGAGCAGTGCAAGGTCTTCGCTGTCGTTGTCGGTCACGTCCGCCTGTAACAGCGTTGCCCCGGCAAGTGCAGCCTGCACCCGGGGATCAGAGAAGGTGTAGTCCTCCATCTTCAGGCAATAGGTACACCAGTCGGCATAGAAATCCAGCATCACCGGTTTACCTGCTGCGCCACTGTTTTGCAGTGCCCCGTTGAAGTCGGCAATGGTCTTGATGCGCTGGAACTGCAAGTGTTGGGAGCTGTGTACGCCGCTACCACTGACAGTGACCGCGGTCGTGATATTTCGTAACGGGTTGAGAGGGTCACGCGCGCCGGTGGTTGCGCCGATAATCAGGATCACGCCGTAGATCAACATGGCAATACCCAGCCCCTTCCACAGGCGGTCCCAGCCGGAGGCTTCCTCGGGCAGTGCGTCCAGTGCCCGCATGTAGATGGCCGGGATGATCAGTAACAGCGCCCACAGTATCAGTGTGACGGGACCTGGAAGTATGCGTTCCAGCATCAGGATGGCGACACCCAGCAGGATGACACCAAACACGGCCTTGACAGTGTTCATCCAGCTGCCTGCCTTGGGCAGTAACTTGCCCCCGGATGCACCAATGATCAGCAGTGGTGCACCCATGCCGTTACCGAGTGCGAACATCGCCAGTGCACCGGTGAGGTAGTCACCGCTCTGACTGGTATAAATCAGCGCACCGATCAGGACGGGGCCGGCGCAGGGGCCGACGATCAGGGCCGAGAGTACGCCCATGACGGCCACGCCAAGCAGTGTGCCGCCCTTCATGCTGTTGCTGGTGTTGCTGAGTCTGGATTGCAGGGCGGCCGGTAACTGAAGATTGAAAAAGCCGAACATGGACAGTGCCAGAGTAACGAACACCAGCGCAAAGAAACTGAGGATCCACGGATTCTGGAAGAAGGCCTGCACCCCTGCGCCGATCTGTGCCGAGACCACGCCGATGATTGCGTAGGTCACCGCGATGGCCTCGACATAAATCAGTGACAGGAAGAAGGCCTTGCCGGTCGTGACCTTGCTACCCTGACCGACGATGATGCTCGACAGAATCGGGATCATCGGATACATGCAGGCGGTGAATGCCAGCAGCACCCCGGCCGCAAAAAAGAACAGCACGGCCCACAGCAGGCTGCTGTCCTTCAGGACATTGGCAAAATCGTCCTGGCTGGTCGAGGATATGGAGGTGGTCTGATTATCAGGCATGCTGACTGGCGAGATCGCCGTCGCCTTGCCCGGATCCATGGCCGGCAGTGCAACTGCCAGCTGTTTCTTGATGGGCGGGTAACAGATCCCCTTTTCGGCACAACCCTGGTAACCCAGTTGCAGGGTAATGTCGGTGGCCTCGCTGGCTGCACGCTGCAGTGCTACCCGGGCGTGTACCTCATTATAAAATACCTGTACATCTCCGAAATACTCATCGTGCTTGACCTTGCCGTCCGGGAGTTCGGCAGTACCCAGCGTGACACCCTCGCCATCGACCAGTGTGATGCTGAGTTTGTCACGATAAAGATAATAGCCTTCGGCAATAATCCAGCGAACTAGCAGTTCTGTGGGTGTCTCAATAATGATGTCGGGGGAGAATGCAACATCCGGGTCCAGAAATTCATCCTCGTCATTGCCGAGCCCCAGCTTGTCACTGAAGGCATTCAAGGCCTGTAGCGCCGTACTGGCATTCGATGCCGCAGGGGCGGCCACGATGTTATCCAGTTTCAGTGTGGCCAGTTGGGTCTGTGGCGGATAACACACGCCGATATCGGCGCAGCCCTGGGACACGGCCTTTAGCTGTATGGTGCCCGGTCCTGCAGCTGTGCGGCTGACGGGGATGCTTATCGAGACCTGTTTGCGGAACGTGGCGATCTTGCCGAAGAACTCATCCTCCTTGATCTTGCCGGCCGGCAGCGTTGGTTCCCCGAGTTCCACACCGGGGGTCTCGGTGCTGAAGCGTATGCGGTCGCGGTACAGGTAGTAACCGTCCGCGATGTCCCAGCGGACCTGCAGCGTGGCGTCATCTGCGGCACTGACGCTAATGGCAAAGGCCTTGTCAGGTTCCAGCAGCTCCTGCTCCAGGCCGCCGACCTCGTCCAGTGCAGAGGCCGCGCCTGCGGACAGTGCCAGCAGCAGGGCCAGGGTGTCTTTGAGTATTTTCCCGGGTATTTTCATGGTGACTTGAGGTTGTTTGTTATCCAGTTCAAATAGTTGTTGTTGCCGTCCTGTATTCGGACAGAGATGACTTCCGGAAGTTCGTACGGATGCAGGGCCAGGATGCGCGTCTCCAGCCGGGGCCAGACGGCAGCACTGGTCTTGATTAGCAGCAGCAGTTCCTCGTCGTGTTCGATAGCACCTTCCCAGCGGTAGACCGACTGTATCGCCGGGATGATGTTGACGCAGGCAGCCAGCTGTTCCGTCACCAGTGCCCTGGCGATACGTGTGGCCGTGTCCTGGTCCGGGACCGTGCACAGTCCAATTCGCGGCTCAGCAGGCATTTATGAAATATACCGGAATGACACTGACTTAAACACCTTGCCACGGAAGCACACGGAAGAAAGTGAAAACTTGAAAACAAGATATTAATAGCCATGGAATCCACGAAATCCACTGAAGAAAAAATGCCAGACAACAATTTTTCCGTGTTCTTCCGTGGATTCCGTGGCTATTATTCAGTTATGTCACCTTTTCCCGTCCTGCTGTTGCTGTTCCTGCTCGTTCCGCTCATCGAGATCTATGTCATGATCCAGGTCGGCGGCATCATCGGGGCGCTGCCCACGGTGTTGCTGGTGGTACTGACGGCCGTGGCCGGGGCCACCCTGGCACGGTTTCAGGGCATGGCGACCCTGCAGCGACTGCAGGCCACCCTGGCACGGGGGGAGGCCCCGGCCATCGAGGTGTTTGAGGGGGTGCTGCTGCTGGTGGGCGCCCTGTTGTTGCTGACCCCCGGGTTTATTACTGATCTGCTGGGTTTTGCCTGTTTGATACCGATTACACGCCGGGCATTGGCATTCTGGGCCCTGAAACGATTCACCGTAGTGACTCCCGCCGGTCCTGGCCAAAAAACCCCGGGCGGGCATCAGCCGCGGACGCTGGAAGGAGAATTTCACCGGGACGACGAATGAAACCCGAAAAATAATGGCCACGGAATCCACGAAATCCACAGAAAAATAAATGCCTTACGAATAAATATTTTCGTGTTCTTTCGTGAATTTCGTGGCTATGTAATAAAAACAGGCACTTGGCTTAACTCTGTTCAGCATCCATATCCCTTGACAGGCCGCGCTTCATGACTATCATTAGCACTCACTAGAGGCGAGTGCTAACAATTGGCGCGCCATTTTGTCCATTGCAAGTGAAAGCTAGATTGAAGGAGATCAAAGTTGATGAATATCCGTCCATTGCACGATCGCGTGATTCTGAAGCGCATGGAAGAAGAAACCACCTCTGCAGGTGGAATTGTAATACCAGACTCTGCAGCAGAAAAGCCAGTCCGGGGTGAAATTGTAGCGGCTGGAACGGGAAAGCGTCTTGAAAGTGGTGAAATTATCCCTCTTGATGTAAAGGTTGGCGATACCGTGCTGTTTGGCAAGTATTCCGGCACCGAGGTCAAGATGAATGGTGATGAGCTGCTGGTGATGCGTGAAGATGACATTATGGGTGTGATCGAGGCCTGAGCCGCACCACCTGAACTCAGCGAACTGTAATTAACCGATTGATATAAGAGGATTTGTCATGACGGCAAAAGAAGTGAAATTTGGAGATGACGCCCGTGCACGCATGGTGGCAGGTGTCAATGTGCTGGCCAACGCGGTCAAGGTGACGCTGGGGCCGAAGGGTCGCAACGTGGTGCTGGACAAGGCCTTCGGTGCGCCGACGATTACCAAGGACGGCGTGTCTGTTGCCAAGGAAATCGAACTGGAAGACACGTTTGAGAACATGGGCGCCCAGATGGTGAAGGAAGTGGCCTCCCAGACTTCGGATGTGGCTGGTGACGGTACCACGACTGCTACGGTGCTGGCCCAGGCCATGGTACGTGAGGGCATGAAGGCAGTGGCTGCCGGCATGAACCCGATGGACCTGAAGCGCGGCATTAAAAAGGCAGTGTCCCAGGTGGTCGAGAATCTCGAGGGCTTGTCTTCACCCTGTGCCGACAACAAGGCTATTGCCCAGGTGGGCACCATCTCCGCCAATTCCGACGAGTCCGTCGGTGGCATTATCGCCGATGCGATGGAGAAGGTCGGTAAGGAAGGCGTTATCACCGTTGAAGAGGGTTCTTCCCTGGAGAACGAGCTGGATGTGGTAGAAGGTATGCAGTTTGATCGCGGCTACCTGTCACCGTATTTCGTCAATAACCAGGACAACATGTCCACCGAGCTCGAAGATCCCTTTATCCTGATCCACGACAAGAAGGTCACCAATATTCGTGATCTGCTGCCGGTACTCGAAGGGGTAGCCAAGTCCGGCAAACCGCTGCTGATTATCGCCGAAGACGTGGAAGGTGAAGCGCTGGCCACCCTGGTGGTCAACAGCATTCGCGGCATCGTCAAGGTATGTGCCGTCAAGGCACCGGGTTTTGGTGATCGTCGCAAGGCCATGCTGCAGGATCTTGCGATTCTGACCGGTGGCCAGGTGATTTCCGAGGAAGTCGGTCTGTCCCTTGAAAAGGCCAGTCTGGATGACATGGGTACTGCCAAGCGTGTTGTGATTACCAAGGAAAACACCACGGTAATCGACGGTGCCGGCCGCAAGGAAGACATCGAGGCCCGTGTACAGCAGGTCCGTGCGCAGGTCGAGGATTCCAGCTCCGATTACGACAAGGAGAAGCTGCAGGAACGTATGGCCAAGCTGGCCGGCGGTGTTGCGGTCATCAAGGTGGGTGCTGCGACTGAAGTTGAAATGAAAGAGAAAAAGGCGCGTGTTGAAGATGCTCTGCATTCGACCCGTGCTGCCGTGGAAGAAGGTGTGGTTCCCGGGGGTGGTGTCGCGCTGATTCGCGCCATGTCATCGATCAAGGATCTTAAAGGTGCCAACCATGACCAGGCCATGGGTATCCAGATTGCCCTGCGTGCCATGGAAGAACCGCTGCGCCAGATCTGTGAGAATGCCGGTGAGGAATCCTCGGTTATCCTGAATCAGGTGGCCAGTAACAGCGGTAACTACGGTTACAACGCCGCTAGCGGTGAATATGGTGACATGATCGAGATGGGTATTCTTGATCCCACCAAGGTCACCCGTTTTGCACTGCAGAATGCGGCCTCTGTGGCCGGCCTGATCATTACCACGGAAGCCATGGTGGGTGATGCGCCAGCAGACAGTGCCGGCGGTGGTGCTCCTGATATGGGCGGCATGGGCGGTATGGGTGGTATGGGTGGCATGGGCGGCATGATGTAAGCTAGCCTGACCCTGTAGTACCAATAAGCCCCGCTGGTGACAGCGGGGCTTTTTTTGCCTACAGGGAGGAGGTGAGACCGGGAACCGGTCGAGAGGCTAGCCTGGGCCATGTAGGTACGTCGCGGGAGGCAGGATGCCGGGAGCGGCGTGTCAGGGATTAGGTTCGTTCTCGTTATGCACCTGCGATTAGCTCTCGAGCAGTTTCCGCAGCCCGTCTTCAAATGCCACTACCGGTTCCCAGTCCAGATATTCCCTGGCCGCACTGATATCCGCACGCGAATGCTTAATGTCACCCTGCCGGCCCTGTTGGTACTGTGGTTCAAACGGCTGGTCCTTGATATTACATATCGTCTTCAACAGGTCGTTGATTGACAGTTTGCCGCCAGTGGCGATGTTGATGGCCTTGCCGGCGGCGGCCGGCGAGGTGGCTGCCTTGATGTTGGCCTCCACGACATCCGACACATAGACAAAATCCCGCGTCTGTTCGCCATCGCCGTAGATGGTAGGCTGCTTGCCCTGGTTCAGAGTGTCCGAAAAAATCGAGATGACCCCGGAGTAGGGTGAAGACGGGTCCTGGCGTGGGCCAAAAACGTTGAAGTAACGGAGTGAAACGGTTTCCAGTCCGTACAGGTGGGTGTACATTTGGCAGGCCTGCTCGGAGGCCAGCTTGTCGACGGCGTATGGTGACAGCGGTTTCACCGGCATGGACTCCTGCTTGGGCAGTTCCGGCAGGTCACCATAGACCGCAGCCGAACAGGCAAACATGACACGCTTTACCCCGGCATGACGGGCTGCCTCGAGAATGTTCAGGGTGCCACGATAATTGACGCGCTCACTGGACAGCGGGTTGCCGACCGTTTCAGGAACGGAGGCAATAGCGGCTTCGTGGAACACGATATCCACCTGCTCCATTGCTGCGCGCACGGTATCGTAGTCGCCGACATCACCTTCAATCACCTTGACGTCAGCGGATGCCGGGATGTTTTCATGTTTGCCGGTTGAAAAATTATCCAGGATGCGGACGCGGTGCCCGTCGGCCAGTAATCGATCACTGATGTGCGAGCCAATAAAACCGGCGCCGCCGGTCACCAAAAATAGCATGTAAGATCCTTGCCTGTGTCTTCAATTGTCAGACGATTGTAGCAGAGAAGATTTTGTAGGAGCGCATCGCATGCGCGAATGTTTTAAATCGCGCATGCGATACGCTCCTACGGATGGTTTTTACTCCGGGCTAGACCTGTACCGCCAGTTACTGATTTACTATGAATATATAGAAAATCTTTCTATGGAATCACTTGCCTCGTTTTCAACTTCTTCCTCGTCCCTGGGTTCTTCCTTCTCGGTCAGGCTCAGGTCGACCTCTGCCGATTTCTTTTCTACCTTGTCGGTGTTCAGGCTGAGTGTGAGACGCAGGTTGTTGGGGGAATCAGCATTTTTCAACGCCTCGTCGGCACTGATTCTGCCAGCCTCGACCAGCTTGTACAGGGCCCTGTCGAAGGTCTGCATGCCGAGGTTTTCCGATTTCTGCATGACCTCCTTGATTTCATGGATATCCCCGCGACGAATCATATCCTGCACCAGCGGTGTGCCCAGCAGGATTTCCACGGCCGCGGCGCGTTTGCCGTCGGCGGTCTTGATCAGTCGTTGCGAGACAAAGGCGCGCAGGTTCAGTGACAGGTCGAGCAGCAACTGGTTGCGGCGGTCCTCGGGAAAGAAATTAATAATGCGGTCGAGTGCCTGGTTGGCGTTGTTGGCATGCAGGGTGGAAATGGCGAGGTGCCCGGTCTCGGCAAATGCCAGTGCGTGTTCCATGGTATCCCGGTCACGGATCTCGCCAATGAGGATGACATCCGGCGCCTGCCGCAGGGTGTTCTTCAGGGCGTCTTCGTAACTGTCGGTGTCAACGCCAACCTCGCGCTGGTTGACGATTGATTTCTTGTGGGCGTGGACGAATTCGACCGGATCCTCGATGGTGATGATATGGCCGGCATTATTGGTGTTGCGGTAATCGATCAGTGATGCCAGCGAGGTGGACTTGCCTGAACCGGTGGCGCCGACGAACAGTACCAGTCCGCGTTTTTCCATAATGACATCCGTCAGTATCGATGGCAGTCCCAGCAGCTCCCAGTTTGGTATATCGGTTTTGATGTTGCGAATCACCAGTGAAATACTGTTGCGCTGGCGGAAGATATTCACCCTGAACCGACCGATACCTTCTGCGGAGATCGCCAGATTCATTTCCGGTTTCTTTTCGAACTCGGCGATTTGTTCGCTATCCATTACGGCGTAGGCAATGTCCTTGACCTGTTCCGCGCTGAGCGTCGTCTCTTCAAGTGGTTGCAGCGTGCCATCAAGTTTTACACTGGGTGCAGCACCACTGCTTAAATACAGGTCCGATGCGTCTTTATCCACCATGGTCCTTAGATAGGCCTTGAAATCCATATATACCCCCGGCTGGTCATGTACTCCTTCAAGATGATATTGACGGGTTCAGCGCTCCTGTGGTGTTTCGCAGAAAGGCGCCGTGCGCAGGCAATGGCCAGAGCCATTGTCAAGCGCGGCAACACCGCTGCGGGACACCACAGGAGCGCCCGAAGGGTTGGCCTGTCAGCGTTCATGGCTATGTTGCACCTCTTGGAAAGGACTATGGCCATTCCCTGCGAGGTGCGCCTCGCCCTGAACGCTGACAGACCAACTGAAGCCGTCAATATCATCTTGAAGGAGTACTTGTATATAATCAGAGTCAAATGAGGTAGAACTGTCGGCCAGTGACCGGACTAACTTAAACAACCACAATGACAAGCTCGACGTACACGCCAATGGCTATTAACCGCTTGCACACAGGCGGGTTGCCAGCGGTATTGCGCGAGCAGTTGACCGAATCATGGGAAGCCTTTGTAGAGGCCTCCAGGGAGGGGCAATTCCCGGTTCCCACCAATCCGGATTTCACCACCAGCCTGCTGCGTGTCTGGGCCTGCAGTGATTTTGTGGCACAAACCTGCATAAACGATCCCGCGGTGTTCTATGGGCTGTTGAGCAGCGGCGACCTGCTGGCCGATTACGCAAGCGGTGAATATCAACGCAAGCTCAAGCGTGTTTTAAAGGATGTCAGCGAGAGCACGGCACTGGGTCAAACGCTGCGTGATTTTCGTCGCCGGGAGATGCTGCGTATCGCATGGCGTGATCTGGCCGGTTGGGCATCGCTGGACGAAGTGCTCCACGATCTCTCCGCACTGGCTGATGCCTGTGTGAGTATTGCCCTTGATTGCCTTGGCAGCTGGGCCGTGAAGCGTTTAAACGCACGCGGGAAAAAGATCAAGCCGGAAATGGTTGTGCTTGGTATGGGCAAGCTGGGCGCCGCTGAGCTGAATTTTTCCTCTGACATTGATTTGATCTTTGCCTATCCGGAAGCAGGCGCCGGCTGGAAACGCCAGTCGCTCAGCGCGGATGAATTCTATTTGCAGCTTGGGCAACAGCTCATCCAGGTGCTGGATACTCATACCGAACATGGTTTTGTCTACCGGGTCGACATGCGCCTGCGACCCTATGGTGACAGTGGCCCGCTGGCGGCAAATTTTGATGCGCTGACTGATTACTATCAATCACAGGGTCGTGAGTGGGAACGCTATGCCATGATCAAGGCACGCCCGGTTGCCGGTCCGGAAAAGCCTGCCAGGCAGCTGATGAAGTTGCTGAAACCCTTTGTGTATCGGCGTTACCTGGATTTCAGCGCATTTGAGTCGCTGCGCAATCTCAAGGAACAGATTGTGCGCGAAGTCGAGCGCAAGGGCATGCAGGACAACGTCAAGCTGGGGCCGGGTGGTATCCGTGAAATTGAATTTATCGTGCAGGCCTTTCAGCTGGTGCGTGGCGGCCGCCAGTCACTATTGCGGCAGCGCGGGGTGCTGGATATCCTGGACGCACTGGCGGTACTGGGTTATCTGCCTGCGCATGTCACCCTGCAACTGACCGAGGCCTATCAATTTCTGCGCCGTACCGAGAACCGTTTACAGGCATGGGCAGATCAGCAGGTGCATGAACTGCCGGAAGATGAACAGGGCAAGGTGCGGCTGGCCTTTGCCATGGGGTTTTCCGGCTGGGAAGCATTTGAACAGGCACTCAATATGCACCGGCAACTGGTGCAGGAACATTTTGAACAGGTGTTTGCCGCACCCGAAACCCGGGTTTCTGATGCCCAGCGCGACCAGACACCCGGTTTGTCCGATGTGTGGCAGGGTACGGCAGACCCGGTGGATGCCATTGCCGCCTTGTCGGCTGCCGGCTACCAGGATGCTGAAGAGACCCTGCAATGGTTGACAGAATTTAGTGGCGGACCGGTGACCCGATACCTGGGTGAGCAGGGGCGGCAACGGCTCGATGAGCTGATGCCGCTGGTGCTGCAGGCGGCGGCGTCCGCAACGCCACCCTTGCCAGTACTGAAGCGCCTTGGTGAGTTACTGGAAGCCATTTCCGGACGTACCACCTACCTCTCGTTGCTGCTTGAGAATCCGATGGCGTTGTCGCAACTCACACAGTTGTGTGCGGCCAGCAGCTGGGTTGCCGCACAGTTAACGCATTATCCCATTCTGCTCGATGAGTTGCTGGATCCGCGCACCCTGTATGACCCGCTGGACAAAGCGGGTTTGCAGGGTGTGCTGGACGTGCGGCTGGCAGGCATACCCGGCGACGATCTTGAACAGCAGATGGACCAGTTGCGGCAGTTCAAGCAGGCCTCGGTATTGCGTGTTGCCGCGACCAATATCGTCACTGAGTTACCGGTAGCCAGGGTTGGAGACCATCTCACCTGTATTGCCGAAACGGTACTGGAACGCGTATTGCAACAGGCATGGGATCAACTGGTGGCACGTCACGGCATGCCGGGCTATCTGCGCCACGGCAAACTCTGCGAGGCCAGCTTCGGGATTGTCGCCTATGGCAAACTGGGTGGTTATGAGCTGGGTTATGGCTCGGACCTGGATATTGTGTTCCTGCATGACAGTAGTGGCAATGAACAACACACGGCCGGTCCGAAAGTGCTGGATAACAGTGAATTCTTCACCCGCCTGAGCCAGCGCATTATTCATTACCTGAACACCTATACCTCGGCAGGGATTCTCTACGAAGTCGATATGCGGTTGCGCCCGAACGGTTCCTCGGGTCTGCTGGTCAGCAGCCTTGAGGCCTTCGCCGAGTATCAGCGCCGCAGTGCCTGGACATGGGAGAACCAGGCGCTGGTGCGCGCGCGCGTGGTGGCCGGTAGCGGTCAGATCGAACGCCAGTTCGAGCGCATTCGTTCAGGCGTGCTGGCGCGTCCACGCGATGTCGTGAAATTACGCCATGAAGTCAAGGAAATGCGCCAGCGCATGCGCGGGGAGCTGGACAAGACAAACTCGCAGCAGGTGGACCTGAAGCAGTGCCGGGGTGGTATCGTTGATATTGAATTTATGGTTCAATGTGCCGTTCTGCTGTGGTCTGATGAACACCCGGAGTTACTCAGGTACCCGGATAATCTGCGGTTGCTGGATACAATCGCCCGGGCGGGTCTGATGCCCGGGGAGGATGCAGCACAACTGGCAGACGCGTATTGCACCATCCGGCATCACATTAACCACCTTGCCCTGCAGGAACAGCCGAGTGTCGCCGGCAATGACGTGCTGCTTGATCAGCGGTCTGCCGTTGCTGGTATCTGGGACCGGTTTATGGGTGAGTGATGATGAAGCTTAATCTTAAGAACTTGCCACGGAAGAAAGTGAAAACAAGATATTAATAGCCACGGAATCCACTGAAAGATAAATGTCTAACAAAAAATCTTTCCGTTTTCTTCCGTGGATTCCGTGGCTAATTAAAGATTTTAGGAGATTCAATTATGTCAATGGCTGACCGTGACGGCGTCATCTGGATGGATGGCGAGCTGGTACCCTGGCGCGAGGCACAGGTACATGTGTTAACGCATTCCCTGCATTACGGTATGGGTGTGTTTGAAGGCGTGCGCGCCTACAAGACTGACAAGGGTGCGGCGATCTTCCGTCTGCAGGAACACACCCGGCGCCTGTTCGGCTCGGCACATATCATGATGATGCCGGTGCCCTGGGACCAGGAAACGATCAACGCAGCGCAAATAACCGCGGTGCGCGAAAATCGCCTGGAGTCCGCCTATATTCGCCCCCTGTTTTTCTACGGTGCTGAGGGCATGGGACTGCGTGCCGATAATCTCAGGGTGCATGCCATGGTGGCGGCCTGGGACTGGGGTTCCTACCTGGGAGCCGACAACATGGAGAAGGGGATTCGCATCAGGACCTCGTCCTATACCCGTCATCATGTCAACATCACCATGTGCAAGGCAAAGGCGACCGGCAACTACATCAACTCCATGCTGGCCCTGAGTGAGGCGCTGCAAACCGGTTATGACGAGGCCATGTTGCTGGACGATCACGGCTTTGTCGCCGAGGGCAGTGGGGAGAATATCTTTATCGTGCGTGATGGCGTGTTGTACACGCCGGACACCAGTTCGGCACTGGAAGGCATTACCCGTGACACCCTTATGGAACTGGCGGCTGATAGTGGTCTGACGGTGCGTGAAAAACGCATTAGCCGTGACGAGGTGTACCTGGCGGACGAGGCGTTTTTTACCGGTTCGGCGGCGGAAGTGACACCGATTCGTGAAGTGGATAACCGCATTATTGGCAACGGCAGTCGCGGGCCGGTCACCGAACAATTGCAATCACTCTACTTTGATGTCGTGCACGGCAGGGTCGATAAATACAGCGACTGGTTGACCGTGGTCTAGTCTTTACCCACAAATAGTGTAATTTATCTCGCAGAGACGCAAAGACGCCAAGAAAAGACTATTAATATGCTTTTGATGGCAATCAGGTTTAACTTTGCGATCTTGGCGTCTTGGCGAGAGTTATTCTTTCTGAATGAACGCAAGTCTGGCCGGACTGCATAAATCGTGTTGCGATGAAGCTTGCATTCGTCCTCTTCAAGTATTTTCCCTATGGTGGCTTGCAGCGCGACATGCTGCGCATGGCCGTCGCCTGCCAGCAACGCGGTTATGAAATACATGTCTACACCCTCTCCTGGCAGGGTGACATCCCCGCAGGATTCCAGGTGCACCAACTGCCCGCGCGGGGTGTCAGGAACTTTGTCAGATACCGGAACTTTATAAAGCTGCTGGGGCAACATTTGCAGCACAATCCGGTGGCTGCCGTGGTCGGTTTTAACAGGATGAGCGGCCTGGATGTTTACTATGCCGCCGATCCCTGTTTCCGTCAGGAGCACGTTGAAAACAAGTCCCGCCTGGTCTGGCTGCTGGGCCGCTACCGGTTTTTTCTGCAACAGGAAGAAGCGGTGTTCGGTGCTGCATCAAAGACGCTGGTGCTGATGATTTCAGCGTTGCAGTTGCAGTACTACAAGCAGTATTACGGCACGCCGGACAGCCGTATCCGTATGCTGCCGCCCGGTATTTCCAGGGACCGCATGGCGGCGGAGAGCAGGGGCCAGATACGTGCCGCATTTCGGCAGGAGTTCGGGCTGGCAGATGATCAGCTATTGCTGCTGTCAGTGGGGTCCGGGTTCAACATGAAGGGCTTTGACCGCGGCCTGGTGGCCGTGGCTGCGTTACCGGTGACGCTACGCCAACGGGTGCGCCTGTTTATCATCGGTCAGGACAAACAGGATCCGGTGCAGCGGTTGGTGAAACGGCTGGGTCTGCAGGAAAACGTCCGATTGTTTACGGGGCGGGATGACATTCCGCGTTTTCTTCAGGGTGCCGACCTGCTGCTGCATCCGGCGCGCCATGAGAACACCGGTACGGTGCTCGTTGAAGCCATTGTGGCCGGTCTGCCGGTATTGACGACCGCGACCTGTGGTTATGCCTTTCACGTGGAGAATGCCGCTGCCGGACGCGTGGTGCCATCGCCGTTTCGGCAGTCGCTACTCAACCAGGTGTTGCATGAGATGCTGTGCTCTGAACAACACGAGACCTGGGCGGCCAATGGTATTGCCTATGGCCGCCGCGAGGACCTGTACAGCCTGCATGAGAAGGCGGCGGAGTATATTCATGAGCATGTAAAAATCAAACGAGTCCTGATCACGTGAGTGCTGTCCTGATAATCGCGCCATCCTGGGTCGGTGACATGGTGATGGCCCAGAGTCTGTTCATGGTGCTCAAGGCGCAGGATGGTGAACGGGCGATTGATGTACTGGCACCGGGCTGGACGCGGGTACTGCTGGAACGGATGCCGGAAGTGCGTGAGGCGATCGATATGCCCCTGGGGCATGGTGAACTCAAGTTGCTGACCCGCCGTCGCCTGGGTATTGACTTGCGTGCCGGACACTACCAGCAGGCCATCGTGCTGCCCAATTCCCTGAAATCCGCACTGGTTCCCTTTTGGGCGCGCATCCCGTTGCGTAGCGGCTATGTTGGCGAAATGCGGCAATGGTTGCTAAATGACTGCCGCCGCCTCGACAAGCTGCGACTGGTGATGACGGTGCAGCGTTTCATTGCACTGGCTCTTGCGGATGGGGAGGACCTGCCGGAACCGCTGCCGGCCCCGGCCCTGATCACGAACCATGAGAACGGTTATGCGGCACTGCAACGGCTGGACCTGGATCCTGATAAAAAGCCCGTGCTGGCGCTGTGCCCGGGTGCCGAGTTTGGTGCGGCAAAGAAGTGGCCGGAGGCCTACTATGCCGAGGTTGCACGGGAATGGCTGGCGCAGGGCTGGCAGGTGTGGCTGTTCGGCTCGGTGAATGACGAGTCGGTATGCGACAGTATTAATGCGCAGACGCGGGGACGCTGTGAAAATCTTGCCGGCCGCACCCGCCTTGAAGATGCCATCGACCTGCTGGCAATGGCGAGTTTTGTGGTGTCCAATGACTCGGGCCTGATGCACATCGCAGCGGCCCTGCAGCGACCGATGGTGGCGATCTATGGTTCATCCGATCCCGGGTTTACCCCGCCGCTGTCAGAGGCTGCCAGGGTTGAGCGGCTGGGGCTGGACTGCAGTCCCTGTTTTCAGCGTGAGTGTCCGCTGGGTCACCTCAATTGTCTCAATGAGCTGAAACCGGCGCGCATTCTTGCGGCGATGGAAGAGGTGATGCGGCGGTGAGGGTCCTGATTATTAAAACGTCTTCACTGGGCGATGTATTGCATACCCTGCCGGCCGTTACCGATGCCACACGGCATAAACCCGACATCCGTTTTGACTGGGTGGTGGAGGAGGCCTTTGCCGAGGTGCCGGTGTGGCATGCGGCCATTGATGAGGTGATACCGGTGGCGTTACGGCGCTGGAAGCATCGTCCGTTACAGGTGCTGCGTAGCGGTGAACCACAGGCGGCAGTCAGGCAGTTGCGCAGACGGCACTATGATCACATCATCGATGCCCAGGGACTCATCAAGAGCGCCGTGATGGCACGCCTTGCGCGTGGTCCTCGCTCGGGTCTGGATCGTGACAGTGCCCGTGAACCCGTTGCAGCCCGTGCCTATAACCACCGCTTTGCCATTGCACGCAATCAACATGCAGTGCAGCGGGTAAGGCAGTTGTTTGCAGCGGCACTGGATTATCCGGTGTCGGATGAGTCACCTGATTACGGCATCAAACAACATTTCCCACAGCGTGCACGGCAGCCTTATCTGGTGTTTCTGCATGGCACGACCTGGCCGACGAAACACTGGCCGGATGATTACTGGCTCAGGCTGGCCGCCATGGCGGCAGCTGCCGGCCTGCAGGTAAAAATCCCCTGGGGCAATGCCATTGAGCAGCAGCGTGCGCAACAGATTGCGGCAGTTGCTGATGCCATCGAGGTATTGCCCCGCATGCAACTCGGCGAACTGGCTGCGGTGATCGCCGCCGCCGGAGCGGTCGTCGGTGTGGACACCGGGCTGGTACATCTGACGGCAGCCCTCGGTACGCCGTGTATCACCCTGTATGGTTCAACGGACCCCGGTTTGATCGGGACACTGGGCGAGTCACAGTTACAACTGCAGGTACAATTTCCGTGTGCACCCTGCCAGCAGCGGAAGTGCCACTACCCGGATAAGGCTGAGGTGTTTCCCGCTTGCTACGGTACGCTGGATCCGGAGCGGGTGTGGTCAGAACTCAGTCAGATGTTGGTGCAGATTGTGGATGCTGGATCAACCTGACAAAAATATTATGGCCACGGAATCCACGGAAGAACACGGAAAAATTACTTCCCATCCATTAACGCTGTAATTTCTCTCGCAAAGGCGCAAAGGCGCAAAGGCGCAAAGGAATAATTTTAGTATGTCTTTGATATTAAATAAGTTATAGCTTTGCGTCTTGGCGAGAATTATTCTTTCTGGATGGACAAAGTAGGCTTTTATCTTTCAGTGTTCTTCCGTGGATTCCGTGGCCAATAAATAAAATCTGGTCCTGCAGCCGTTATTGCCAAATTTAGGCCTTTTTGACCTGCCCGGCCAGATGAATCACGTTGTCGGGCAGTTCCTTGTCGATGTGATGCAGTTCAGGCACCAGGGTGGCGATGCCTTTTAACAGGGCTTTTTCGTCATAGTGCTTGCAGGCCGTTTCCATCTCGCAGATCAATTTATACAGCAGGTCCCACTCGATCTGTCGATATCTGGCCAGGAAGATCTTATCGTGTTGCGTGCCGGTTAGCCGTTCTTTCTCATGAAACAGTTCTTCAAAGAGTTTTTCGCCCGGTCGCAGACCGGTATACACGATCTCGATATCCTTGCCGGGCTCATTACCGGACAGTCGTATCAGCTGCTCTGCCAGGTAGGTGACACTGACCGGTTCGCCCATGTCCAGCACGTAGATTTCGCTGCCACTACCCATGGACTCGGCCTGCAGGATCAGTTGGCAGGCCTCGGGGATGGTCATGAAATAGCGCATCATTTCGGGGTGCGTCACGGTCACCGGGCCCCCGTTTTCAATCTGTTCCTTGAACAGCGGTACCACGCTGCCATCCGATCCCAGCACATTGCCAAAGCGCACGGTAATGTAACGTGTGTCGGATCGCTGGTTGAGGTTCTGGCAAAATATCTCTGCAATCCGCTTGCTGGCTCCCATGATGTTGGCCGGGTTAACGGCCTTGTCTGTTGAAATCAGCACGAAGGCGTCACAGCCATGACGGTCTGCTGCCTGTGCCATGATCTTGGTGCCACAGACATTGTTGTGAATGGCCTCGCGTATCTGTGACTCCAGCATCGGTACATGTTTGTAGGCGGCCGCGTGGTAGGTGATATCCGGCTTATAGGTGTTATACAGGTGCTCGACAGCGACCTCGTCGGCAACATCGCCAAGCACGGGATGCAATTCGATGTCAGGGAAGGTCTGTCGTAATTCGTTTTCGATACGGAACAGGTTGAATTCGCAATTCTCCAGCAATATCAATTTTGACGGGGCCAGTTTTGCAACCTGGCGGCATAATTCGGTGCCGATGGAGCCGCCACCGCCGCTGATTAATACACAGCGTCCTGACAGCTCGGTGCTGATCGCCTCGCGGTCGAGCTTCACCGGGTCGCGTCCCAGCAGGTCTTCAATGGACACTTCACGCAGGGTGTTGATACTGATGCGTCCGGCAATCAGGTCCTGCATGCAGGGAATCGTCCTGAAGGGCACGTTGGCAGCCTCGCAATATTCCACAATACGGCGAATCTGTGGTGAGCGTGCCGAGGGGATTGCCAGCAGCACGATGTCCACCTCCAGCCGTTTAACCAGCTTGGGCAGCTGCCTACAACTGCCGAGTACCCGGATACCGTGAATTTCTGCGCCCCTTTTGTGTTTCATGTCATCCACAAAACCCACCGGCTCCAGGGTGCGGTGTGGGTCGCGCAACAGGTCGCGCGCCAGCATTTCACCAGCCCGGCCGGCACCGACAATCAATACACGCTGTCCCTGGCCAAGATAGAACTTGTGGTCCTTGATCCAGCGATAGAAAAACCGCGGTGTGCCCAGTCCCGCAATCAATAAAAGCCAATAGGCGGGAAATACGGAACGCGGGATATTGTGCAGGCGGGTAAACAGGAAGATGATTGCCACGCAAAACAGTGTTCCCACTGTTACTGCCTTGATGATGCGCAGCAGGTCCGGCATGGAGGCAAACCGCCAGTCACCCCGGTAGAGGCCAAAGTAGATAAACGTCCCGCCCTGGGCCACCAGCAGCAATGGCAGCCACAGCCAGGCCTGGGTGAGGTAGTGATCCGGGATGCTGGTAAAGTTAAAACGCAGCCAGTAGGCGACAAACCACGCCGCGGGTACCACCAGCAGGTCGTGGATGAAGGCAACCAGCGGGTTGCGAAGTCGGCCATACAATCTCATGTTTGTGGATCCCCGCGTTGTTCGGCCCGGTGAATCTGGTATATAAGGATTGTATATATTACCGTCCAGACAGCGATTATTACAGTTTGGCGCGGTAGCGACTGCGGGGCCGCCGCTACGGCAGTCCCGCTGCAGGCGAGCATCAGGGCATATTCGGCCAGCACAGTGCGTTTGTGTCCCCAGCCGGTCTCAACAAGTTTCTGATAATTATGGGTTTTATGGGGCAGCCAGAAGCGTTCGCCACGTAGCATGCGGGTCGCCAGCGTCACGCTGGCATCAACAATGAAGGGTGAGAATACCAGCAGGCCCAGCCAGATGGGCAGGATGGCATCGACATGGGCCTTAAGGATGACGACACCAGCCAGCAGTCCCAGCACCGTTGAGCCGGCATCCCCCATGAACAGTTTCGCAGGCGGGAAATTCAACAGCAGGAAGCCGGCACATGCAGCGACAATGATGGCGCAGCCCAGGGCAAATTCCATATTGCCGGCCTGCCAGGCCAGCAGGGCAAAGGTGCCGAAACCCATGATGGCCATGCCACCGGCAAGGCCATCCATGCCGTCCATGAAGTTGTATAGGTTGATCATCCAGACGAGCAACAGGAAGGTGGCTGCATAGACCAGGGTATTCAGACCAGGTTGATGGCTGGAATACAGAAGAAATGCAACCACAGTCATTTGAATCAACAGTCGCAGGCCGGCCCCCAGGTTGTGCCGGTCATCAAATAGTGCGAGCAGTGCCAGGGTGAAGATGCTGATGCCCGTCGGCAAGGCTACAAGGGCATAGCCCCCGGTAATCCAGGCGGTAAACAGACCCGCAGAAGCACCGGCCAGAATAGCGATGCCCCCGGTCCTGGGTGTTGGCCGGGTATGCAGGGAGCGCTGATTGGGTTCGTCGAGAATCAACCAGTAACCACGGGCGTTGGCTAACTGCCAGGACAGGAAACCAGCCACCACAAATGCGACGAACAGGGCAGGTAGCATCAGCATCTGTTTATATGCTCTTGAGCGGTAATGCCAGACAATTAAGACAGCTTCAGACGCGTATACTACACATTTTTACTGGAATGAAGGGGATGTCAGAAATTGGATAGCAGTAAAGACACAAGGAATGCCCCCGTCGTGCAGGCAAAACCTGCCGTGTTTCTTCATATCCAGAAAACAGCCGGGACATCAATTGTTCAAGCGGCCAGTCAGTATTACGGTTCGGATCTGGTAAGTCATGGAGACTTTACCG
>Ga0316191_10000896_pt1 | contig 20150 bp, 15 predicted proteins | sample Eddworburr2cm_MG_FD_204928 | JGI IMG/M metagenome (GOLD analysis project Ga0316191, IMG submission 204928) | Coastal sediment microbial communities from Maine, United States - Eddy worm burrow 2 cm | ecosystem: Environmental > Aquatic > Marine > Coastal > Sediment | place: USA: Maine... | reverse complement strand
ACGCAACCCAGGAACCGCTGTGTCCGATCATAAATTCACCGTTGACCTCATCGACACGAAGACCAAACGCGTAATTCACATTGCGTGGACCTTCCTCGGTGTATTCAATTGTGTCGGGATGCGGAGTCGTCACCATATCGATCAATGACTTGCCGCCCTTGCCAAGCTTGTTGCTGTAGAAATTCTGATCCCACTTGATAAAGTCGTCGAGACTTGTATAGACGCCACCATCGCCAACCCATCCATTGTTGGTCATGTAAATTTCCCAGGTGCCGTCTTCCGCCAATTGGTAGCCATCGGCACGATTCCTGACCGGTTCATTTACGTTGTCATAAAAAAGAGAATCGTCCATTCCGAGGCGACCGAAAATTTCTTCGGCAGAGAACTGACGCAGTGATTGACCGCTCACGCTTTCGACGACTTGCGACAAAAGAAAATAGGCCAGATTCGAGTATTCGTATTTGCTGCCCGGCTCATGAATCAGACCAGCTTTTGCAACCCGCTCGTAGAATTCCTCAATTGTCCAATAGTCTTCATTGCCAAAACGAAAGTCCGAACCATCGGATTTCCTGAAGACTTCATGATCGTAGTCGCCCATACCTGCGATGTGATGCACCATCTGACGAATCGTCACTTCATGTCCGTATTCGATCAGGTCAGGCAAGTATTTGTGCACGTCGGCGTCAAGATCGAGATCACCGCGTTCGGCAAGAATGGCGATGGCCATCGCGGTGAACTGTTTGGATACGGAACCCATGCGAAATACTGACTTTGACGATATCGGGATTCCGTACTCGAGATTGGCAAGCCCGTAACCGGCTTTGTGAATGTATTCGGCGTTGTGAATTACACCAGCAGCGCACCCTGGCTGACTGGCCGCATCAATGCCCGCAAAAACTGCATCGATCTGATCATTCAGCGAATCGGCCATTGCGGCGGAACACGTCAATGCAATCGAAAACGTGAACGCCGCGCACCCTCTTTTCATTCAGTCCCCCGCCTGATACGCGTTTCATTCAGTCCCCCGCCTGATACGCGGCTCGCAATTCACCAAATTTCGCCGAAAGCTCTGCAAGTCGATCGGCAGCCTCGATGCCGGGTGCCTGATCCGCGCCGCTCACCATGTTGTAGAGATAGGAAACCTGGTCCGTCAACATTGGCTGCGGGTAGATCAAATCTGCTGTCTTGACCTGGTTGAGCACGTCAGTAACCAGCAACAGGCGACTTGCTTCTGCCGGCGTAAGTTCGTCGCTCCGGCTTTCAAGTTCTTCATGTGCCGCAACGACTTCTTTTTCGAATTTCCGGACTTCGGACAGGAGATCTACAACAACAAGTTCGAAGTCGACTTGTTGATCGATATCACCAAGGGTCGTTCCTTGCGCCAGAACGCGCGGGTCAGTAATCAGTTTGACCGATTGCGCCGAAACCTCTCCTCCGGCTGTTAGCTTCAGCGTATAAGTTCCCGGCTTGGCCATCGGTCCGCGCTTGAAGCGATCGTCTTCATCTTCGGTCCAGGCACCGAAGTGAGTCATGTTCCAGCGGAATCGATTCATGCCCGAATCGGCCGAGAGCGACTCATCGACAATGATCAGCGTTTGACTCAGGTTCATGTCTTCGACGACTTCATCTTCGGCGTCTTCATCGTCGGCACTCTTATACGAATTCACCAATGCACCGTTGGCATCCAGAACGTCCAGCCGGACCGGACCGGAAACGTCGTCGGGAAGATAGTAATCGACAACAACGGCTGGCGGCGGATAGTCCGGTACATCTGGTTTAGACTGGCGACCGTATACATTGCGGTAACGAATGGTGTCCTTGGGTTTAAACAGCACCGCCTGGTCGTTGGTTGTCTGAAACGCGTCTTGCCTTAGCGTCGACACATTATCCAACACCCAAAAAGAGCGCCCCATTGTCGAGATAGCCAGGTCATCGCGAACGACCCTGATATCGGTTACCGGCGTAACACCAAGATTCTGTTGAAACTCATGCCAGCTCGCCCCGTCGTCCAGCGACACGAACATGCCGAACTCAGTGCCGGCATAAAGCAATCCTTCCCTCACAGGATCCTCGCGAACGACGCGGGTCGGAAAATCCTCGGGAATTCCGTTGCGACCGTCCGTCAGCAATTGCCACCGCCTGCCGAAATCCTCAGTCTTGTAAATATAGGGTTTCCAGTCGCCGAACTGATACCTGAGAACGGCGATATACGCTTTCGCCGCATCGTGCGGAGATGGCTCGACCGCATCCACGCGGCCACCTGGGGGTAATCCGCGAGGCGTGACGTTTTGCCATGACTCTCCATTGTCCTGGGATACATGCACCGGCCCGTCGTTTGAGCCCGACCATATGACCCCGGCCTGAACCGGCGACTCCCTGAGGGAATAGATCGTGCTGTAGAACTCCTCTCCCGTTATGTCTCTTGTGATCGGGCTTCCGGAGATAACCTGTTTGTCTCCTTCAAACGCCGTGAGATCGGGGGAGATTGTTTCCCAGGTCTCCCCGTCATCAGTCGTTCGGTGCACATACTGCGAACCCATATAGACGACGTCCGGATTGTGCGGCGAAATGTGAATGGGCGAGACGCGCTGGAATCGATATTTCAGATCACGCGGGTTGTGTCCGTAAATATTTGATGCGCCGATGTAGTAACCCTTCTCTGTTCCAATGCGCTTATCGAAAACGAAGAATCTGCCCTTGCAGTTCGAATACACAATGTTGTGATTACCAGGCTTCGGCACGCCAGGCCCGGTCTCACAACCACCGGCATCCACCAGCCATGCCGAGATATCCTGGGCACGAAAGGGCGGCATGCTTGGCACTGCGATTGTGGTCGAATTGTCCTGCTGCCCGGCGTAGAGCCAGTACGGATACTGATCATCGACTTCGACCTGGTATACCTCGGCGGTCGGCTGATTGAACTGCGTTGACCAGGTTTTGCCGCCATTGTGGGTCACGCTGGCGCCGCCATCGTCGCCATGGATAAACAGCTGTGGGTTGTCGGGATTGATCCACATGTCGTGGTTATCGCCATGCGGCGGGCGCAGCCGTTCCCAGGTTTCTCCGCCGTCAACCGACTTCATATTGCGAGTCGCCATTGCATAAACAACGTCGGGATTCTTCGGATCGACTTCGACATTCGCGTAGTAGAACGGACGCGAACGTATGGCAGATTCGCTGGAAACCTGAACGAATGACTTGCCCTGATCAACGGATTTGTAAAGTCCACCCTCCTCGTCCGGCGCCTCGACAAGCGCGTATACAATGCTCGAATCCGCTTTTGGAATCGCCAGGTCAATTTTGCCGATCAGCCCCTGCGGCAACCCTTCCGTAATCCTTGTCCAGGTCAGCCCGGCATCAACTGATTTGTAAAGCCCGCCTTCTTCCTGCTCGCCGCCGGAAATGATCGTCCACGGCTTGCGCTCAGCCTTCCACGCCGTCGCGAATACGATGTTGGGATTGCCGGGCAGCAGCTCAATATCCGAGAAGCCAACCGTATCGGATACGAACAGCACCTTTTCCCAGGTTTGCCCGCCGTCCGCCGTCTTGTAGACGCCGCGTTCATCGTTTGCGTTAAATGCCTGGCCAATTGCGGCGACCCAGACAATGTTGTGATCAGTCGGATCTATCTCAACAGCACCGATATGCCCTGTTTCCCTGAGACCAATGTGCTCCCAGGTTTCGCCGGCATCGACGGACTTGTATACGCCCTTACCAACAATGACGTTACTTCGTAATCCATCAGACCCTGTTCCGACATAGACAATGTTCGCATCGTTCTGCGCAACCGCAATGTCGCCGATAGAAGGCGTCTCGAAGTAACCATCCGAGACGTTATTCCACGTCGTACCGTAGTCTTCAGTCTTCCACAAACCACCGCCCGATGCGCCGAGGTAGAAGGTCGAAGGTGCAGCGACTGTCCCTGCGACCGCCGTAACCCGGCCGCCCCGTGACGGCCCGACATTACGGTATTCGAATGCGCTGAAATCCTGCGCGAGTACAGTTGCCGTTAACGAAAGGAAAAACAGGGTGACCGGCAGGTGTGTCGATGCTTTCATAATAGGGTGCACTCTTAGTAGTGTTGGGGCTTGCTGAAACATACCATTTCTGCTCGCGGGTTGAGAATAAGCTTGTGGTAGCGACTGCGCGTATCCGTCACGGCACGAGATAAAGATCCGCGATTTTTTCCGCGAGGGGCTCGACATCCGGGCCCGCCCGATTTGTCAGGATAATGATACTCAGGCGATCCTCGGGAAACTGCTGCATATGGTTGCGAAATCCGCTGGTGCTGCCGCTGTGGTGAATACGCTTGTGCCCCCGGTAATCGTCAATACGAAAGCCGAAGCCGTAGGTTTCAAGTCCCGGCGTCCACGACTGCGCTCTGAGCTCCGCGGAAATCAGGCCATTGTCGTAGAGCGCCTGGTCCCACTTAAACAGGTCTTCTACGGACGAATAGACACCGCCGTCGCCGAGCACAGCACTCCAGGCACTCTGATCGGCATATTCAACACCGGCATCGGACACTGAGTAGCCGAACGACCGGTTCGGAACGGTAGTTACGCCTTCGACGAACGCGACCGTGTTTGTCATCTCAAGCGGCACAAAGATGTTGTCGCGAAGAAACTCGGGAAAGGATTTTCCCGAGAGGTTCTCAACCAGCACGGCCAGAATCGCGTACCCCGAATTGCTGTAGCTATATTCGCTTCCGGGCCGAAATATCGTGCCTTCAGTTTTGCTTATGATGGCGACGACGCCCCTGTCATTTACCTGCTCAGGGAATCGGTCTCCGTAGAGAGGCTCATAGTCCTCTATGCCAGACGTATGTTGAAGCAGGTTTCTGATCGTAATGCCATCGGCGAAATCCGGAAACTCCGGGAAGTACTGCCTGATCGAATCATCGAGCTTCAGCGCACCGCGCTCGACCAGCATCAGCACGGCGGTCGCAGTGAATTGCTTGCTTATCGATGCCAGGCGAAAGTTTGTTTCGGGCCGAATCGGCACACCGGCCTCCACATTAGCGAGCCCATAGCTCTTCGTAAGAATCGGCTGACCGTCCTTAACGACCATGACGGATGCGCCTGGCATGCCTGCGCCCGCATAGGGCTGCAATAGCTGATCAACTTCAGCTTCGATATTCACACTACAGCCCACCAGGCCTGCAGTCAGTGCTCCCAAAACAAACGCTCGCATCATTTGTCGCCTCACTCGTTCCACGCATCCGATGAAGAGTGCAATAATCGGTCCCTTATAACAATTCCGGCAGAAACGATGATGCGAAAACTTGCTCTCCTGTTCCTCTTCACAGCCCTGGTGGCTTGCGGTGGGAAGCCGACCCCGGAAGGCATAACCGGCGCAAATGTACAGACGGTCTACTGCGGCACACTGATAGATGGGTTGGCCGACGAGATACGTAACGGTATTACGGTGACCATTGTTGATGGCCGAATCAGCAAGTTGAGTGATGGAGGCTCCCCGGAAGATGCAATTATTGACCTGTCCGAATACACCTGCCTGCCCGGATTGATCGATACACATACGCATATCGTCGAAAATTCAGGTGATACGGCTGATTTGAGCATCTTTTATACGCGCCCGCTGGACGAGGAACAGGAGATCGCGCGCATCAATGCAGCGACCACACTCGGCGCAGGCTTTACGACTGTCCGCAACGTCGGTGCCTATAACGGCTGGGCCGGCCGCGTGCTAAGGGACCGTATCAACGAGGGAGAAATTCCCGGGCCGCGCATGCAGGTCGCCGGTTTCTACCTGACAATCCCCGCTGGTGGCGGTGACCTCGTCATTCCCGGTTATGACGAAAAGGACATACCACCTCGCGTCCGCATGGGCGTCGCGCGTGGCGCCGATAAATTTCGACAAAAGGCACAGGAAGCGGTCGACGGTGGGGCAGATGTACTGAAAGTTATCGCCTCTGGTGCCGTGCTGGCATTTGGCGGCGTTCCGGGCTCTCCCGAGATGACGCCCGACGAAATTGAAGCTGTCGCCCAGGTCGCACATGCGGCTGGCATAAAGCTGACGGCGCACGCACATGGTGCTCAATCGATTAAGGATGCCATTCTCGCCGGCGCCGATTCCATCGAGCATGCGTCGCTTGCCGACAACGAAGCAATTGCGCTTGCGGTGCAGCACGATGTCGCATTCTCGATGGATATCTACAACGGCACCCACATCGCTACCGTTGGCCGTGAACAGAATTGGCCGGAAGAATTCCTGCGCAAAAATGACGAAACCACTGAGGCCCAGCGCCAGGTTTTCACCAAAGCTCACGCAGCCGGCGTGCCCATCATATTCGGCACCGATGCCGCCGTTTATCCGCACGGTGACAACGCGAAGATGTTTTCTGTCATGGTCGAGCGCGGAATGACGCCGATGGAAGCTATCCAGGCGGCAACCTCGGTGGCCGCGAAGTATATCGGCTGGGCCGACAATGTCGGCGCGATCGAGCCGGGGCGTTATGGCGATCTCGTCGCGGTGCGGAAAAATCCGCTCGCCGACATCAGTGTCCTTGAGAACATCGACATCGTCATCAAAGGTGGCAAACGCTACAAGTAGGCACTCGACTCTCCAAATGTCGGATTTTACTTATTCAAGAAATCCGGCCTGCCCGGTAGTTTGAAATGAGGGTAATGCGCATTCGATTTACATGCGAAGGAGAGTCTAGTGAGCGCGCCAACCACTGGCGATCAGGTCGTCAAACTCGATACCGCAAAACCGATCTGGGATCGGTGCTTCATGGTTGCGCCGCTGGTTCTGGTTGGAACGATTGACGAGGACGGCTCACTCGACCTCGCACCAAAACACATGGCATTTCCGATGGGCTGGAAGAATTACTTCGGCTTCGTCTGTAGCCCGCGCCACCACACCCATACAAACATCGAGCGAACCGGCGAATTCACCGTCAGCTACACAACACCCTCCCAGGTAGTTTACGCCAGCCTGGCCGCGACTCCGCGTTTTGCGAATGGTCAGAAGACGGTGTTGCAGAGCTTCATGACATTTCCGGCGAAGGAAATAACCGGCGAGTTCATCGAAGATGCCTACTTGTTCCTGGAATGTAAGCATTACAAGACTGTCGATGGTTTTGGCGATAATTGCCTGATCACCGGAGAAGTTGTAGCCGCCTATGCACATCCCGATTATATCCGGTCGTCTGAACTGGACGATCAGGAACTGATTCACGACGCACCTTTGATGGCTTATTTGCCGCCGGGACGCTTTGCCACCATCACGCGATCCAATGCGTTCCCGTTTCCGGCGAATATGAAACGGTAACAGCAGCATGAGCGGACAAACTGCAGATCGGGTTTTGCACTACGTGCAGGACCAGCAATCTGCATTGATCGAACTATTGCGACACATGGTTGACGCAGAGTCGCCTTCAAAACATCCCAATGCCCACCGCCTGATCATTGCCGTGTTAAATGAGGCGTTTGCCTCACTGGGATTCAAAGTTCGCGTGCCTCGCGCCAGGGATTCCCACAGACATATTTATGCGCGACGTTCGAACCGGACAAGAAAGCATCCAGCGCAGCTTCTACTTGGCCACTACGATACGGTCTGGCCACTTGGCACGACTGCGAAACGACCGTTTACCGTGGATGGAAATATCGTGCGCGGACCTGGCACCTTCGACATGAAAGGCGGGATCGCACAAATCATCATTGCCCTGCGAGCCATTCAGGAGCTCGATTTGCCACTGCCGCTGGAACCGGTGATATTTATAAATTCCGATGAGGAAATTGGCAGTCGGACATCGACGAAGTATGTTCGCGCACTGGCGAACTGTGTCGAGCGGACATTTGTACTTGAACCGGCGCTCGGCGAGGAAGGCGCGCTCAAAACCGAGCGCAAGGGGATCGGGCGTTTCACAATCGTAGTGCATGGAAAGGCTGCGCATGCCGGGCTCGACCCAGGGAGTGGCGCCAGCGCGATTCTCGAATTGTCACATGTCATCCAGACTTTGTTTGCGCTGAACGATGCCGACAAGGGCATCACGGTAAATGTCGGCACAATCGATGGCGGAATACAGCCTAATGTAATCGCGCCCCATAGCCAGGCGGTGGTTGACGTCCGCGTGCCAACTGTCGCAGACGGCGCACGAATCGAAGAATTGATCCGCAACATGCAGCCGGCAACACCCGGCGTCCGACTGCAGATTGAGGGCGGTATCGGCCGGCCCTCAATGGAGCTGACGCCGCGCAATAACGCCTTGTGGCTGCAGGCCGCCGGACTTGGACAGGAGCTCGGGCTCAATCTGCAACATGCGCGCGCCGGTGGCGGCTCCGATGGCAACACGACCAGCCAGTACACCGCCACACTGGACGGCCTCGGGCCGGTAGGTCATGGCGCTCATGCAGAACACGAATTTCTCTACATCGACAAGACGCTGGAAAGAACAGCGTTACTGGCGATGTTGCTGACGGCACCTGTCGCAACAGGTGAGTCGCCATGACCGTGATTTCGCTGGCTTCGCTGACGCGGATTTCTGACCTGCAAACGAATGCCTACGACATTGAACCGGTCGACCGCTCTCACTGGGCCAGCGGCGACTATGTTGCCGGCGAAGTGACCGGCGCACCACATCGCGTTTATCGAATCGAACTAGCCTCCGGAAGAATGGTGCGAGCGTTGCCAGGGGATCATGTGATCGGCGCATTTGGCAATCGATCCGCGACACTCGAAGGTGTCGGCAGTTGGGTCGACATCCAGGACAGGAAGATGAACTCGATGACCAGCGCCGGCTTGTTCGGTTGCGTGACATCGATGTCCAGGCTAATTCCACCAACGCTCGATCTCACTTACATCGGTCACGTGACCAGGAATGGCAGGAAAGTTTGTATGTCCGACTTCGCGATGAAGGATTCCGGCGGATCGTTCAACGTGCCAACTGTTCTCCTCGTCGGCACATCGATGTCCGCCGGCAAAACCACCACTGGCAGGTTTGTCATCCATGAACTCGAGCGCATGGGCAAGTACGTGGTTGGAGCGAAACTTACAGGCGCTGGCCGGTACCGGGATATCCTGAGCTTCGGTGACGCGGGTGCAGATGCCGTTTTCGATTTCGTCGATGGCGGTTTGCCATCAACGGTCGAACCTGAGTCGACATTCCGCGATGCCATACGGCCAATCCTGCATCACATCGACAGCCTCAAACCTGACTTTCTCGTTGCCGAAGCAGGTGCTTCACCCCTGGAGCCCTATAACGGCACCGCAGCTATTGACGAACTCAATGACAACATCAAGTGCACGATCCTCTGTGCGTCCGATCCGTATGCGGTGGTTGGCGTAGAGAAAGCATTTGGCCTGAGGCCGGACCTGGTAACCGGTCTCGCCACAAGCACCTCGGCCGCAATCGATCTCGTCAGCAAACTTTCCGGTGTTGAAGCACTGAATGTTCTGGATCCGGAATGTATGCCTCAATTGCGAAAACTATTGCGGCGGAAACTCGATATCTGATTGATTCAAGAGCCGGGTCCGACTAATCGCATCGCCGCATAAGCGAGGTAAATTGATATAAGAATGACTGCCTCAACGGTCCTGATTCCACGCTTGGAAATATAGAGAAAGCCGAGGACGAGCACTGTCGTAAGCAAGAGCACCGGCAGATCCAGCCACAAGACAGCAACCGGAACCGAAAGCGGCGAAATCATCGCCGCCAGACCAGGCACAAGCAACGTATCCAGCACGTTGCTGCCAACAAGATTACCCACTGACAAACCGCTGCGCTTTTTGAGCAACGCAACAAATGAGACCGAGAGCTCCGGCAAGCTGCTGCCCATACCAATTACGATTGCCGATACAGCAATATTGCTAAGGCCGACCTCCTCTGCAAAGCTCGCTGCGGACTTAACGGTCAGCTCGGCAGCCACTAGCAAAAGACCGAGCCCGATAAAAAGAATCACCCAGGCTTTCCAGATCTCGGTATCTGGCGAATGATCACCCTCACCAGTTAATTCAACCCGGCGGAAAATCAGAACCATGAGATAGGCAGCATAGTAGATCGCTAACAACAAACCTTCGCCGCGACTAATCACGCCATCCAGCGAAAATACGAACACCGCAAGGGCACCGCCAACCAGGAAGATCGCATTACGCGGCAGAAATTTCCGTTGCATCGGCGGAAAGCCCATAAACCCGGCGACACCGAAAACCAGGGCAAACTGTCCTATCGTGCTGCCGATAGCACTACCGATCACAATACCCGACAGATCTTCGCCGGCAAGGCTGCGAACAGACGCGTCGAAAGCGACAAACAGCTCCGGCAGATCCGTGCCAATTGCGAGTACCAGCATGCCAAACAACGCATCTGACAATCGGTATCGGTCGGCAAGCGACATTGCGCCACGGATGAGCGTTTCTGACCCCAACCAGAGCCCGGCAAGTCCGCATACAAGTAAGAGAAAATCGATCATAGGGGACGAATATTACCTATTGTTCCTGGTCCGCGCCGACGAGCGCGTTTGCGCGAAACATCATGTCCGCGGACTGGAGAATCTTCATGCGTAGTTGTTCGTTGTAGTGAGGTCGTTCTTTCAGGAATGTTCTAACAGTGTGGACAGCCGTACCAGAGCGGTAACTACCTAGTGTCACATCCAGCCAGCGCTTTGGAAAGAAGATATCGCCGGTTACCTGAATCTCCTGAAGGAGCTCAAGACTGGGAAGTATGTACTGCTCAGACTCCCCGACCCGAAGAGGATGATGAATATTTCCCAGCGCGTCCAGCACCCAGGACTCAACAGCGCGATTTTCTTCGTCTGACAGTGAAGCAAAAAAACTGTCCCTGATGCGCTTGTCCGCGGACAACGATGGCGCAATGAAACCCAGCTTTCTCTGGCTATCGGGGTTTTGAGTGTCCGCAAGTTGCGTGGCGATGATTGTGTCGGCCTCACCCGGCATCTTTATCGCAAGGACCTGGGAAAGATCGATGCGATCGTCCTCGGACAGCGGCAGGCCCTCGACGACGAGTGAGCCTGACCAGACATCGTAAACTTTCCCGATTGCATCCGGCGAAAGCGCAATGTCGGCAAATGTATCGAAGAAGATCTTCTTTTTGCTGCTCTCTGACTGCTCCGCCATAGATTTCCAGAGCGAACCTTCAAGATCAGCGGTGCGCTTGTCGCGATGCTCTTTCGGCAGCAGGTTCCAGTAAGTCTGCCTGATCCGGCCAAGAACCAGGTCAAGTGTCAACTGGTTCTGCTCGACCAGGGCAATGTCCAGCAAGGCGTCAAAGTAATTGTCGACGCGCAAATCCCTGCTATCAAGCAGCGCTTCGTGAAGATTGATGAGTACGGATCCTTTCTCAACATCGTTGAGCCTTTCCCAGGCATCGAGAACGTCGATTGATGTCGGGAAAATACCGTAGCCAAGCCCATCGGAGTTGAAAACAAGGTTTGCTGCCGGAGGAATTCGTGAATCATCCAGCGGGATACTTGCGGCAACGGATGACACGGAGAATCGTGCATCGCCGTATTCAGCGCTCAAACCGGTAATTCCGAACGACTGCGGCCACACGCGCCCCATGCCAGCGGGGTCGTGCTGCTTCAGGGTTAAACCATGCGGCTCACCATCACGCACCTCTATATCTGTGGTGAATTCAGGCCGCCCGGGCGTGTTGACCCAGACTTCGCTCCAGGCCCCGAGATCGTCGTCGGACTTCTGGTCGAGAATATCGATCAGTGCCGGCCAGGTTGCATTACCGAATGAATATTTCTCCAGGTACTCGCGCATGCCTTCCTGAAACAAACGCTCGCCGATCATCAATTCCAGCTGACGCATCATGATTGGCGCCTTGTTGTAGATGATCGCGCCATACATCTGACCGGCCTCGTTGAGGTTCGGCAGGAACTGACGTATCGGGTTGGCACCGCTCGTTCGATCGACCGAGTACGCACTCGGATAGTGTCTAACAAGAAAATTCAGATCGTGGTTAATATCCGGAAAACTCGGATTGACGATTTTCGCGGCCATAAAGTTCGCGAAAACTTCCTTGGTCCATACGTCGTTAAACCACTCCATTGTCACCAGGTCACCGAACCACATGTGTGCGGTCTCGTGTGCAATGAGCCCGGCCCTGCCAAGCAGGCGCGTATCCGAAGGCGATTCGTCAAGTAACAACCCGCCGGCTCTGTACTGGATCGCGCCGACATGCTCCATCCCTCCGTATTGAAATGAGGGGATCAATACAAAGCCGAACTTCTGATATGGGTAGTCGATTCCCGTGTAATCCTCGAGCCAGTCCAGCGCCGCTTTGTGAAGCTCAAAAATCGCATCTACATTTCTTGCTACTTTCTCATCGTCCGTCTCGCGGTGAAGCATGACCATCGACCGACCGTCTATCTCGCGTTCGATCGTCTCGAACTTACCAGCGACAAACGAGAACAGGTAAGAACTGATCAGATCGGATCTGGCGAAACGTAGCTCTTGCTGACCATTCCTCTGCAATGCGGATTGCAGCGGTGCATTGGACATGGCAGTCCAGTCCGCAGGCACTTGCAAGGACAAATCATAAGTAGCTTTCAGATCGGGCTGGTCAAAGAGTGGAAATGCCGTGCGCGCCCTGTCCGGTACAAACAACGTGTATAGAAACTCTGGATTACGGTTCAGAGAACTGTCACCAACAACGAACTCGATCTCAACCCGGTTTGAGCCTGCAACGAGTTCATTTGCCGGAATCACAATGTGCTCGTTTTCAAATCTGTAGTCAGACTCCGCCCCATTGACCGACACAGCTTCGATCTTGTCCGGGCTTTCACGAAAATCCAGTTGCAGCGGCGCCGAGCTGGCGCCGAGCCTGAATGATATGGCGGCCAGCCCCTCTATCTCGTCTTTCCGATCTTCCGGTATGACCATTTCGAGGGTGTAGTTGACTTCAGAAATCGTGGCTGCGCGGTGACGCGCCAATTCGAGAGAAACGCCGGGCACGACTGCGGGTCCGGACTCCACACAGGCAACAAGAAGGAGAACCGGGAGAAGCAGACTAACTGATCGGATGTGCTGTTTTATTGTTCGAATCATCCAGTGCCAGATCGGACTACCGTTTTCAGGCGGACGCTACTGGCTTCGTCCATTGAAGTCAAAAGTCGGGACATTCCACCGGGCACAGATGATATCTTTGGATACCAGACAGGAAGCCCCCCTCTCGCAGGCCGCGCTTCACTTGCTGGACGCTGATTTTGGAACAGATTAAAGGAGAAAAGTATGAATTCAATCCGATTAATAGTGGGTAGCTTGCTGACATTTTCAGCGGTCCTGGCGTTTGCGGCGTCGAACCCGTACGCAGGCACACCCGGTTGGGGAGACATTGGTCGGGAATGGGGCTCAACGAGCGCCGTGTACACGTCGCCGGATGGAACTGTCTGGGTCGCTGAGCGCTGTGGAGAAAATACCTGCGTCGGCCATGAAGATCTGGACAACGTTTTTCATTTTGACTCCGATGGCAAACTGCTGGCCAGCTTTGGTGCCGGAATGATCGTCTGGCCACATGGAATCCACCTGGATTTCGATGGCAACGTCTGGGTGACGGATGCCCGCGGTCACGAAGGCAAAGGGCACCAGGTGCACAAGTTCAGTCCTGACGGCGAGCTGCTGATGAGCCTGGGCAAAGCCGGCGTTGCGGGCGACGGCATGGACGAGTTCAATCAACCCTCAGATGTGCTCGTTGCACCTGATGGCAGTATTTTTGTGGTCGATGGACATGGTGCCGAGGGCAACAACCGCGTGATGAAATTCAATGCCGATGGTGAATTCATCAAGACATGGGGATCGACGGGCCGGGAATATGGCGAGTTCCGCGACCCACATGCGCTGGCAATGGACTCAACCGGTCGGCTGTTCGTCGGCGACCGCGCCAATAACCGGATCCAGATTTTTGACCAGGAAGGTAATCACCTGGAAACCTGGACACAGTTTGGCCGTCCCAGCGGCTTGTTCATTGACCAGGACGATGTGCTTTACGCGGCGGACTCCGAATCGAACACAACCTGGGGTATGAATCGGGGATACGCGCGCGGCATTTATATTGGCAGCGCATTCGATGGCTGGGTAACCATGCACATTCCGGACCCCAACCCCAACCCCGATACCGCGGGCACGACGGCTGCCGAAGGTGTCGCCGTCGATAAGGATGGAAATATCTACGGCGCGGAAGTCGGCCCTAAACAGATCGTCAAATACGCTCGTCGACGTTAGTTACCGGGGGGTCAGAGCCTGGCTCTGACCCCTTGTTCTATTTCATATGCTGATCCGTCGTTTTATATTGTGATATAGCCTGTAGGTGCCGGGGCCGCGGTTTCGCTAGAATTCCCGCCTAATCAATTGCCTAGCCCGCCATAGTTCATTTGCCCTGGAGCCCGCCGTGACGAAAAACGCTTCTCGTCTTTCCTGCGGTGGCGCAGCTTGTGCCAAACCGAATATGGCCAAAAATAACAAGGCGAACGTCATGAACGCGCGCCCGCAACAATTGACGCAACGCAGACACTGGACAGATACATGACAGATCAAGACGACACCGGCGACGATATCGTTCTGGCGGACCTATCGGATGAAGAGCTCGTCGAGCAAATGTTCGACGATCTCTATGATGGCCTGGCGGACGAGATTCGCGAGGGCACGAACATCTTGCTTGAGCGCGGCTGGTCAGCGAGCCGGGTCCTGGACGACGCATTGGTTGGCGGGATGAATATCGTCGGTGAAGATTTTCGCGACGGGATCCTGTTCGTACCAGAGGTACTGCTCGCTGCAAATTCGATGAAGGCCGGAATGGCCATACTCCGCCCCCTCCTCGCCGAAACAGGCGCGAAACCGGTCGGCAAAATGGTGATAGGAACCGTGAAGGGCGACATACACGATATCGGCAAGAACCTGGTGGGGATGATGATGGAAGGTGCCGGTTTTGAAGTTATCGACCTTGGCATCAATACTGACGCGGACACCTACATTGCTGCGCTGGCCAGAGAACAGCCGGACATACTCGGGATGTCCGCACTACTGACGACGACGATGCCCTATATGAAAGTCGTTATCGACACGATGAAGGAACAAGGTATCCGCGATGACTACATCGTCCTGGTCGGCGGTGCGCCATTAAATGAGGAGTTCGGCGCGGCAATAGGTGCCGACGCCTACTGTAGAGATGCAGCGACGGCTGTTGAGGTTGCCAAGGACTTGGTTACTCAGCGACGCGCGCTGTAGCGACTGAAATGACAACCGGGGCACTGCTTATTGCGTGCGGCGCACTTGCCCGGGAACTGGTCGAAGTTCTCCGACAGAACGAATGGGAGCACGTTCGCATTCAATGCCTGCCAGCCGAACTGCATAACCGGCCGGAACGAATTCCTGCCGCAGTGGCTGAAGCGATCGAAAAATCTCGTGATGAATACGAAAACATCTTCGTCGCGTATGCAGATTGTGGCACAGGTGGTCAGCTTGATCGGGTACTTGAGAAGTACAAGGTTGAAAGAATGCCAGGCGCGCACTGCTATGAATTCTTCGCAGGTGCAGAGCTATTCGCAGATCTTGCAGAGTCTGAGCCTGGCACGTTTTACCTGACCGACTTCCTGGTGCGCCATTTTGATCGCCTGGTAGTGAAAGGACTTGGTCTCGATTCGCATCCGGAGCTTAAGGACCAGTATTTTGGCAACTACAGAAGGATTGTTTTTCTTGCGCAATCCGGCGCGAAAGATCTGTCGTTGCTGGCGCAAGAGCATGCTTCGTTTCTCGACCTCGACTTTGCGGAGCAGCACACTGGCGTTACACGCATTGAAAAGATCATCAACGAACAGGTGATTACATGGCAAAACTGATCAGCATTTTCTGGCGCGATATTCCGGCGCAGGTCGTGGGCCGTCGTGGCCGAACGAACTACAAGAAGGAGCTGGACCCGAGGTTTGCCAAAGCGATTGATCGTGCTGCGATGCGCGCTGGTCGTGGCTCCAGCGATGCGTACCTCGAAGACTGGCGACGTGAAACAGAAATTGTCGATGGCGATATCGAAGCGCTGGTGGAAGCGAGAGTGACGGAGCTGAGCAATCGCTTCAGCGACGAGCACCTCGAGTCGGTTGTCAAAGCGGGCGGCCTCGAAGCCAAGATCAGGAATTAACAGCGGAAAAATCCATGACGAACACTGTAATTAGCTCTGCCAGCAAGGAAGTCGTGATCGGCTTCGACCAGCCATTCGTAGTTATCGGTGAGCGGATCAATCCGACCGGCCGGAAACTGCTCGCCGAAGAAATGAAGGCCGGCAACTACAGTCGCGTACAGGCCGACGCGATCGCGCAGGTTTCTGCAGGCGCGCAGATCCTGGACGTCAACGCCGGCATTCCGCTGGCCGACGAACCGGCGATTCTCGCAGAGTCCATTCGATTGATTCAATCGGTCACGGACACACCGCTTTGCATCGACTCATCCATCGTCGAGGCCCTGGAGGCCGGGTTGGATGCATACGTAGGCAAGCCACTGCTCAATTCCGTCACAGGAGAAGATGAACGGCTCGAGCGGGTTCTTCCACTGGTCAAGAAATACGGTTGTGCCGTTGTCGCAATTTCAAATGACGATTCGGGGATTTCAGAGGACGTCAATGTTCGCTTCGACGTTGCGAAGAAGATCGTTGAACGGGCTATGGACTTTGGCATACCGGCAAGTGATGTCATTGTCGATCCACTGGTGATGCCAATCGGTGCAATTAACACTGCGGGCCTGCAGGTCATGGAAATCGTCAAGCGCTTGCGTGAAGAACTGAAGGTGAATACAACCTGCGGCGCATCAAATCTGAGCTTCGGATTGCCGAACCGAAACGGCCTGAACTCCGCGTTTATCAGCATGGCAATAGCCAGCGGCATGACTTCGGCGATCACTAACCCATTGCACAGCGAATTGATGCAGGCCGTCCGTGGCGCCAACGTCGTGATGGGGCACGATCCTGAGTGTTCGGCATGGATCCATTCCTACCGCGAACCCGGATCGGGTGAAGGACCACAACGCGGTCGCCGCGGCGGCAGGCGTCGTCGTACCGGGCGCGGCTGACAATAGTGACTACCCCGCACGAACCGTTGGTCGTATTTTCCCCATCAGGGAAGCGCGGTCGTTTTCCGCAAGGCACCCCGGTGCTTCAAGCCGCACGAAGTCTCGGCGTGGACCTTGACTCAGTCTGTGGCGGGCGTGCGCTATGCGGGCGCTGCCAGGTCGTTGTGACCGAGGGCGAACTGCCTAAACATGGCATCGAGTCCCGACTGGACAACCTCTCGCCCCGTGGAGCAACCGAATCCCGATATGCCGACCGGCGAAACCTCCCAGATAATCGTCGCCTTGGCTGCCAGGCAACATTGTGCGGAGATGTTGCCATCGACGTTCCGAAAACCAGCCAGGTACACAAACAGGTTGTTCGCAAACCTCACGAAGCACACGACATACAGATAAATCCGGCGACTCATGCCTATTTTGTCGAGGTCGATAAACCGGACATGCATGATCCGAGTGGAGATCTCGAACGATTGATGGCCGCTCTTGAACGTGACTGGAATCTTGCAGATCTGCGCATGGCACTACCGACACTGCAGACACTGCAGCCTGCACTACGCAAGAATGACTGGCAGCTAACGACTGCCATTAGAAGTGACGGCGAAATTATCGCCGTATGGCCGGGACTCAGAACAAAACTATATGGCGTGGCGATAGATGTCGGCTCGACAACCATCGCAGCAAATCTTTGCGACATCGCGAGCGGCGAGGTTCTCACGAGCGCCGGCTGTATGAATCCTCAAATCAGGTTTGGTGAAGACCTGATGAGCCGCGTTTCCTACATCATGATGAATGAGGGTGGCGAGGTTTCGCTAACAGCAGTTGTCAGAGAGGCGATTAATGAGCTGATCGCCGAAGTCATTGCCGAGGCCGGGCTTGATATTGATGAGGTGATTGAAATCACTATCGTCGGTAATCCGATCATGATGCACCTTGTCCTGGGTTTGAATCCCGTCGAGCTGGGGACGGCGCCCTTTGCATTGGCGAGTGACGCTGCTGTCAGCCTGCCGGCCAGGGACATCGGTTTATTTATTAATAAGGGCGGCTATGTCTATGCGCTGCCGTGCATCGCCGGCCATGTCGGCGCAGACACAGCTGGTGTATTGCTTGCAGAATCTCCCTACGAACGCGACGAGATCTCCCTGATTGTCGACGTCGGTACGAATGCCGAGATGCTGCTGGGGAATCGAAACAGAATCCTGGCCGCATCGAGCCCAACCGGGCCCGCGTTCGAAGGTGCCCAGATAAGCTCCGGTCAGCGAGCCGCACCGGGCGCCATCGAGAGAGTAAGGATCGATCCGGAAACGCTCGAGCCAAGGTTCAAAGTCATCGGCTGCGATCTTTGGTCTGATGATCCTGAGTTTTCGAATTCCGTGCCTGCTTGTGGTGTTACCGGAATTTGTGGATCAGGAATTATCGAGGCCATCGCGGAGTTGTACCTCGCTGGCGTCATCAGTGCTGATGGCACTATTGCAGGAGAATCGGCCAAAACATCGGACCGTATAACGGCTGAAGGCCGGACGTTTTCCTACACACTGTTGAGCGGAGAACGCGACATCAGCATTCAGCAAAACGATGTCCGCGCCATCCAGCTGGCAAAAGCGGCACTTTATGCCGGTGCCCGTTTGTTAATGGAAAAACTGGATGTCGACAAGGTCGATCGCATTCGCCTGGCCGGTGCTTTCGGTGCACACATTGACGTTAAGTACGCGATGATTCTGGGCATGATTCCGGACTGCAAGCTGGACATGGTGTCTTCCGCCGGTAATGCAGCGGGTACGGGTGCAAGAATCGCTCTGCTGGACAGAAACTCACGATCCGCAATTGAAGCGCAAACACGCAGTGTGGAGAAAATCGAAACAGCAGTTGAAGAGAGATTCCAGCAGCATTTTGTTGCAGCTATGGCAATTCCCCACGATTCGGATGCGTTCGATGAATTACGGAAGGTCGTTAATTTACCGGTGCGGAGGACTCAAACAACCTCGACCGGGCGACGGAGAAGACGGCGGTGAGAATACCTGAGTCTGAAAAAGAGCGTGAGGTGCTGCTTCATCATTTACGCGAAGCCTATATGGAAGTATTTCCAGCGCCGGGAATCGAGGAAAAGCTCAAGGCGCTTGAGCCGAATTCCTATGTCGCTGTAACTTGCTCTCCATCCAAAGGCGTCGGCGAAACGCTCGAACTGACAGAAAGGCTTATCGATTCGGGTTTTCGGGTTGTGCCGCATATCGCGGCAAAAAACGTACGGGACCGAAGCCACCTCGCAGAAATTCTTGCTCGCCTGCAGAACATGAAAATAGAGAGCCTTTTCGTACCGGGCGGAGATCGGCCTGAACCTGAAGGCGAATTCAGCACTGCATGGGAACTGCTTTCGACGATCGACGAGATTGGCCACGATATCAAGGAAATCGGCGTTGGCGCTCACCCGGAAGGACACCCGGACGCAGACGCAAATACGCTGTTTCGTGAACTCGAAAAAAAACAGTCACTGTGCACCTACATGGTTACGCAAATGTGCTTCGACGCCGACGCTCTCGGGTCCTGGCTGCGTGATGTTCGTTCGCGCGGCATTACGCTACCGGTCTGGATAGGCCTGCCCGGCGTCATCGATCGGGCACGCCTGATCAAATCGTCATTCAGAATCGGCGTGGGTGATTCCTTGAGGTTCCTGCGCAGGAAATCCGGCGCTGCGGCCCGGTTGATGAAATCGAGCACCTACTATCCTGATGAACTGGTTTTTGGCCTGTCGGGCTGCCAGGCAGATCCGGCGAGCATCGTCGCCGGCTACCACCTTTTTTGCTTTAACCAGGTCGAAACCACTGAAAAATGGCGCCATGAAGCCATCGAGGTATTGCAATGAGCCGCCGAGGTCATCGTCAACGTCGCGACGTCAAAGCGATTCGCCAGCTTCCCTGGCAAACGGTACGAAACCCCTTCTCGCCGGTTGAGATCCTTAGTGCCGACCAGGTCGAAAGCATCATTGATGCCGCGTTTACGATTCTGGAGACAACAGGTTTTCGTTTCCTTCAGGAGGAGAGCCGGCAGCTGCTGCAAAGCGCCGGGGCTGATACGAGCCGTGACAATGGCATGATCAGGCTTGACAGGGATCTGGTGACTGG
>Ga0316191_10000895_pt1 | contig 20155 bp, 17 predicted proteins | sample Eddworburr2cm_MG_FD_204928 | JGI IMG/M metagenome (GOLD analysis project Ga0316191, IMG submission 204928) | Coastal sediment microbial communities from Maine, United States - Eddy worm burrow 2 cm | ecosystem: Environmental > Aquatic > Marine > Coastal > Sediment | place: USA: Maine... | reverse complement strand
TCGTGATCATCCTGGTGCACGGTTTCTACGTCTCCGTGGTCAGACCCAATGCCGATGCCGAGTTGAAGGCCGAGGCCATCTCGATGCGCGAGGACCCGGACTATGTCGCCAAACGCTCGGTCTACGTGATCGTGCGGGACTTCGAGCAGGAGGCCTGCTTTATCTTGTTCTTCTGGGCCCTGACCATCATGAGCTACAAGGGCTGGTCGTCATTCAAGGAGCGCGCGCTGTTGCAGAGCGACCTTGTCCCGGTGGCGGAGGGGATGCGAATCCTGCCGGAGGATACTCGCGAGTATTCGAGGCAGATTCAGGCCTTGCCCGAGAAAGTGAGGGAATACCTGTTACCCCGTGCGCTGCTTACCGCTCTGCAACGATTCGACTCGACCCGTAATGTCCAGGATGTCTCCCAGGCTGCCTTCGAGGAATGTGACGCCGAAGCCGATCGACTGGATTCCGAGTTGTCGATGATCCGCTACATCGCATGGGCGATCCCGTCGATCGGGTTCATCGGCACGGTCCGGGGTATCGGCGCCGCCCTGGCCCAGGCCCACAAGGCGGTGGAGGGGGATATCGCGGGCGTCACACAATCGCTGGGCGTGGCGTTCAACTCGACCTTTATCGCGCTGCTGTTGTCTATCGTATTGATGTTCGTGGTTCATCAGCTGCAGCTGTTGCAGGAGCGACTGGTACTCGAATCAAAGAGTTACTGCGACCGCCGACTGATACGCCATCTGAAGGCCCGCTGACCGGACAGTCATGAGCGTTTTCGCCATCGAGATCAATGATTGCGGCCTGCTGGCCGGCAACGCTGATGGCTGGCGAGACGCAGGCGCAGGCTACGCACTGGTCGACAACGGACGCATCCTTGTCGGCGAGGAGGCCCGCAGCCAGGCGCGCCTGCGGCCCAGGGAAGTCCACAATCGTTTCTGGCGGGATCTTGGGACTGACGCTTCGTCCCCGGGGGCGTCGCCGGCAGATCTTGCTTGCGAACAGCTGCGCCAGGTCTGGCAGGATTCCGGGCGCCCGGAATCCGATGCCGCGATCTTTATCGTGCCTGGCTACTTTGATCGGCAGGCCCTCGGACTATTACTCGGTATCGCCGGGGAAGCAGGCATCCCCGCCAGAGGACTGGTGGACGCCGCCGTCGCGGCTGCGGTCTCCGTGCCCGGGCAACGGGCTGTCCTGCATCTCGATATCCATCTGCACGCCAGCCTGGTCACCGAGGTCCAGGCTGACGATCGGTTCCGCCGCGGTGAGCTACAGGTCTCCGACGGACTGGGACTGACGAAGCTCGAGCAGTCCTGGATAGCTGCGATCGCCGAGGCATTCGTTCGACAGACACGTTTCGATCCGCTGCATCATGCTTCCACCGAACAACTGTTGTTCGAGCGTCTCGGGGGTTGGCTGGAGGCGATCGGCGAATCCAGTGAACTCGAGATGCAGCTCGAATACGGGGACCGCCGGCTCAATGCCAGCATCACAGTGCGCCAGCTGCTCGACGCCGTGGAGCCGCAGTATCAGCGTCTGGTCCGGCAGGTCGAGTCGCTGCGCGCATCGCGGGGGCTCGATCGGCTGCAGCTGACTCATCGAACGGCATCGCTCCCCGGTCTCGTGGACCTGCTGAAAACCGTGACCGCGGCTGAAGTTCAGAGTCTGGAGCCCGCCGCCAGCGTGATGGGCGCGGTGGCCCGGAGCGAATACATCCTCTCGGAGGCGGGCGCCGTACGTTTCGTCACGACACTGCCGCGCACCGGCGCCGCTTCGGCAGAGCGCCTGGTCGAGCCTCCGGACGATGACGATGGCCGTTCCGATCCCACCCACCTGCTGCAGGGCGCCGTGGCCTTCCTGATATCCGAGGCACCCCTGGAAATCGGCATGGCGCCATCCGGCGACCACCGCCAGGTTGTGATACGCGACCAGACGGAAGGCGTCTCACGCCGTCATTGTCTGGTCTACCGGAAGAAGGGCGATGTCGTTGTCGAGGACGCCAGCCGCTACGGGACCTTCGTCAACGACCGTCGTGTGAGCGGTTCAGCCGTGTTGAGGGCCGGCGACGTACTGCGTATCGGTTCACCGGGTAGTCGACTGTTGCTGGTGGAGGAGCGGGGCTGATATGGCACGCCGTCGCCTCAACACGTTCAGCCTGTCCTTCCTCGACATCATGAGCTGTGGGTTCGGGGCGGTCGTACTGTTCTTCATGATCATCAGCGCGACCATCGCCATCCGCTCGGATGAGCTGAACAAGAAGCTCAGTGACAAGGCCGACTCGCTGCTCGTCGAAGTAAGTGAGGGCGAGGAGAATATGGTCGAGTTGCGCAATACCATGGAACAGACCGAGCGAAAGACCGTGGAGACCCGCGGCAGGGCGTTACGGATCATCGAACTCATCAAGGATACGGAGACGGAAGTCGCCGAGATGGATGCCGAGTCGCTTTCGCAGCAGGAACACATCAATAAACTGATGGCGGATCTGAAAGCCATCGAGGAAGAGCGCAAGCGTCTGTCCGCCGCTAGCAGTCAGCCTGATGATCAGGGGGATCGTCTGAGAAGAATCCAGGGCGACGGCGTCCGCCAGTACCTGTCCGGTATCAAAGTAGGTGGAGAGAGAGTCCTGTTGCTGGTCGATGCCTCCTCCAGCATGCTCGACGAAACGATCGTGAATATCATCCGCCGACGCAACATGGATGACGCTCAGAAGATCAGGGCACCCAAGTGGCAACGGGCGCAGCGTACGGTCGAATGGCTGCTGGCGCAGTTGCCACCGACGTCACGGTTTCAGATCGTCAGCTTCAGTGAGACCGCATCGACGGTCGTGGCGGATACGTCTGGAGAGTGGCTGGAGGCCTCGGATCCCGAAGTCATGGACGGCGCGATAAAGGCGATCCGCAAGATCGTGCCGGGCGGTGGGACCAGCCTGCATCACGCATTCGCCAGCGTGAAGAGCTTCAGCCCGCGGCCGGACAACATATTCCTGGTCACGGATGGTCTCCCGACTCAGGGCGCCAGTCCTCCCCGCGGCCGGACCGTCAGTGGTCGGGCGAGGCTTAGAAACTACAACAATGCGCTGGAGGAATTGCCCGCCGGGATTCCGGTAAACGTCATCCTGTTTCCTATCGAGGGTGATGCTCAGGCTGCCACCGAGTTCTGGCGACTTGCACAGGCGACGGATGGGGCATTCCTCAGTCCATCGAGGGATTGGCCATGAGCCGGAAAAGGAAGGTCCGTCGCGAGGTTGAGATGACCGGGCTGTCGTTCCTGGACGTGATCTGTTGTGGATTCGGCGCAGTGATCCTGCTGCTGGTCCTGACCAAGTTCGCGGAACCCGTTCTTCTGGTCCAGACCACTGAGGAACTCGAGGCGATCATCGTCTCGCTGGAACAGGAACTGGTGGAGATCCGCGGCGAGACCCTGATCGTCAATCAGCAACTGGTCTCGAAGAAGGAGCAGCTGTCGGAGGAGGAGATCCGTCTGGCAAGGCTGCAGGGCGAGTTGTCACGGATCCGCGGTGAGTTCTCTGCCAGCAACCAGGACGCGTCGGTAGCGAGCACGATCGAGGGCCAGTTGGCGCGGGCGCGACAGCGCCTGACGGAAGAGATGAAGCGCCTCCAGGGGGACCGTCGACGCGAAACCCTGGAGCGTCAGAGCGTCGCCGGAATCCCGGTGGACAGCGAGTACGTGATTTTCATCATCGACACATCCGGCAGCATGCAGAACAACAGCTGGCCACTGATGCTGCGCAAGATCGAAGAAGTCCTGGACGTGTATCCGAACGTTAAGGGCATCCAGGTCATGAACGATATGGGGGCCTACCTGTTCTCAAGGTTCCGCGGCAAATGGATTCCGGATACCCCGGCCAGGCGGCGTGGAATTATCAATTCCCTGGCGGGCTGGCGACCGTTCAGCAATTCCAGCCCGGTTGAAGGGATCACGACAGCGATCCAGACGTTCTACGCGCCTGACAAGAAGATCAGCCTGTACGTCTTCGGTGATGAGTTTACCGGCAAGAGCATCGAGAACGTGGTGCGGACCGTCGATCAGATCAACATCGCCGACTCGAGAGGAAACCGGCGCGTGCGTATCCATGCTATCGGCTTCCCTTACGTGTTCACGCAGCCGCGAAACATGCAGTCGACCGGAGTCCGATTCGCGACGCTCATGCGGGCACTGTGCTATCGCAACGGCGGCACCTTCGTTGGCCTCGGTGACTTCCGCGGCTGAACTTCGCCCTCTATACTGGACAGCCCGTAACGTCACCCGAACTCCTCGAGGGGAGATAAAAAAATGTCCAGCGACAATCGGCTCGTCATCGAATTCGATGATCACGACATCAAACAGCTTCAGGATATCTTCCATGCGGCGCGTTCCGAGCTGGGCGAGGAGATTCAGGAAGGCCAGATCATCGAGGCCTGCCGCGAGCTGCTCGGCAAGGCCCAGCAGGCCGGCGCGCCGAGTTTTGTAATGACCCGGCTGCAGCGGCTCCAGGGTCTGGTGGCCATGATCGAGGACCAGGACTGGCAGCTGCCCCAGGAAGACGCCTCGCGGGTGATCAATGCGCTGGCCTACTTTGCCAATGCCCAGGACCTGATACCCGACGACGTCCCTGGTCTCGGCTACCTGGACGACGCCGTGATGGTGGACCTCGTCACACGCGAGCTGGCCGCCGAGATCAAGTCCTATGAAGAATTTCGCGCCTTCCGCTCGAGCGAGGCCCAGAAGCGGACGGCGGCGGGTGACGAACGCCCGGTGACCCGGTCCGACTGGCTCGCCGCGCAGCGGGAGAAAATCCAGGCGGAACGCAAGGGCAAGTCCTGGCTGCCCTGGCGCCGCAAGAGCGACTCCTTCCTCGATTGACACGGCCGGGCGCCAACCCCTCCGGTAGCTATGGTCGGGATTCGCCCCGTCGCCGGTCGATTGACCCTGTTCGCTAGCGTAATGTGATCGTGGCCGGAGCGCTGGATCCTGTCTGTTGCTGGCGCCGCACAGGTTGACCATCGGCGACGTCCTTCAGCGCCGCCGATGCGTTACCGGGTGCGACATAGAAGTCCTATAATCCCAGCATCCCTGGCCGGTATCCGGCGGTGATTGACTTGGACGGGACATCGAGAGGCACGCCACACCCGCTCGGCGCGAGCTTCTGCGCTGACGGAGTCAACTTCTCCGTGTTCTCGAAGAGCGCCGAGTCGCTGGAGTTATTGCTGTTCGACCACGTAGACGATGATCGCCCCAGCCGTGTGATCCAGCTGGACCCTGGTCACAACCGCACCCATCACTACTGGCATGTTTGTGTCGCCGGGCTCGCGCAAGGGCAGCTGTATGCCTATCGGGCCTGCGGGCCAAATGATCCCGCTCGGCGTCTCCGCTTCGACGCCACGAAATTGCTTCTCGATCCCTATGCCCGCGGTGTGGCGACCGGCCCGGGATACGATCGGGCTGCCGCGGCCCGACCCGGGGCCAATCTGGGCGAAGCCATGAAGAGCGTGGTCGCGCAAGCCAGCGACTACGACTGGGAGGGCGACCGACCGCTAGAGAGACCTTACTCGGAGACGGTCATCTACGAGATGCATGTCGGGGGTTTCACACGCCATCCTTCTTCCGGCCTGTCAGCGGAACTGCGCGGCACCTACCAGGGCATCATCGAGAAGATTCCCTATCTCCAGGAACTGGGCATCACGGCGGTGGAACTGTTGCCGGTATTCCAGTTCGACGAGCAGGACTGCCCCATCGGCTTGTCCAACTACTGGGGATACAGTCCGGTCTCGTTTTTTGCACCTCATGCCGGTTACTCCGTCGGCCGCGAGCCGCTGGCGGCGATCGACGAGTTTCGCGACATGGTCAAGGCTCTCCATGGTGCCGGCATCGAGGTCATTCTGGATGTGGTCTACAACCACACGGCCGAGGGTGACGAGCGCGGACCGACATTCTGTTTCCGCGGTCTGCAGGACGATGTCTATTACCTGTTCGAGGACCACGCTGACGGCTATTCGAATTTCAGCGGCACCGGCAATGCCCTGAATGCCAATCATGCCGTGGTGCGCCGGATGATCCGCGACAGCCTCAGATACTGGGTGCAGGAGATGCACGTGGACGGCTTCCGCTTCGATCTGGCATCCGTCATGTCGCGCGACGAGATGGGACGGCCGACACACAGCCCGCCGGTCTTGTGGGCGATCGACAGCGACCCGCAACTCGCCGGTGCGAAGATCATCGCCGAGGCCTGGGATGCGGGGGGTCTGTATCAGGTGGGGCAGTTCATCGGCGATCGCTGGACCGAGTGGAACGGCAAGTTTCGCGACGACGTGCGGCGCTACGTCCGCGGCGATCGCGGCATGTTGCGGCTATTGCCGACCCGCATGCTGGGGAGCCCCGACCTGTATTCGCACGAGGATCGCGAACCCGGCCAGAGTATCAACTTCGTGACCTGTCACGATGGCTTCACCCTCAATGACCTGGTCTGCTACGACCGCAAGCACAACAGCGACAATCTCGAGGGTAACCGGGACGGGACCGACGCCAACTACAGCTGGAACTGCGGAACCGAAGGACCGACTGATGACCCCAGAATCGAGGCCCTGCGGAATCGTCAGGTGAAGAATTTTCTGACCCTGCTGATGCTGTCCATGGGTACGCCGATGATGCTGATGGGCGACGAGGTCCGCAATACTCAACAGGGCAACAACAACGTCTACTGCCAGGACAACGAAGTCAGCTGGTTCGACTGGACGCTGCTGGACCGTCACGCTGACATCCTGCGGTTCGTCAAGTTGCTAATTGAGTATCGGTTGCACCTGGACATGTCCATGACCCGCGACCGTGTCAGCCTGAACGAGCTGCTGGCGGGGACTGACATCCAGTTCCACGGCGTGCGCCTCAACGAGCCCGACTGGGCGGATCACTCTCATGCCCTGGCGGCCACGTTCGTCGGAGTGAATCGCACGCGCGAAATGCACATCATGGGGAATGCCTTCCGCGAGCCGCTCGAGTTCGAGCTGCCGCCGGTCTCTCACGACGGCGCGCCCTGGCGCCTGCTGATCGACACGTCCCTCAACCCACCCCATGACATCCATGCGCCACATACGGCGCCAGAGGTGTCTGCGTCCTACTACCGGATCGAGCCCTACACGATCGTGCTGCTGGGACGGTCGCTGGCGGCAAGCGCCGGATCCGACGCGGACTCCGGCCCGGCATAATTCGTCATTTTTTATCGCTGATACGTCCCTGATCCGCCCTCCATGCGTCTCCTGGGTGCGGCCAAATAGGTCTCCAAGAGCAGCCACAGGCGTGCTCCCGAATTCCCTCACATGGAGACGATGATGAACAGCAAAACAGCTATCACGACCGTGGCTCTGATGCTCGTGGCCAATGCGGCAGTTGCGTCAGGCGAGACTGAACGATGGGGCATGGGCGGCGTCGGCGCCGGCGCCGCGACCGGGGCGATTGTCGGTGGACCGCCAGGCGCGATCATCGGCGCAGGACTGGGTGGATTCCTGGCTGACGCGATGGGGCGGGCCCGGACCGTGCCGGAGCTCGAGTCCGACCTGGAGATTGCCCGGTCGGACGCCGACGATCTGCGCGATGTCCTGCACCGCACCGGCTCTGCCCTGCAGGCGGCCCGCGCGGACCTCTCCGACCGTGATGCCCGCATCGCCGAACTGGAGCGATCGCGCCGGGCGACCGCCGGGCTGGAGACAGAGATGCTCTTTAAGACGGGTAGCAGCGAGCTCGATGCCGCTGCCGCGGAGCGTCTTGACCGTCTCGCAACGACCTTGCGCAGCGATCCCGACCTCGACGTCCGGCTGGACGGCCACGCGGACGCCCGCGGCGAGTCGGAATTCAATCTGGGCCTGTCCGAGGACCGGGCCAGTGCGGTTTCCCAGGCGCTCGTGGACAGAGGCATCGACCAGGGACGGATCAGTATCCGTGCCCATGGCGCTGAAGAGGCGCGCGCTGAGCAGGGCGATCTCGACGCCCACGCATTCGATCGGCGGGTCGTCATCCGCCTGCAGCGGGAGGCGGCCGAAACCTCGGTCGCCCGCCGCGACTGACACACTCCCTCCCTGACTTTGCGGGCGCTGTGGCGCCCGCCTTTTTTTGCCCCGCCAGTGTGTGCGAACATCCGGCTACGTGTGGTTGGCGAAGCGGACAAGGTATGCAGATCGACCCGGCCAATCTCGGACCTGTTGCCACGATCATCCTCTATGCGGTCAGCATCGCGGGTGTCGGCTGGGCCGTGAGACATTTCGGCTGGCGCATACTGGCGACCGACTCACGCCAGTTCCACGTGTTTGCTGCTTGTGCCGTGAGCCTGATGGTCCTCTGGTCGATCCGGGCCCAGGCGCAGCCGGGTCCAGGCCTGCACGTGCTGGGCGTGACCACGGTGACGTTGCTCGCGGGGCTCGCGCCGGCCTGCCTGATAACGCTCGTAGCACAGGCGGTGACCAGTCTGCTGATGGGTGATGCGGCCGGCATCGCGCCAAGCTGGGTGGTGTCTTCCCTGTTGCCGATACTCGTCACCGAGTCCTGGCGCAGGCTGGTACTGCGTTGCCTTCCCGCCGATCCGTTCGCCTTCATCTTCGGCAGCGCCTTCTTTGGGGCCGCGATCGCCGTTACTTCGGTTCACCTGGTCGCCATGCTGTTGCTGGGATCACCGGCGGACATCTGGCCCGGCGCAGTTTCTGGCTGGCCGGGCTTGATACTCCTGCTCGCTTTCCCGGAAGCCTTCATCAACGGTGCCTTGATGACGCTGCTGGTCGTTTACTGTCCCGATGCGGTACGCGGTTACGCCTCCACCTACGAGAGCCGACCCCGCCTGTGAGCCCGGGGCACGCGCTGGCATAATCCATGCCTTCCTGAACATCGTTCAACCCGGAGGCGGATGTGCAGACCTATTTCACGGACAAAGGACAGCCCGACGCGAGGCCAATCGTGGTGCTGGACGGGCAAGGCCTGAAGCGATGGCTGGCGGACGCGCCCGCTGCGGCCAGGCGCTGGGTTGCAGAGACCGGCTTTGCGGCGAAGCCGGGATCGGTCTGCCTGTTGCCGGACGAGTCCGGCGGTATCAGCGGCGCTCTGGTCGGCGTCGGGCCGGCCGGCGGTGGTTTGCGGGAATCGGCTTCGGCGGCAGACCAGTTGCCCGCGGGGCACTACCGTCTCGAGACTGACGGCGTGCCATCTGCGGACCTGTGGTCGGTTGGGTGGAGCATCGGTCAGTACCGATTCGGTCGCTACCGGTCAGCCGATCCTTCCGGACCACGGGTACTGGTGTGGCCGGACGCGGCCGATCAGGACAGTGTTTTGCGGCATGCGGAAGCGGATCGGCTGGTGCGGGACCTCGTCAACACGCCCGCTGCGGACATGGGGCCGGTCGAGCTGGAGGCCGAAGCCGAGCGGCTGGCAGCCGAGTTTGGCGCCGATTTCCGGGTGACCGAAGGCAAGGACTTGCTGAAGGAGAATTTCCCCGCGATTCACGCGGTCGGCCGAGCCAGTGAGCAGGCGCCGCGACTGGTCGATATCCGCTGGGGAAGCCCGCAACATCCGGCCGTCACCCTGGTTGGTAAGGGTGTCTGTTTCGACACCGGTGGGCTGGACATCAAGCCGGCTGCCGCCATGCGCAACATGAAGAAGGACATGGGTGGCGCCGCTCATGTACTCGGTCTGGCCCGATCCGTGATGGCCGCCGGATTGCCCGTCCGGCTGCGGGTGCTGATCCCGGCCGTTGAGAACAGTATCGCCGGGAATGCCTATCGGCCGGGCGATGTGCTGAGCACCCGCAAAGGGATCACCGTCGAGATCGGTAACACCGACGCGGAGGGCCGGATCGTGCTGTGTGACGCGCTCGCGCTGGCGGATGAAGAGCGTCCCGACGTCATCGTCAATATGGCCACGCTGACCGGAGCGGCGCGGGTCGCGCTGGGGCCGGAACTGCCAGCCCTTTACAGCGATGACGACGAGGTGGCCAGGAGTATCAGTGACGTGTGTGCTGCGGAGCAGGATCCGGTCTGGCACATGCCGCTGTGGCAGCCTTACGCCGAGAGCCTGTCGAGTCCCGTAGCCGACATCAATCACATCAGCAGCGGGCCGCCGATGGCCGGATCGATCACCGCGGCCCTGTACCTCAAGAAGTTCGTCGAGCAGGCGGGCGCGTTCGTGCACATCGACCTGTTCGCCTGGAATCCCCAGCGCCGTCCGGGACGGCCTGAGGGTGGGGAATGCCAGTCGGTGAGGGGCCTGTTCAGATGGCTGGAGGGCCGCTACCCGGTCCGCTGAGCGACCGCGCGCCGGGTGGCCCAGTCGCTGGCCCAGAAGATCAGCCACAAGAAGACCATGGCGAGCACCGCCAGGGCCACGGCGATGTAGCCGAACAGGAACGGCGCCTTCATCAGGGTCGACATCAGCGAGTCCTGATAATAGAAGAACCACTGGCTGTTTTCGGGAAACACCCAGTCATGGAAGGCGTAAAATACGTCCCGCGGCCCGATGGCCACGATGGCGACCGTCATGCCCCCGACGCCGACTGCCACCCTTGCCATCATGCCGCCGGGTCTCGGCAGCAGCAGCTTGCGCCGCCGCAGGAAAACGATCTGGAAGGACACGATCGCCAACGCGGCAAGACCCGCGATCTCAAGCCAGCGTACCAATCGGGCAACGTCCCGCAGGTGAATGATCTCCGGCGGCCGCAGCAGTACGCCCATCTCCCGACCATCGGCGTCCTTGTAGACCAATGCCTCGAGGCCTCGACCCTGGTCGCGTACCGCCGCTGCGATGGCCGCGAACAGCGTCTCCCGTTCGTGCCGGGTGGTCTGTTCGAAACCGCGTTTGTAGCGGTTCTGCGGGCCGAACTCGTCGATATGCTGACCGATGTCGGCGATCTCGTAGAACGCGGGATAGAGGAAGTCCAAAGCCGCCATAAGGCGCCATGACAGGTAGAGGGCGCTGAGCAGGCTGGCCATGACAAGCAAGGTCGTCTGGAGCCTGCCTGCGGAGACCTGTGGCTTGGTATTTTCAGTCACCGGGCGAGGTTATCACGACCCGGATGAGAGCCGGCGGGCGTTTCGGGACAGCGGGTGGCGACCACGGTTCCGGTTTACAATCATGATCAGCGGGTTGCGCTCCTTTCCGGGTGCGTCAGGACTGTGCGACTGTAGGAGGTAAGACCATGCGATGGAAACTGGCACTGGCGACGCTGCTGCTCAACGCGTGCGCCGGAACGGGTGTCTCGAGCGACCAGGCGGTTCTGGATTTCAATAGACCGCCGAACCAGTTCTACGGTGCGCGGCTGGTATCACTCGATGGCAAGAACATCAACGCGCCCATCACCAAGACCAGCTTCTGGGTCGATCCCGGGACACACGAGATCGTCATCGCTGCCGCCATCAGTGACCCGATGCAGGTCGGTCGTAATCCCGCTGGCAGGACCAGTTCTGATCCGGGCAAGGTCACGATTGAGGTAGAGGCCGGCAAACGTTACAAGATCGGCACGCGCATTATCGACAGCAAGGGCGCCTGGGAGCCGGTGATCTGGAAAGTCGAGGACCTCTAGGGCTCTGGGCCCCGGGGCGTCACCGCATCAATCGTCGCCGCCCGACAGCCGGCGCCGGCTGCCCGGCGGCGGCGGCGCCATCAGGCTGCGCCTGTAAGGCAGCACCTCCAGTACCTCATCGGCCTTGTGGCGTTTTTTCATCTGTCGCCAGAAATCGGCGGTGAGTAGATCGCCATGGGCCTCCAGCAGAATCTCCATGTGGTCCGGATCCAGTCCGAGGAAGGAGATGAATTGTTCGGGGAAGACGTCGTCGTCCCCCACATAGAACCAGGCTTCGGCCTCCATTTCCTCCTCCAGCGTAGAGGCTTTCGGAAGGTCGCGGAAGTTGCAGTCTGTCACCAGGCAGAGTTCGTCGTAGTCGTAGAAGATCACTCTGCCGTTGCGTGTGACTCCGAAGTTCTTCAGCAACAGGTCGCCGGGGAAAATATTGGTGAGCGCCAAGTCACGAATCGCCTGACCGTAGTCGATCACGGCCATGCGGGCGTCTCCGGGCGGGGCATCGCGCAGGTAGAGATTTAGCGGCGTCAGGCGGCGCTCGACGTACAGGTGTTCGATGACCAGGTTGTCGCCTTCGATGCGCACCGTATCGCTGGTCTCGGTGAGCAGCTCTTCGAGCAACGATTGCTCGAAACGCTCCGTCTTGAATTTCAGTAGCCGGAACTCCTGCGCATCGACCAGGCGGCCCGCCCGGTCACGCTTGAAGACCAGCTGATACTTGTCCAGCACATCGCGTCGTACCACCGTTTTCGGATAAGCGAACTTGTCACGGATGATTTTGAAGACGATGTCGTAGGAGGGCAGGGTGAACACGGCCATCACCATGCCCTTGTCTCCGGGGGCCGTGATGAAGCTATCGCTGGAGTGTGTCAGGTGGCGCGCGAAACTGCGATAGCGTTCGGTCTTGCCTTGCTTGGCCCGGCCGAGGACCGTGAATAATTCAGCGACCGGTTTGCCCGGCAGGATGCTGCTCAGCAGCACCACGACGTCCGCGACCGTCTCCAGATCGGCGTGAATATACGATCGGGTAAATCCAAACAATATGCTGACGTCGCTGCGGCTGGTCAGGACTGCGTCGACGGCGACGCCCTCCGCCGTGCTCCTCAGAGCGACCACCAGCGGTTCGTAACGACCGTCCTTGCCAACCGCGCGACCGACGACATAGGCCCGCGTATTCTGATAGAACACCGTCTGCAGGCACTCGAGTTGTTCGAGGGCCCCCAGTCCGCCGAGTGAGCGCCAGTGGACCCGTAACTGACCCACCACGAAACGCACGCTGTACTCGAGATTCTCCCAGCCGATGCCGAAAGCGAAATGCCGCAGCAGGTCACGAACGCCAGCCGAGGGCGGGTCTCCGACCGGGAAAACATCCACCGGCGGCACCTTGGATATGTGATCGATCGGACGATCTTCCAGGTCCACGAACTCGAGATCCGAGTCGACACCCACGGTATGGAACATGCGCCGTGTTATGGAGCTGAAGTAGGTCTTGGTGAACTCCTGATCGAGATAGTCCTCGATCAGGGTCGAGAAATCAGACTTGATCTGTAACCACAGGCGCCGATCGTGGCAGCGATCATCGAGCCGGTCGTTGAGCCAGTCCACGAGTCGATTGACCCAGTGATCGTAGAGTTCGATTCGCTCAACCGCATCTTTGCGGCCGTTGATCCAGTCGCGACGCTCGAACCGTCCGCGAGCTCGGCGGGTGATCTCGCGGAAGTCGGAGTTGTAGTCGAAAAAACCGTCGCGAATCGCCCCGGCGCACTCCTGCGCCAGGGCGAGGTCTGCGTTCTGATCCATCGGAATCCTACATATTTCTGATCAGAGCGTCACCGAATTCGCTGCACTTGACCTGTTTCGCGCCTTCCATCTGGCGGGCGAAGTCATAGGTGACCGTCTTGTCACCGATGGTTGCGTCCATCGCCGAGATAATGGTGTCAGCGGCTTCCAGCCAGCCCATATAGCGCAGCATCATCTCGCCCGACAGAATCAACGAACCGGGGTTGACCTTGTCGAGGTTGGCGTACTTCGGCGCGGTGCCATGGGTCGCCTCGAACACGGCATGCCCGGTGGTGTAATTGATGTTGCCGCCCGGGGCGATGCCGATGCCACCCACCTGAGCGGCCAGCGCGTCGGACAGGTAGTCGCCGTTCAGATTCATGGTCGCGATGACGTCGAACTCCTTCGGCCGGGTCAGTACCTGCTGCAGGGTGATGTCGGCGATGGCGTCCTTGATCAGTACCTTGCCGGCCTCCAGCGCCGCGGTCTGCTCCTCGTTGGCGGCGGCATCGCCTTCGTCCGCTCGCGTCCGTTCCCACTGGTCCCATGTATAGGTGTATTCCGGGAACTCGCGTTCAGCCAGGGCGTAACCCCAGTTGCGGAAGGCGCCCTCGGTGTACTTCATGATGTTGCCCTTGTGGACGAACGTCACGCTCTTGCGGCCCTGCTGCACCGCATACTGGATCGCCGCACGGACCAGTCTCTCGGTTCCCTCTTGGGACACCGGCTTCAGACCGATGCCGCTGGACTTGGGGAAGCGAATCTTCTGGTACTCGGCCGGGAAGTGTTCCTCCAGCAGGCTCAGGAAACGGGCGTTGTTCTCGGCGCCGCGCTCGAATTCGATACCGGCGTAGATGTCCTCGGTATTCTCCCGGAAGATCACCATGTTCACGTCCTGCGGCGCCCGGACCGGCGAGGGTACGCCCTTGAACCAGCGCACCGGGCGAAGGCAGACGTACAGGTCGAGCAGTTGGCGCAGCGCGACGTTCAGCGACCTGATGCCACCGCCGATAGGCGTCGTCAGCGGCCCCTTGATCGAGACCAGGTAATCGCGGCAGGCCTGTACCGTCTCGTCGGGCAGCCAGGAGTGGAACAGGTCATTGGACTTCTGACCCGCGTAGATTTCCATCCAGTGAATCTTCCTGCCACCGTCGTAGGCTTTCTGCACCGCGGCGTCCAGCACCCTGACCGTGGCGCGCCAGATATCCGGCCCGGTACCGTCTCCTTCGATAAACGGCACGATGGGATTGTCGGGAACGTGGAGCTTCCCGTCTTCGATGGTTATCTTCGACCCCCCCTCCGGGATCGTCAGCTTGACGTCTGCCATATCGCTCTCGCTCCTATTGTTGATGCTTCTGCGAAGCGGCGTTCGAACTCATTATGATACTCGCTGTGATCGGGCGGTCGCCATCGCGGCAGGGTTTGGCGCTGGTGACCAGACGGGTGCGGCAGGCAGGCAGCCAAGCCGTGTGCGGATCGGGACCGTCTCTTCCGGCCGCGGAGACCGGGTTTTGCTTATTGAGCGGCGGGTAGCAGGAAGTCCTCCATGCGCCGGACGATCTGCTCGTACTTGTAGACCGGCAGACGGTAGATCCAGCCCGAGAACCGGGCATCCTGGCGGGCGACCTGTTCGGCGTCGAGGCGATCCGGAGCGGCTTCCGCCGCCTCGGCCTCTTCGTTAGCGGCCTCTCCGGCTGTGTCCGGACCCGCGCTCCCGGGGTCCGCAGTGGTGACCGCTGGCTCCGGCCCGGCAGAGGATTCGACCGGGTCGAGCGCTACCTGGACGCTGACCCAGCGCTCATCTTCACGCTGTTGAGCCTGGAGGGTGATCCTGCGGCCGTCGTCAAGATGGAAGCGGACGGTGGCCTGGGGGTCGAAATCCTCGAACTGCGCCCGCGGCAGGACGTCATCGAAGAGCAGCGAGGACAGGGCTCTCGAGACCGGCTGCGCCGCTCCCGGACTGGACAGATTGCGGTCCTCCGGAATGCCAAGGATCACAAGCTGTTCTCCGACACGCTGCAGCACGACTTCTTCTCCACTGGCATGGAGGATCTCCACCCTCTGTACCGACTGGCTGTCGACATCGAACAGCTGACGATCCAGCCAGTTGAGTGGATCCGTCTCCAGCTCGATGTCGGCATCGACCAGGTAGCTGGCCTCTTCTCCTGCCCGCCGTGTGTAGGTGCCCTTACCGGCCCGGCTCTCCCGCTTGCCGACGATCAGGCGCACGTCAGCCGGCCCACCGATCTCGAGCAGGGTCCCTGCGCCTTCCGCCGATCCAGGTTCGGCCACGCCGAGTCTCGCGTATAGATCCGGATTGGAAGTCTTGGTCTCGATGATCACCGCATCGGACAGACGTAGCAGGAGCTGGCGGATCTTGCCGGAATCCGCCCGGTAGCCGTATTGCTGGGCGACGATCCAGCCGGCATCGTTCCTTTCCAGCGTGACGGCCGTGTTGCCATCGTTGCCGGAGAGCGCGATCGATGTCGTCTGGTTCAGGCTGCCTGACAACGCCGGGTACAGCAGGTGGTCGATCGCCGCTGGCGCCGCCGCCTTTCTGCCCTCCAGCAAGGCGGCGCCGATCGCCGCGAGTACCGCGATCGCGGCAAGTATGACAACGGTCCTGGCCTGCATGCGTCTCTCCTCAACTCCGTCGCCGGGTCCGGACCGCCGCCATCAGGATGACGCCGATTGAAAGGAGCACCGGGACGAGCGCGATATTGATTATCTTCAGGGTGGTTCCGAGGTTCTCGATGTTGCGATCAAGGTCCCGGCGAACGTCCCGCAGCGCTTTGCGGATGCGCAGCTTTTCATCCTGGAAACGCAGCAGTTCCGCTTGTTGTTCCGGGCTGATAATCAGGAGGTTCTCCTGGTCCTTGGCTGACTCCAGTTCGGTCAGCCGGCGCTCGGTTTCATCGAGTTTCTGTTGCAGGGACTGCTCTTCGGCTCGATAGCGCGCGTCGGCGTCGGCGCGCAGCGCCTCTACCCGGTCAAAAGGCCTGGAGTAGGTTCCCCGGCTCCGGACGCTGATCAGGTCGCTGCTGCCCAATAGATTGTCGAGGGCGTTGACCACCAGTGCGCCGTTGCCGGCGAAGGCGTTGAAGAGCCGCTGGCCGAGGAAGTTCTGGACCTGGACCCACATCCGGTCCGTCAGTATGTCGGTGTCGGACACGACGATCAGGTTGGCAGGCTCGTCAGTTGCGGCGATATGATCGGGCGGCGCGGCCGATGCCTCCACATCTGCCGGCGGCGGCCCCTCCGGGAAAGCCGACGTCAGCATGCCGGCAAAGCGGGCACCCATCACGTAGCGCTCGCCGGTGGGCATGAAGTCATCCTGCAATGTGGCCGGATCGGGGAGGAATTTCAGAGCTTCCGCCGCGACGATGCCCGCGGAGTCACTGCTTTGTACCAACGCCACCATCTCGAGGCCGCTGTCCGCGGAGACGCCGAGGTATCCCGCCGACCCGAGATTGACCCCGCTGAGATCCGCGGTGATGACGTCGTCGGTCGCCAGCCCCTGTTCGCGGATTCCCAGCATGGCAAGGTGACGCGAAGGGGGTTGTCCGAGACCGGCATTGACGGTGAGGGCGTTCAGCTGATCGAGGACCACATCGTCCGCATCGTATTCAATGCCCCAGGCCCCGAACAGGCGTTCAAGGTCCGAGGACCGGTCCTGGAACAAGGCGGCGCTGGCGCCGGCCATGTCCCGGGGTAGCTCCGCGTCCGACAGGGGATCGACGAACACCATCAGTTTGCCGCCACGCATGACAAACTGGTCGATCGCATACAGCGTCTGGTCGCTGAGCGCCTTCGGATGTACCAGGACCAGCAGGTCCACGTCGTCATCGACGGCCGTCAGGCCACCATCCAGTGTACGCAGTTCGAACAGCTGCTCTATCTGGCTGGCGACCACCCATGGCTGCCGGGGTTGCCCGGTGGCCGGGTCGAAGCCGCTGGTCATGGGCAGGCTGCTGAGGAGCGCCACTACCGGTTTCTGCGGCTTTGCCAGCGTGTAGACCAGCTTGGCGACGTCGTATTCCAGGAACGTTTCGCGATCGGGCTGGAAGAAGCTGATGATCTCCAGGTCGTCGATCGAGTTGGTGCCGGCCAGGCCGAAATAGATCGGATCGCCCGTGGTCCCGAGCGAGACAGCCTGCAGGCCGTACTGGGAAGCCCGGTCCTCCTCCTCCGAGAACGCGACCGGATCGATCTCCGTCAGGCGCAGCCGGCCGTCCGATTCCAGCACGAACTCCTGCAGGAGTTCGCGGACACGCCTGGCATAGGTCCGCAGGTAGGGGATGTCCTCAGCCGCCTTGTCGGAGTAGAACAGATAAAGGTTAACCGGCTCATCGATCTTGGTCAGGATGTTCCGCGTACCTTCAGAGATGGTGAACAACTGGTTCTCGGTCAGATCGAGTCGGATGCCGCGAAAAACCACCGCGTTCAGAATCGTCAGGGTGAGAAACAGGGCGCCCAGAATGATCAGACCGGTGCCGCCGAGAGATTTCTTGTGGGTTGTCATGCCCTGCTCCTAGTCCGCTTTCCTGAGGTCGAGGACGATGGCGTTGGCTGTCAGCCAGAATCCGATGACGAGTCCGAAATAGACGACCGCCCGCAGATCGACCACTCCGCGCGAGAGCGTCGAGAAATGAGTCATAAATGACAACTGGGAGATCGCATCGGTAAACCAGAGCGGCGCCCATCCCTGAAACATATCGAGAACCAGCGGAAATCCGGACAACAGGAATCCGAAGCAGATCACTACCGTCAGGATGAAGGCGATGACCTGGTTGCGGGTCGTTGCGGAGATGCAGGCTCCGATCGCCAGAAATGCCCCTGCCATCAGTAAGCTGCCCACATAGGCTGCCAGGATGACGCCGTTATCCGGCTGTCCCAGGTAGTTGACCGTAATCCACATGGGGAAGGTCAGGCCCAGGGCGATAGCGCAAAACGTCCAGGCCGCCAGGAACTTGCCTACCACCGCCTGGCCCTGTGTCACGGGTAGCGTCATCAGCAGTTCGATGCTGCCGCTCTTGCGTTCCTCGGCCCACAGGCGCATCGAAATCGCCGGCACCAGGAACAGATAGAGCCACGGGTGGAAGCCGAAGAAAGGATCGAGGTCCGCCTGGCCGCGCTCGTAAAAATTGCCCAGGTAGAACGTGAATGCGCCGGCCAGCACCAGGAATATGACGATAAAGACATAGGCGACCGGGGTGGCGAAATAGGCCGCAAGTTCGCGGCGAAAGATGATTCCGATATTTCTCATGTCCTGGCCTCCTGTCCCGCGTCAGCCGAGGTGATCTGTCGGAAAACCTCATCGAGCTGCCCGCTTTCCACCTGCAGTTCCTGTACGTCCCAGCCGCGCTCCAGCGCCAGACGCCCGACCGCCGGCAGCAACTCCGTGCCGTCGGTGGGTAGCACGGTCATGCCGCCGTCTGCGTGGGTTTCGACACGGGCGACGCCGGGCAGCGATGCCAGTGCGGACCCGGCTTCCGCAACCGCCGTATCGCCCAGCCGCAGGGTGACGGCGTTATGGCGAGGGGAACGGGCCTCCAGCCCGGCCGGCGTCTCGTCGGCGAGGATCCTGCCGTGGGCGATGATGATCGCGCGGTCACACACGGCATGAACTTCTTCGAGGATGTGGGTCGAGATGATGATGATCTTGTCCGCAGCCATCTCGCTGATCAGCGATCGGACCTCGTGTTTCTGATTCGGATCGAGACCGTCTGTCGGTTCGTCGAGGATCAGCACGTGCGGGTCGTGGATGATTGCCTGGGCGAGGCCGACGCGGCGCTTGTAGCCTTTCGACAGGGTGTCGATCGGTTGCAACAGTACCGGCTCGAGATGCAGTCTCGAGATCACCTCGTCCAGCCGGCGGCGTTTCTGATCACCGCGGAGATCGCGGATGTCGGCGATGAAGTCGAGGAACGCCGCCGGGGTCATCTCCCCGTAGGTGGGAGCGCCTTCGGGCAGATAACCGATCTCCCGTTTCGCCTTGACCGGTTCTTTCTCGATATCGAACCCGCATATGCGGGCGACGCCTTCGGTCGGGGCGAGGAAGCCGGACAGCATTTTCATGGTCGTCGACTTGCCGGCCCCGTTGGGCCCCAGGAAGCCGAGGACCTCTCCCTGGCCTACCGAGAAGCTCAGGTCATCTACGGCCAGAAGATTGCCGTAGCGCTTCGTGAGTCGCTCAGTCTCGATCATCTGATTTGGCTCCGTGTCTGGAGACCGGGGAAAGGGTATCCCCGGCTGCTTGGCAGCCCACTCTTTTACCACGCCGGGTTATATTTTCAAGACCCGCCGGTCTAAGCTGTGCAAAACCGACATCCGGTTGCCGAGCAAAAGCGTGACCACATCCCGAAATTCCGTACGACTGCTAACCTGCGCGATTGTCGCGCTGCAGCTGTTTGGCCTCGGCGCTTGCCGGGGATCGGCCCTCCCCGATCGTGGCAGGATCGTGGCCACCGAGGGGTCCACCGTGCCGGTCGGTCTCGAGCCCGCCCGGATAGTGGAGATCGACGGTGACAGGGTGTTTCCGGCGCAGCGCAGCTTCGCCCTGGCTCCCGGCATCCACATCATCCGGGTTGCGCCTCCTGTTGCCGGCCCGCCCCAGCAGGTGCCGACCGAGTTCGGCATGCTGGAGTACCTGCAGGATGAGCCCCTGCAACTGGAGGTCCGCTCCGGCTGGACCTACTTCATCGGGCTCGAGGTTCTGGAGAGGGTCGACTACACGAAACGCACTGGTCATTGGAAGGCGGTGGTCAGTCGCGCGGTCGGGCCCGGTGACGAGGCCACCTAGTCGTCCCGATAGCGAATCTCGAGGAAGACTGCCCGATCCCT
>Ga0316191_10000893_pt1 | contig 20161 bp, 16 predicted proteins | sample Eddworburr2cm_MG_FD_204928 | JGI IMG/M metagenome (GOLD analysis project Ga0316191, IMG submission 204928) | Coastal sediment microbial communities from Maine, United States - Eddy worm burrow 2 cm | ecosystem: Environmental > Aquatic > Marine > Coastal > Sediment | place: USA: Maine... | reverse complement strand
AAGGTAGCGGTCTGACATCGCTCTCAATCAGCCGGCGAATTATCGCTGCTGTCACTGCCCGTCAGTCGTGCCGCCAGCTCGTGAACGACGGCGCTGACAACCGCCATGCGCGGGTCTTCCCTGTCACCTGTCTGCTCCTCGGCATGTGCTGCACGCTCGGCACCCAGTTGCCGGTTTTTAAGTTTTTGCCGGGTGTGCTGCTGAATGATTGCAATCCTTTCATTGGTCCGTTCTGCAATCTGCCGTGCATGCTGGCCCGCCTCATACAGGCTGGCTCGGGCTTCCTGCTCACACGCACCGATAACCTCTGCAGCCACCTGCTCGGCCGCCAGTACCTCGTTCATGGCCGCCGCGGCGCTCTCCGCGACCTGCGTCTGCTCTTGATCGTCTATCATGACCGTGCCGTCCCCTGTGGAATCCGCTATCTGCCTGTCAGTCGGAAATACATGGTTGATTTGATGATACTACGCAAATTTGCTGCCCTGATTTTGATGTAGGTCAAATTGCATCGCGTTGCGGCGAATCTGGTTGCAGCGGCAGGGTTCACGCTCAGCGTTGATGAAACAGCGAGCTGTCAGGGACGGTACCGGTAACTGGTTCCGTCATCAGAAACATACCGGTCGCGGCTCGTCACAGGCAACAATCCGGCGCTCGTCATCCAGTCTGAAGAGATAGTGAACCCGCCCGGGCAACTGTTGCAATGACTGTTCCGTCAGGCGCTGATAGTGCTGAATAAAACGCTGGATCCCTGTTGCCGTCATTATCCGGCTATGCGCGCTGTTTTCCCGCTGACTTGCAAAAAGTTTAGCAGTCAGCTTTGCCTCCTGCTCGAGCCGCCACCGGTAGACGCATGCAAAAGACGGGGCCTGCAACATAATCCAGAGATCCAGCAACTGATAAAGGTCCTGATAGTGCCCGCCAAGCTGCTGATTAACGAAGCGGCGCCAGCTGCCATCCGGGTCTTCGCGTGCTTCCAGATCATTAACGGGCGCAAGGAGATCTTCATCCGCCTGTGCCGGCGTACCCAGACACCAGCCTTCGACGATCACGACATCAAATGGCGAAGAGACCCTGTCCCACGCCTCCTCCGGATAACGATCGTCGCGGGCCTTGTCGAAACGGGGAATGGACACCTCACTGTTCTCCCGGGTCAACTGCAATAATGTTTCGTACATGAGCGTGACATCATGCGTACCGGGCACCCCCCTGGTCACGAACAGCGGGTGTACTTGCCTGGCCAGCGCAAGACGCGCCTCGCGGGTGAGATAGAAATCGTCGATTGACAGATCAATCGTCTTCAGGCCAAAGGTTTTTGTGAGCAGTTCGGTCAGGAGTGCAGCCAGGGTACTCTTGCCTGATCCCTGACTGCCGTTGACACCGATCAGCAGGGTACGGCCGGCGGCATCGTGGTGTCTGGCAAGCCGTGCAGCAAGCGGCGAATACCACTCATCAACCGATTTCATAAACGACAGCGGCAGGCGCTGTGCCTTTAAAAAATCGTGCAGGCTGCCTGCGCTCATCACGCGATACAACAGTATCCGGATAACAGGGCCGTGCCAGGCAGATCACTGCACGGCATGCGGCTCAGCCCGGCCAGTAGGGTGTTTCGATACCCTCGCCGAGGTCGGCCTCGATCAGGCGGCGGCGCACTTCCAGTAGCTGCTCGATCAGGCGCGGCTCAAAGCGTTCGTAGGCCGCGGCGTCTGGAACGCGCTTGACTACCACACCAAGCAACTCGGTGATGGCGTTACCGATCGAGTTCTGGCTGATGGTAACAATCAGTTTGTCCTCATCGTTGCGGTAGATGAGCTGCTTGAAGGCCGGCTGCCAGCGGATGGCATTGGCATAGGCGGCATCGACGATACAGCTGTCGCGGACCTTCTTCGCCGTCTTCAGGAAATCGTTATTGAACAGCAGCACGTTCTCGACGTGCTCGGGGAAGTACAGGTCAGCCAGCATCGGTGCATTGCGCGACGACACCTGACTGAAGAAAGACCGGTAGAAATCCATGAAGCCCTTCAGGATCTCGTCGTACTCATTCCAGAAACCGACCTCCTCCAGCGCCGCCACCCCGCCCTGGACCTCCCAGCTCGGGAGGCCCTGCGGATAACCGGTCAACTCGATACGCGAGCCCGCCTCGCCCACCGGCCAGAGCATCTCCAGGTCCAGCGCACGATCGAAGAACTCGCGGTAGACATCGTGCATATAGGCCTCGAACAGACTGTGCTGGCCGCCGTCCGTGAGGTTCGGATTTTTCGGGTCGGCCAGCTGTGCGCTACGTAACTCTTCCTTGTCGAACACAATAAAATGATTGTGCAGCATGCGGATACTGGGCACCCCCGGCGACGTCAACGGCCAGGTCGCATCGAGGCTGGCCTCACCGGCCAGCAGCAGGTGTGACTCCGGGTCAGGGTAACGCTCCACCATGTAATCGATAATGATCTGGTTCATGCGGTTCCAGATGCGTTTCACCTCGTTCGGCACCTGGGTGCGGCGCACCGGACGACCCAGCGGGTTGAGAATACATTTCGAACTGTTGTAGATGATCGAGGTATCGAACTCGCGGCTGTGGCCCAGCGCCTTGCGGTACAGCAGCAGGTTCTCCGGGTTGGTCAATAACCCGTTGTTGTGCATCAAATCATCCAGGTTTTCGGTACTGTTGAAAAACTCATTGGGCGCCATGGCCTCCGGCACATCCAGCGGGATGGGTCTGAACGGGGTGACGATTTCTCTTGGGCCGGACTGCATGCGGTTATCCCCTGTTATCCTTTAGTTGGCTGACCCGGTGATCCAGTCGAGAGCGAACGGATTATGCGGGTCCACTCCGTCCATGAAGGGCAGTTGCCGCTCTGCGTGGGTCAGCTGGTATACCAGGCCGATCCAGTTGCCGACTATGGCCTCGGCGGTATCGTGCCAGGTATTGTCGATGCGCCCGGCAACCAGCTGCTCCGGGAATTCCGGGACCGGGTCACCCGCTGCCTGCGCTGCAGCCAGCCGCAGGCGGTACTCGTCGAGAATGGCCTGCTCGCGGGGCTTGAAGTAGTTTTCCGGAAACGGCGGACAATCATGGCGCTCGCCCACGGCAAAACGCCGCACTTCTCGTTTGTACTCCTTCAACAATGACACCGTATCGTACTCCGGGTGCCCCTGAAAATAGACGACGCGGAAGCCATCTGCGCTAATGGCAAGGTGTACCCCCGCCGTCATGCTCTCCACCAGTACGTGCAGACCCGCCTCCCGGAACTGCGCAGCGCTGATGTTGTTGAAACGCGAGTGCGGCACATCGAACTGCGTATTCACATCGTTGACCAGCGGATGTGTTGTCCGGATAACCCGGTGCGGGAATACACCCCAGCGCTTGGCGGGCATGGCGCTGCGCTTCTGACCATGCTGAAACTGCATCGCCGCGTGGGTAGCGAGACAGGAACACAGCACCGAGGTCACGTTCTCCTGTGCCCAGTCAAACACTGCGCGCAACGGCTCCCAGAATGGCTCCTGCGACAGGTCGGGATGAGAGACATTGGCCCCGGTAATTATCAGTGCATCCAGCCCCCCGGCGCAGATCTGCTCGAAGGATTCGTAGTAGCGCTCGATGTGCGCCCGCGCCTGTTCACCACGCGGCAACGCCTGCAGCGTGAACGGGTGCATGTAGAACTGGGCGATGGGATTGCTCTCCCCTACCAGACGAAAGAACTGGCGCTCGGTCGCGGCCAGTGCCGCATCCGGCATCATGTTCAGCACACCGATGTGCAGTTCACGGATGGTCTGGTGCAGGGCCCGCCCCGGCTCAAGTATGGTCTGGCCTTCCTGGCGCAGGCGCTGAAAGGTTGGCAGGTCGTTATGGGCGACTATCGGCATGTGTGTTACCCCTGAGGTTCTTGCGCGTTGCGGGCAATGACATTTTCCAGCAGGCCGTGAAAGTCTTGCTCGTCGCGTACCGCTGCCACCTCGTGCGAGGTCACCGTGTAACCGTGCGGGCGCGCAATGGCCTCGTAGCGCGGCACACGCGAATGGAACAGGCGCGGAAACACCCAGCGGCAGAAATCATCCGGGTCCAGCTGCGCAGCGTACTCCAGATCATTCTGCCCGAGGTACTGCTGCAATTGCTCTGCGAGAAACTCGGGGCGGTAATACAGTGGCTTGGGATTGCTCTGGGCGCGGCTGATCAGGGCTTCCTCCTCGGCCTTCTCGGTGACCCGGATGTAGAGAATCAGCGAGTGCCTCACCAGCAGATCAATCACGGCCGGCTCTTCGAGTTCGCACAGGCTGCCGCCCACATCGTTGATAAAGTTGTCATAACCATAGATATCGTGCGCCTTGCGGATAAACGCTGGTACGTCCTGCATGGCAGCGATCTCTGCCTCACGGTACAGTGCCTGGCGCCGTGAAAACTCATCCAGCGGGACACCGCCGAACTCGGGATTGCCCAGCTTGCCGACAAAACTCAGCACCGGCCCCAGGTCGTGCACCTTGATATTGTTGCGGATCTGAATCCAGTCGCTGCGTAGCAGCTCACGCAGGAACGGCGTCTGCATTGCCTGCTGCTTGATCAGGTCCATGATCGGCTCATCCAGGTAGCGGGTGCCGATACGGTAGTCTCCCGAGTAGTGAAACCAGTGGTGCCTGCGCAGCAGCATTGACAGGTGGGTCTTGCCCACCCCGGACATGCCCAGCAAGGTAATGCTTTTGTTCTTCCAGGCACGGAATTCGTCAATGGTGAACTTCATGCAACAGACTCCGGGATAAAAACGAGTGAGGAAGTTTAACCGATTTGTTTAAAATTTGACTAGAAATGCTGTAAGTTAGACATAATTTTACCCGCAACAGAGGCAAGCATGAATCCCCATCAATTACGTGAATATGAAATCAAAGATGAGCTTCAGTTTATTGAGATCGAACATGGATTCACCTATATCGAAATCAACAATGACAAGGCACATGCCACCATATCAACCTACTCTGGCCAGGTTTTGTCTTACCGGCCAAAGGGTCAACAGGCCGATTTACTGTTCGTCAGTGACAAGGCTTACTATGAAAACGGCAAGGCAATAAAAGGCGGCATACCCGTTTGCTGGCCCTGGTTTGGTGCCGACCCTGACAACCAGGGAAGGCCGGCACACGGATTTGTACGCAACCGCCAATGGGAAGTAAGCGCCACCGAGTCACTCGCAGACGGTTCAAGCAGGGTGGTCCTGTCCCTGTGCGATAGCGCCGAAACACGCAATATCTGGCCACACCCTTTTAAACTCAGCATCGAAATTACCGTCGGTGATTCACTCCGGGTCGCTCTTGTTACACACAACAGCGGCACTGGCCGCATCACCATCAGCCAGGCACTGCACACCTACTTCCATGTCGGTAATATCAGCAAGGTCAGGGTGCTGGGTCTTGATGGCGCTGCATACCTCGACAAGGTGGATGATTCTGCCCGCAAAACACAAGCGGGGGCGGTTACCGTTGATGGCGAGGTCGATCGTATCTACCAGGGTGTCAGCGGTGAACTGGTGATCGATGATGAATCGCTTGGTCGCAGGATTCGCATCAAGTCCAGTGGCAGCAGCACTGCCGTGGTATGGAACCCATGGAGTGAGATAGCTGCATCCATGGGTGATCTTGACGATGACGACTACCGAAAAATGCTCTGCGTTGAAACCGCAAATGCCGGCTCCGAGACCATTGAAATAGCCGCAGGCAGTGAATATCGCCTGGAAGCGGAATATACCATCGAGAGCTAGGTCACCAGCTGCGTTGGGCCGCAGTCATCGCGGCGGGGACACCGCTCCTGCAACAGGGCTTTGCTGACCCTGCAGGCGTACCCGCCGCGATCCAGCTCCTGCAACAAGCAGGAGAATAGCGGTCGCGTCAAGTCACCCGGTGAACTTGCCGCCACGCACCCGCTCGACTTCCATCATCTCGAGCTCGCGCGAGCCTGACACGATGACATTCTCATCTAGGGCGAAATCCAGTGACTCATCGAGCCGTTTGTAGGGTACGGCGTTCAGGATCACCTTGATGGCGTTCATGCGGGCCTGGTGCTTGTCGTTGGAACGCACCACCGTCCAGGGCGCATCGATGGTGTGGGTGCGTTTCAGCATTTCATACTTCACATTGGTAAAATCATCCCAGCGGTCCTGCGCCTGCAAATCGACCTCACTCAGTTTCCACTGCCGCAGCGGGTCGGTTTTGCGGCGTTCAAACCGGCGTGCCTGCTCATCCTTGAGGACGCTGAAGTAGAGCTTCACCAGGATGGTGTCCTGCCGCACCAGATCGCGTTCAAAGCCCACCACACCGCGCATGAAGTCGTAGTATTCCTTTTCAGTGCAATAACTGAACACCCGCTCGACCATGGCGCGGTTGTACCAGCTACGGTCGAACAGCACGATCTCGCCGGCGCGCGGGAACATCGACACATACTTCTGGTAATACCACTGGGTCTTCTGTTCCTCGGTTGGCTTGCCCAGTGCGACCACGCGGTAATGCTTCTCGTTCATGTAACGGGTCACCCGGCGAATGGTACCGCCCTTGCCCGCCGCGTCCCGGCCCTCGAAAAGGATAATCATGCGGCGCTGACTCTCCTCGAGATACTGCTGCACTCTCAGTAACTCTGCCTGGAAGGGCTTGAGTTCTTCCTCGCGGCGGTAGCGCTTGATGGCTTTTTTATTCTCTGCCTTCAGACGGGCATTCTCTGTTGCCAGCTGCTCGTGTTCCTGCACATAGTCCTGCAGTTTTAGTGTTTCACCATCCACGTTAATCTGCTCGGGGTTCAGTTCCTGGTCCACAATCATATTCTCCTTAAAATTGATCCTGTTAAATGCCTCAAACAAACACCGGGCGCGCAAACACACCCTCCTCTGACCGGCAATAATGCAAGCAGGTTAACCCATCTCACACTCTGTGTTATTGATCCTGCTCAATAAAAACCGTAAACCATGATCTCCGCAATTTTAATCTGCCTGTGCGTTTTCCGGGGGTTATATTCCCCCTCGCAACTGTGATTGAATACACCATTCTCAACAACATGGTATGCAGGATCTCAATGGAAATCTCAACCATTACCACCCAACCCTTCGCTGACCAACGCCCCGGCACCTCCGGGCTGCGCAAAAAAGTCCGGGTTTTTCAGGCGCCTCACTACCTGGAGAACTTCGTACAGTCGATATTCGACACCCGCACGGACCTCAAGGGCGGCATCCTTGCCCTGGGTGGTGATGGCCGTTATTACAACCGGCAGGCGATCCAGGTCATTATTCGCATGGCGGCAGCCAACGGGGTGGCCAGGGTCATTGTGGGGCAAGGCGGCCTGCTCTCAACGCCGGCCGCTTCCTGCATCATTCGTAAATACCAGACCAACGGCGGCATCATTCTCTCCGCCAGCCATAATCCAGGCGGCCCGGACAATGACTTCGGTATCAAGTTCAACACGCCCAACGGGGGGCCGGCACCGGAGAATGTCACCGAGGCAATCTTTGCGCGCACCCGGGAGATAAGCGAATACCGGACCGTCAATGCAAAGGACATCGACCTTGACACCATCGGTACCCTTTCGTTGGGGGACACGCGCGTGGAAATCATCGATCCTGTGACGGACTATGCGGCATTGATGGAAAACCTGTTCGATTTTGTGCGCATTCGCCAGTTGTTCAACTCCGGACTGTTCAACATGCGCTTCGACGCCATGCACGCCATCACCGGCCCCTATGCCAAACGCATTCTGGAAGACATGCTGGGCGCGCCACCTGGCACCGTGATCAATGGCGTACCTCTGGAAGACTTCGGCGGTGGTCACCCCGACCCCAATCTGGTACATGCCCATGAGGTGGTGACCCTGACCTCGGGGCACAATGCGGTCGATTTCGCCGCTGCATCTGATGGCGACGGTGACCGCAATATGATTCTGGGGCGCAATTTCTTCGTCACTCCCAGCGACAGTCTGGCGGTGATGGCTGCCAATGCACACCACATCAAGGGTTATGCTAGCGGCATCAGCGGGATAGCCCGCTCCATGCCGACCAGTCAGGCAGCCGACCGGGTCGCCGAGGCACTCGGCCTGAGCTGCTATGAGACACCGACCGGTTGGAAGTTTTTTGGCAATCTGCTGGATGCAAAACGCATCACGCTCTGCGGTGAGGAAAGTTTTGGCACCGGTTCTGATCATGTCAGGGAGAAAGACGGTCTGTGGGCGGTGCTCTTCTGGCTCAATCTGCTGGCGGTGCGCAAGCGGTCCGTGCAGGCGATCGTGCAGGAACACTGGCGCAGGTTCGGCCGCAATTTCTACACCCGCTATGACTATGAAGACATCGACACAGAAGCCGCCAACACCCTGATAACCCATTTGCAGGCACGTCTGACAGACCTGCCGGGCACCACGCTGGACGGCTATACCGTCGACTATGCCGACAACTTCGCCTACACCGACCCGGTGGACGGCAGTGTCTCGGAAAACCAGGGTATTCGCATCGGTTTCACCGATGGCTCGCGTATTGTCTACCGGCTGTCGGGCACCGGCACCGAGGGCGCAACCCTGCGAGTCTATCTCGAGGCCTACGAACCTGACCCGGAAAAGCAGAACCGTGAGACCGCCGGGGTGATGCAACCCCTGGTCGGGATTGCCGTGGGGATTGCAGAGATCGAGCCCCGTACAGGACGCAAGGAACCCACGGTAATCACCTGATCATGGTGCCCTGGAGAAGATTCAGCATGGCGAACAGGCTGCTGGATTCCTGCGTCACTGCGCAGGGACAGGATGCGATGCTACCCAGCCACCCGTAACCGGGAGCCAGGAGCAATAGTACACTCCTCTACCAGTACTCCTTCAAGATGATATTTCAGGGGCTAGCCGGAAGAGGTAACGGCGCGTTCAAAGCGCGCCTCGAGACTGCCTTGTGACTCCAACGGTACCGGGCCTGCCTGGTACCATGCCATTTGCAGATCCCGCAGCTGCTCATGAGGGGAGCGCGGTTCCTCCAGTTGGTGATGCATGGCATCTGCAAGCCGTGATACCTGGTACTGCATACGCGCCTGGGTAAACTCCGCCGGTGAATCGATCCCGGCGGCGATCTCGATTTGCAGACAGAGTTCCAGACGCCTTTTCAGATTCTGCGGCAACCCGTCGAACAGGCTCTGCCGGGCTTGCTCGTCTCCGCCCAGCGCCCGACTGGCAAAATCGAGGCGTTCGCGCAAAACTTTTTCGTACCGCGCGTCCAGCGCAGCGAGCGCCTCCCATGCCTGACGGGTTTCTTCCACTAGCGCCAGGTGAGCCGCTGCATCCATAGTCGATTCCAGCATCTCGGCCTCCAGGCGTTGACAGAGCAGGGAACGCGCCCGCATTCCCTGCAACAGCAACGCCTCGGTCGCCTTCGCCTCCTGCTGCTGGCGCTGCAAGAAGCGTTTTTCCAGCGCCTCATAGCGCGTCCGCATGCTCCGCTCCAGCTTGCGCGGAACGTTACCGATGCCGGCCCACTCAGTGTGCGACTTGCCGAAACGTTGTGCGATCTTCCCAAATTCGATATCCGCATCCTCAAGCAGGGCTTCAAGCTCAGCGCACAGGGCCGTTTTGAGCTCGAGATTCAGCTGCTGCTCGGCGTCAGCCGTCTCTTGCTGCGCCCTGGTGTGTTTGAATACAGCATCGCAGGCACTACGAAACTGCTTCCATAACGACTGCTCCACCTGCCGGGTAGCCTGCACCGTAGGCTTCCATACTGTCTGGGCCGCCTTCACCTCGCGGACTGCGGCCCGCGAATCAGCGGCCGTTGCAAGCTGCTCCACTGCCCTGATCAGGGCACGGCGACGCTGCAATTCCCGCTCCCGTTCCTTGCCGAGATGAGATTCCAGGCGTTCGAGTACTTCATGATAGTTTTTCTCCAGGGACTTGCGCGCTTTTGCCGGGACAGCTCCGATGCGCCGCCAGCGCTCGCGGGCCTTGCGGACCCGCATGTCTGCCGCATGCCAGTCGACCTGTTTCCAGTCAGTGTCGCGTTCAAACGCATCCAGCTCGAGGCACAGGGCGTGCTTCTGCTCATAATGCGCCACACGCCGCGCAGCCTGTGCACGCCGCTCCTGCTGGTAGGGCTCGTAGGCACGGGTACACGCCTGATCGAATCGTTGCCAAAGCGCTTCCCCGGCCGGACCTTCGGCATGATCGATACGCTTCCAGGCATCACGGGCATTGCGCACCCGGGCGGCCACCTCCTCTGCACTCAGGACACTGTCCGCCAGGGCCTCGATTTCGGTACACAGCCGCAGCCGCGCCTTTCCGCCCCCCCAGTGTCGCCATTGCCTGAGTTCCTCAAGCCGTGGCTGCATGCCCTGCAGCTGTTCCTGCAAGGCGAGGCGCTTGCGCTCGTCAACACCGCGCGCAGTTTTAAGCAGGTGGCGCAAGCGGTCGCGCAGTGACAGGGCGCGCTCCAGTTCACCCTCACTCAGCGCTGATTCCAGTTCCGCCAGCAAGCTTGCCGCAGTATCGAGTGCCTGCTGACGCTGTCTGCGCTGCCGGTCAAGTCGTTCCCGCAGCACCTGCAGGGCACTATCAAAATCGTGTTGCAGCGCTTCCGCCAGTGACCTGGAATCAGGCTGCTCGAGTGCTGCCCAGCGACTTTCCAGCTGTTTGATGCGGGCCTCATCGAGTTTGGCCGGCTCCTCACCCAGCGCCCCGGCCTGCTGCACCAGTGCCTGCAAACGGACAGCACATGCACGATCCCTGACCAGTCGTTTCGCTGCCAGCCGGACCTGCGCGACCAGTCCGGCATAACGCTGGGCCAGCGGATCGTTGTTATCCGCTGCAGCCGCTTGCGCCTGCCAGCGGCCCATGACGTTGTCCAGGCTGACAAGAAGATCTTCCGCGGATGGCACATTACTCCCATCAGTGTCATTCATTCCGGCCAGCAGGCTCTCGAGGTCCGCACAGATGGCCCGCCGTTTAGCTTGCAGCGCCTCGAGTTGCTCAATCCCGGCCATAACCTGTTCACGTGCACGCTGGTAACGCACGGTGAGTTGCGGTGGGCTTACGGATTGCAATGGTTTCCATTGACCGTCAAGGCGCCTGATGTGCCTGGCGTCTTCGGCTTGCAGCGGACCGGCCAGTAACGCTTCCATTTCCTGGCACAGCCGCTCGGTGTTCTCGCGGTCAGCGCGGGCCTGCTGCCAGGCATCCAGGCGCTCACGGGCAAGGCGGCTGACCTGTTTGTCCCTGTTACGGGTTTCCCGGGCGATTGTTTCCCAGGCCTGCGGATCCTCGATCCGTTCCAGGGCCGCGCGCCGCACTGCTGCCACCGGGTCCTCAATGGCGACGGCACACAGTACGGCGGTCTCTTTCACCTGTTCCAGGGCCGCCGTGCGGATCTCTGCAACCTGTGCCTGACGGACCAGGAACACACCAAGCCCGGGCGCGGACACCTGACGCAAGTTTTCCAAACGGGTCTCCAGCGACGGCCCGGCCTGCAGTGGACCAGCCAGCAGTGCACGCTGCCGGTGAATTGCAACTGCCCTCACGTCAGGCACCGGTTCTGTAGCCAGGAGCACGGCAAGCAGCGCAAGATCATCCAGACGTTCCACGGCGCAACGACGTACCTCTGGATCTTCATCCTCCTGCGCCGCTTTCGCAACTGCATCCGCAGGTGCGGCACCGGACTCCAGTGCCTGGCGACGAATGCGGGGATCGGCATGTTCCCACTTGGGAGTAAATAAACGAGTAAACATATTACAGGGTCAACCGCAGGCAACCCGGGGACGTGCGCACGCTGGCTGCTCCAGAAGGAGGTCCGCCCCCGATTGTTTAAGACACTTAAAATTTTTCATCCTGCAAGGATATCATCCGTTGCCTTAAGGTGGTGAATTTACCTCTGACTGCGGGATAGCCACGAACTGTGATCATCTGGCAGGAGCTTATTGTATGGCAGCCTGAATTGCAGTTGCAGCAGAGTTCTCTCTGCCGGGAATTATTCCGGCTCAACCAGGGGTAGCTCCCTTGACTGTGCAAGTCGCCGGGTCTCTGTGTGCATGGTTTCGAGGTAGTCCTCGCGATAGACATCCTTGTCGACATCATCCGGGGCGAGTCCGCAATGATCAAGCGCCTCCCTGAAATCAGCAAGATATTCAAGCCGGTCCCAGTCGACAGCACCAGCATCGACAGGTTTGTGAAACCGGTCAAAATATAATGCGGCAGAGGCCAGCGCCAGCCTGCTCAGCACCTCTGCAAACTCCTTGTCAGAAACGAACACACGGGCCTCGTGCTCACCTGCACCCTCACCAGGCTTCCATTCACCCAGTTTTACCTGCAGTTTGCCGAGGGCAGTAATTTCCTCGACAAGAGCCGACTCGGGAATGGTCAGCCCCTTGCCGTTATCCGAGACCTGGATCGGTATATTGTGCCTGAATTCCACGTCGAAACCGCTGGGCAGGCGTTTCCAGCCATTTTGTACCGTAACACTCGTCATAGTGAATTCCTCCTGTTGCAAATATGGTTTATCTGGTTCCATGGCTTTAAGTGTAGAACCAAGGCACATCAGGGTCAGCATGTTTAGAGAGCGGTACGGCGTTCTTTATGGTTATGCGCCTTATGATGCTCCAGTCGCACCGCAAGCTGCTCCGGCAGCTGCACAGTAAGCAAGCTTTGCAACCAGACAGTCAATTGGGGGCGGCTTGCAAGAGTCACCCCCGTTGTGTCAATGGTGCCTGACAATTTTATCAGAGATCCAGACTCCCCAGCCCAGTACAAGCCCACACAGGAATCCCGCCGCATGTACGCTCGGCACGCTCGGCACGCTCGGCCATGCAGTATGGCTCAGGAGGGTCTGACCGGCATACATTTCCACGGAGATCTTCACAGCCGCGCCCACACCTGTCAACAGAATCAGGGGATGGCGCAGGTCACGCCAATGCTGCAGGAGACCCACGATCAAGAGGCTGTTCAAAATACCGGACAGTCCACAGTAATAGCGCAGCACAGGATAGCCCCACCACAGCCAGGCATCGACACCGACGGTACCTATCAACAAGGCTAACGGGAGCCGCCACTGCAACCGGACCTCGAACAGTGCTCCGAGCAACAACAGCGCGGTGACATCCCAGCCGGCATGCGCCAGATCACTGTGCACCCAATGTGCGGTAATCAATCGCCACCCGGTCGAACACCCAGGCCTCGGGCGCTGCGCCAGGGACCAGATAAGCGAGCACAGCTCCCAGACCCAGCAGGATGGAACGCCATGGCAGCGTGCTGCCACCACCGCGCCCATCCGCCTGAAAGGCTGCGCCCACTAGTGAGTCACGCTCGCCTGACGGCGACGCAAGGTGTGCCACACCAGAGGCAGGAACAGCAACAGGTTCCACGCATCCAGTGCTCCGCCGCCGCTGTGGCTGGCACAGCTTGATGAGTACATGGGCTGATGGCTGTCGACCCGACGTGATACAGCCGGGCGCTGTGCACGTTGCTGCCGTGCCGCTTCTTCAATCGCCAGGCGTCCCTTGTTGCTGCGCCTGATGCCATGTGCATCGAAGACCTCTTCGCGCACGACTACCATGGCGGTGTAATCGGTCACCAGGCCATACTCGACACCCAGATCGGTGATGGCCTGTTTCAGGTCAGCATCTTCACCGAAGTCGTTGATCTCCTGTAATGCTTCCTCGACACATGCGTACGCCCACAGGCGCTCAACCTCCGGGTTATCAGTCGCTACCGCCGGGAAGGCAAACCGTGTCTGGTAGGTCTTGTGTTCACCCGAGATACGCCCGGTGAGCCGGATGTCAGCCATACCCTCACCCCAGTAATGTCCAAAGACCACAAGTTGCTGGCCCCGATACAGGCTGCCGATCTGACCGGGGGTAAGATCGGCTGTCTTGATACCATCAATCCTGATTTTCACACCGTGCAGGGCTTCATGCGTCACCCTGGAAGTTGCCGCCAGTAACTGTCCCACGATGTCGTCACTGTTGGAGATATTCATGGCAAAACCGCCCGAGGCCCGGGTGAGTGCTTCCAGTAATGGACGGTTGGCGCTGTTACCCAGCACAAAGGTGAACAATCGGACGTCGCCAAATACTTTTCTTACCCGTTTGCCTGTTCATATCTGACTCCTTAATTATCGAACGTTGCTCAATTAATGCCTGCAAATGAGCCCGGGAAGCTAATAGATCGCTGGATGGACCATGATAAACACTGTTCAATATAATTACCGAGAAAACCCACTCGCTGAAAATGAGTGGGGTGCTTGTACTATGAACAGCGTTCAATTAAAATCCAGCACGAGACTGAACACTGTTCAATAATATTTTTCGACACTGCCCTGTCGGCAGCTAATCAAAGGTCCAGGGCATGGCACGACGCAGCGATCACAGCCGTGAAGAACTCCGGGAAATGGCCATCACGGCCGCGGAACAAATTGTAGTGGAACAGGGATATGCAGGCCTGAGCGCCCGCAAGGTAGCAACGGCTATTGGCTACACCGTTGGGACACTGTACCTGGTCTTCGAAAACCTCGATGACCTCATTCTGCACATCAATGCACGCACCCTCGACCGCCTGCATGCGCGCATGACCGAGTCACAGGCACAGTGTAACGATGCCAGCGACTGCCTGCTGCAACTGGGACGGGTCTATATTCGCTTTGCCGATGAAGACCCGCACCGCTGGGCAATGGTTTTCGAACACCGCTTCTCCGATGATCAGCTTGTGCCGGCGTGGTACCAGGAAAAGATTGCGCGGATGTTTGCGCTGGTTGAAGAAGGACTCGAACCCCTCGCCAAACAGCATACACCTGATGAGATAACACAGGCATCACGGGCACTGTGGGGTGGCGTGCATGGCATCTGTATCCTGGCGCTTAACGACAACCTGGGCGTCACCGGTGTCGATTCGGTACAGGATCTAACAAAAACACTGATCACTCACTATCTCAAGGGCTTCACCGATAACTGATCTGTTAGTAATGCCCCACGGAAAACCGTGATCGCGTAACGTACTCCACAGCAACAGGAACAACACAGGTCAGCAACCATGGACAAACTGTTCAAACTAACGGGATTTATCCCGTTCATAGTGATTATTTTCCTGAATGCCTTTGTCGATCTGGGACACAAGATCCTGATCCAGAATACCGTCTTCAAGACCTATGATGGCCAGACCCAGATCATCCTGACGGCCATTGTGAACGGTCTGATATTGCTGCCGTTCGTGCTGCTGTTCTCCCCCGCCGGCTATCTTTCCGACAAACACCAGAAGCCCCTGATCATGAAAGTCAGTGCAGCTATTGCCGTCGGTCTGACACTGCTGATCACCCTCTCCTACTACCTTGGCTGGTTCCACTTTTCCTTCGCCATGACCTTTCTGCTGGCAGCACAAAGCGCCTTCTACTCACCGGCAAAGTACGGCTACATCAAGGAACTGACAGGCAAGGAGCAACTGGCCACTGCCAATGCCGTCGTACAAGCAGTGACCATTGTGGCCATCCTGTTTGGCATCTTCGCCTTCTCGGTATTTTTTGAACGGGGCCTGGCCGGGGTGAGCTATGAAAACGAGTCACAATTACTAGAGGCGATCGCACCGCTTGGCTGGATTCTGGTGATCTGTGCATCGCTGGAATTGATGTTTGCCATGCGATTGCCAGCCCGTGAGGCAGCCGCAGCCGAGCGGCACTTTGACGTAAAACTGTACAGCAAGGGGCACTACCTGCAGGACAATCTCAACAAGATCCTGGCAAACAGAACCATCTGGCTGTCGATTGTCGGTTTGTCTGTCTTCTGGGGAATCTCCCAGGTCGTACTGGCCACCTTCCCGGCCTTCGCCAAGGAGACCCTGGGTGAGGACAACACCGTTGTCATTCAGGGGATACTGGCCTGTTCCGGGTTCGGCATCATCATCGGCTCCCTGCTGGCCGGTCAGTCCTCGAAGCATCATATCGAAACGGGCCTCGTCCCGCTGGGCGCACTGGGTATCGTAGTCGCGCTGTTTTTCCTGCCACAACTGGACTCGCATACCTTGCTGGTAATGGATTTTCTGTTGCTGGGCGTCAGTGGCGGCATATTCATCGTGCCACTCAATGCATTGATTCAGTTCCATGCCCGGGATGACCAGCTGGGCACCGTGCTGGCAGGTAACAACTGGGTGCAAAACGTGGTCATGCTGGGATTTCTTTGCCTGACGGTCTTCTTTGCAATCTACGGCATCAGCAGTATCGGTCTATTCCATTTACTGACCATCACAGCCCTGGCAGGTGCACTCTATACCGTCTATCAGCTGCCACAGTCGCTGGTGCGTTATGTGATTGCGCGGGTATTCTCCAGCACCCATCGCATCACGGTGCTGGGATTTAAAAACCTGCCCGGCACCGGTGGTGTACTGATGCTGGGTAATCACATCAGCTGGCTCGACTGGGCAATGGTTCAGATCGCCTGCCCCCGGCCAGTTCGGTTTGTGATGCACAGGGCTATCTATGAACGCTGGTATCTGAAAGGTTTCATGGATTTCTTCGGCGTCATCCCGATTGCCGCCGGCCAGAGCAAAGAGGCACTGCAACAGATCAACGCACTGCTGCGCGCAGGCGAAGTCGTTTGCCTGTTCCCGGAAGGGACGATCAGCCGCAGCGGCCAGCTGGGTGAATTCAAACACGGCTATGAACGCACCGTTGAAGGGGTAGATGGCATTATCCTGCCGTTCTATTTGCGCGGCCTGTGGGGCAGCCGCTTCTCGCGCTCGAGCGAAAAACTGCGGGAGATCCGCAACACCCGCCTGCGCGGGGATGTCATCGTCGCCTTCGGCAAACCCCTGCCCATGGACACGCCGGCCCACGAACTGAAAAGACAGGTACTCGAACTCTCGATAGACACCTGGGAACACCATACACAAACGCTGGACCCCATTCCTTTGGCGTGGTTGCACAGCGCAAAACGACGCGGCAATGAACCCTGCCTGGCAGATGCCAGTGCCACGACCACGCTTTCCGGCTACAAAGCACTGACCGCCGTCATCGCTTTCTCCCGTCTCATCCGCAAGCGCAGTCTGCAGCAGAATATCGGTCTGCTCCTGCCAACCAGCAATCCTGGCATCATTACCAACATGGCGGCTTTGCTGTTAAACAAGACCGTGGTTAACCTGAACTACACGGCCAGCCTGCAGTCACTGCTTGCTGCCGTGGAAAAGGCGGAGATTAGCAGCCTCTATACATCCAAGCGCTTTGTCAAGAAGCTGGCGCAGCGTGGCGTCAACCTGGATGAACTGCTGGCCCGGGTTCAGGTACATTATCTTGAAGATCTGAAAGAAGCGATTGGCACCTTTACCCGGATTGCTCTGCTGATCTCTGCGGTCGTGCTGCCGGCAAGAGTACTCTACGCACTGTTCGGCCGACGTGCCGGCATTGATCAACCCGCCGCCATCCTCTTTTCAAGTGGCAGCGAGGGGGAACCCAAGGGGGTCGTCCTCAGCCACCGCAACATCATGGCCAATATCCGCCAGGTCTCGGATGTCCTCGACGTACGCGACGAAGACACCATTATGGCGACCCTGCCCCTGTTTCATGCCTTCGGTCTTACCATAACAGGACTCATGCCACTGGTTGAGGGTATCCCGGTCATCTTCCATCCGGACCCGACTGACGTCTTGACGATTGCAAAGGCCATCGCCAAACATCAGGCCACCGTGTATTGCAGTACCTCAACCTTTCTGCGGTTGTTTAACCGGAACCGGCATATCCACCCGTTGATGCTGGAGTCATTGCGGGTTGTCGTGTCCGGTGCCGAAAGGCTGAACCCGGAGGTGCGCGATGCCTTCAAGCTCAAGTTCAACAAGGAGATCTACGAAGGTTACGGCACCACGGAAACCACCCCGGTCGCCAGCGTCAACATCCCGGACCGGATAGACCAAAGGAACTGGCAGGTCCAGCAAGGGAACAAGCCGGGTACCGTTGGCATGCCTCTGCCGGGTGGCAGTTTCCGCATTGTTGACCCGGACACGCTCGCATCGCTGCCGGTTGGTGAAGATGGCCTGATCCTGTTCGGTGGCTCACAGGTCATGCTGGGCTACCTCAACGATCCGGAGATGACCGCTGATGTCATTGTGGAGATAGATGGCAAGCGCTGGTACAAGACCGGCGACAAGGGTCATCTCGACCAGGACGGCTTCCTCACTATTGTTGACCGCTACTCGCGCTTTGCGAAAATCGGCGGCGAAATGATCAGCCTCGGCGCTATCGAAGGCGCCATTGGTAAAGTGCTGCCGGAAAACATCGAGGTACTCACCACGGCGCTCCCGGACGGCAAGAAGGGAGAAAAAGTGATTCTCCTGATGACTGGTGACATTGACCAGGATGAAATGAAGAAACTTATTGAGCAGTCGGGGCTCAACCCGTTAATGCGGCCTGCGGCATTAATCCATGTAGAGGCAATTCCGAAACTCGGAAGCGGCAAGAATGATTTTAGCCGGGCAAGGCAAATGGCAATGGAGGCGTGTGCCTGATGAAGACGCTGGTGCGATTATAGAAAAAGCTTGCAGGAGCGCAGCCACCCGTGCGAGTCACGCCAGGACTCAGCGAATCACGACCTCTTCAATCCAGTCGCCTTGTATGCTATTTATACGCCGATCAGGGAGCATCCTGCGAAATACCTTTATTGTTGCCCCGCTACTGTCCTTGAATGGGACACCGGGCGTTTTATTTTTCTGCCGCCTGATCGCCAACCTGGAACCGCTTATTTCCCACGTTCCCGCTCCTCGGCTTTGATACGCTTATAGATTTCTTCGCGATGAACAGCAACCTCTCTTGGTGCTTTTATACCGATTCTTACTTGATTACCTTTAACACCGAGTACGCTAACCGTTACTTCATCACCGATCATGAGTGTCTCATCCACTCTCCTTGTAAGTATCAAGATACGCCCTCTCCTTTATAGAGTCTGTCTGCGCACCGAGAGTGGTCGCAGTGGGACGTTCGCTAAAAAATCGCCGTATGGCCAGCCAGGGAGAATGCCGAGGTATACTCACCGAACGTCCACTAGCACACTAGCAGATAGTAGTAAATTAGGGAATATACTTACCTGGAGAGAGGGAGGGGTACATTGAGTAAAGGGTCGTGAAGGTCTTAAAGGGGCGATAATCCCCGTTTAGTGATTATTAATATTAGCATTCTCAGATAGAGAAACCTGATATTGCTGGCATACACCCTTGCCTGTACTGACCCTGCACAGCGCAACTGATGCGATCAGGCCGGGAATTCCCAGCACAGCCAATCGAGTCAACAGTCAGGATTGTCTGGGGAAGGTGTAAACCCCGTTCTTTGTGGCAGGGTTTCATTAGCGGCAACCGTTCCCAGAACCACAACTGGATACACATGCCGAGTGACGCCTGTTCGTCCGGATTCTCCGTCAGCGGGACCCAGCTGACCGGACAACTCGGAAAACTTCACATCCAGCGAATCCAGAATGCCACGGGTCCGGGACGTGTAATATTCCGGATCCTGTGCATAGTCATGCATCCAGGTGTGGTGGCCGGCTACCGCCTCGGCAGTCAGACGTTCACCTTGCAGCTGCCGTTTGACCGGGACTGCAAGCGGGCTGCTCCAGAACCGCTCACCGATACAGCATCACTGCCTCCTGCTCCGCCATCCATGCCGCCTCGTCCACCCCGGCCAGTGCCTCCAGGTCGTCCGGCGTGGCTTGGGGGTCGTCCACCCACTGGCGCAACAGCTCACCACCATTGATCAGATCAATGGCAAGGCGGTCGACTTCATACTCGTAAGGGAAGTCTCGCCAAAGCTCGTAATCCGGCCGCTGCCGGCGCAGCGTCTTGAAAGCCAGGGCCATCAGCCGCCAGGGTTGGAATGCATCATGGTTGTAGGCCCCGTCCTCCACATGGATCTGCACCCCGGCACACAGCCTTCCCGCGTACTTGTGGAAGGTGGGCTCGAACCAGCACTCCCGCAGCCGGCATCCCTGCAGCCAGTGCGGGGCGAGTTGCTGCATGTCCGCGAGGAGCTTGCGGGGTTCCAGGTCCGGCGCACCGAAAACCTCCAGGGGCCTGGTGGTGCCACGGCCCTCTGACAGGGTGGTGCCCTCCAGCATGACCGTGCCGGCATAACAGCGGGCCATCCAGAGATTGGGTGCGTTGGGACTGGGGTTTACCCAGGTGCGCTCGCCCAGCGGCCAGCCATAGCCTGGTCCAGCCCCGGGTTCCCAGCCCTCCATG
>Ga0316191_10000892_pt1 | contig 20165 bp, 10 predicted proteins | sample Eddworburr2cm_MG_FD_204928 | JGI IMG/M metagenome (GOLD analysis project Ga0316191, IMG submission 204928) | Coastal sediment microbial communities from Maine, United States - Eddy worm burrow 2 cm | ecosystem: Environmental > Aquatic > Marine > Coastal > Sediment | place: USA: Maine... | reverse complement strand
CAACTAAACTGGCATAAGGCAGAGTATATAATGTTTGCTCATTTCGGAATGAAAACCTTTTACCCCAGTGATGATCATATGGGCTACGGTAAAGAGGATCCAAAAAAATTCAATCCTGCAAAATTTGATGCAAGACAATGGGTTAATGCTGCTAAAGCAGGAGGATTTAAGGGGATTGTTTTAACAGCCAAACATCATGATGGTTTCTGCAATTGGCAAACTGAGACAACTGAACATAGCGTTAAATCATCATTATGGAAGGATGGAAAAGGTGATATTATAAAGGAGCTGGTTGAAGCATGCCGTGAAGGGGGTGTATATTTTGGAATTTACGTTTCCATCATTGATAAACATTTTGAACACGCAGGAGCAAGTAATTACGCCGATTACGGAGCATATTATTATGAACAACTCAAAGAACTAAGTACAAAATATGGCCCTATAGACGAATATTGGTTTGATGGTTATCAAGCCGAAAATCTGAATATTGATTATAAAAAAATTGCTGAATTAATAAAAACTACTCAACCCAATGCTGTTGTATATGAATCGGGTACAATGGTTGAATACATTCCCGACCGATGTATTGCCTGGCCCGGTGCACATGGTGGAATAAGTCCCGATCAAAATTACCGGGTCGAGATAAATGATACTATACGCTGGTATCCATCCGAACCATCAATTATCCTTCAGGGCAACTGGTTTCATAACAATACTCCTATTGTAAGTTTGAAGCAAATTCAGGATTATTATTTAAGCTCTGTTGCATATGGTGTTACTCCATTGATGAATATTTCACCAAATACCGATGGTCTGATAGATGCGGGTACAGTTGCCCGGCTTAGCGAATTTAAAATGTGGGTTGATCAATTAAATGGGAAGGATCTGGCCAAATCGGAAAATGTGAAAGTTTCTTCCGATAGTGATGGGGGAAATGCAAATAAATTCTCTCCTCAAATGGTATGCGATGGCAATTATGAAACATACTTTACTACTTATGATTCTATAAGAAGTGTTGTTATAGAAATTGATCTCGGAGCTGTCCAGGAAATTGATGGATTCATTATTCAGGAATATATTCCTCTTGGTCAGCGTGTTGACGGATATACTCTTGAGTGTAGAATTGATGGGGAATGGAAGGAGGTTTTTTCGGGCAAAAAAATCGGTTACAAGCGTATTATCATGGAAAGTAAAGCTTCTGCGGCCGATATAATATTTCCAGCAGCCGACGGAGTGCGTTTAAAAATTGAAAATGCATTGGCTCGTCCACTAATTAACACTTTCAGTATAATTGGTAAGTAATGAATTTTGAAAAACAAAATAGAACATTGCATATGAAATACAGATTCCTTACGATTTCTTTGTTGATTTTATGCCTTACATCTGCTTCAGGTCAATTCAGAACTAACTACCCCGATATTCCGAGAATTGATGTGCACTCACATTTAGGTACCGATATGACGGGTATAGCTAATTGTCTCGAATTAAGGAACATATTATTGGAGAGAAGTGCCATAGACCTGGCTATGTGGATCAATCTGGGTGGCGGAAATGACCCTATTGAAAATACAGAAGATGTATTGACCGCTGGCAAAGGACATATCTTATGCGCAATTGCCGATTATTCCGCACATGATGGACTCTTACATCCTCCAGAAGCTTTAGAAGGATTTCAGAAACAGGGATTTGTGGGTTATAAAATCTGGGCAGGCCCCTGGTACCGTAAGCTTGAAAAAAAAGAAGATGGTATGCCATATATCGACGATCCTGCCCATGAAGCTACTTTTTCTGAAATGGAGAGAATTGGTTTCCTCTTAGCTTCCATACACATAGCAGATCCTAATGGACCCTGGGATGAAAGAACCGATTGGCTTGCAGATCCCATAGAATACTGGGCGGAAATAAATGCCTGGAGAAATGTACTTGAGAGGCATCCCAATCTTATTGCAGTTGCAGCTCATGGGAATTGGCTCCTGTGTCAGGATGCCCAAATAGATTACCTGCGTAACATGCTGGCGACTTTTCCCAATTTATATATTGATTTATCGGCTACTTTTCAATATTACCACCTTGTTAATTGGGACAACCTACGGTCCTTTATGATTGAGTGGTCCGATAGAATCTTATTTGGTACCGATATTGGCAAATGGAAAGATAAAGGAGAGTCAGTCCTCCGGGCTGAGCAATATATCAGGGCTTTTCGAATTTTAGAAACAGGAGATACTGTGAATGGAGGTTTTTTCGGAGGGCCTGAGATAAGGGGTCTTGAACTGCCCAGGGAGGTATTGGAGAAGATATATTATAAAAATGCCATGCGTCTTTATCCCGGAGTAAAGGAGAGCCTGCATAATTTGTAGTACAGCTATAATACCACCCAACCGTGAAATATATCTTATGCTTGCTTTTATTGATTCTGACGCTCTCTGGATGTTCAAAGAGAATCGAATCTCTTGAGCCTGTTCCATCCCCACAACAACTAGCCTGGCATGAGGTGGAGATGTATGGATTGGTGTGTTTTAACCTGGTTACTTTCGAAGACAAGGAATGGGGATATGGCGATGCGGATCCTGTCATTTTCAACCCAACAGAGTTTTCTGCCGAACAGATTGTCAACGCTGCCAAAGAGAGTGGTTTGAATGGCATTATTCTGGTATGCAAGCATCATGAAGGTTTTTGTCTGTGGCCTACAAGTACTACCGATTATAATATCTCGAAGTCACCCTGGAAGAACGGAAAGGGCGATATGGTTAAAGAATTTCAACTGGCCTGTGAAAAAGCCGGAATGAAATTCGGAGTTTATCTCTCTCCCTGGGATCGTAATTCTGCAGTTTACGGTGAATCCGGATATATACCCATTTACTATGAACAGCTCAGGGAGCTGCTTACAGGATACGGGGAGCTTTTTGAGGTTTGGTTCGACGGGGCCAATGGCGGTGATGGCTGGTATGGAGGTGCCGATACCATAAGGAATATTGATCGCTTTAACTACTACGGCTGGGATTCGATCTATACACTCGTCAGGGAACTGCAGCCCAATGCACTTATATTTTCCGATATGGGGGATGTGAGATGGGTTGGCAATGAAGAAGGATTTGCAGGTGAAACAAGCTGGTGCATGTACACCCCAAAGGGAAAAGATGATGATAATAAGCCCGCCCCGGGATATACGAAATACTGGGAAGGAACCGAAGGCCATGAAGATGGTAATTTCTGGATGCCTGCAGAATGTGATTTTCCCATAAGGCCAGGATGGTATTATCATGAAAATCAGAATGATGCTGTTAAATCACCCCAAGTTCTGTTTGATCACTATCTGAAGACTGTAGGCCGGAATGCCTCTTTCAATCTCGGCTTGGCTCCGGATATGAGAGGACTCATACACGATAATGACCTTGAGTCTCTCCTGGGATTCAAACAGATTCTTGATGATGCATTTAAACACAATCTGGCTTACAAACAAAAGATCAATACTGATGTATCCAGAAAGGGATATCATGGTGAAAAGATGATTGATGGAGATCCCAAAACTTACTGGACAACTCATGAATACGACACCAGCTGTGAGATCATCATCCAGCTTGAGGAAATTCGTGAGCTCAATGCAATTCTGCTTCAGGAGTACATTGGACTTGGCCAACGGATCAAATCATTTCGTGTTGAAGTGAAAGAAGCAGATGAGTTTGTAGTCGTAGGAGAGGCAACAACCATTGGTTACAAAAGAATTCTGATTTTTGATACTGTTATGACTGATGAAATAAAGGTTACCATTATGGATTCCAGAGCAGCACCTGTTTTGTCCGAAATCCAATTGTACCGTTTCCCTGATTATTAATCTTAGCCAGCTGTTCTTCAAGAAAAACCGAAAAATGATGAAAAACACCTTTGTATTGATCATGATAGTATTATCTGTCATGTCATGTGAGCATAGCACCAGAAATAGCCAATCATCTAATATGCTTGATATTAGCTCTCTTAAGACATTTGGCACAATGGGCAAAGAGCTTCAAATTTTAAAAAAAGAACAGGAGACCGAATTATTCAACTATGAAGGTAAAGGATGTCTTACACACATGTGGTTTGGTGGAGACCTTAACGGACATGAAGATATGATTCTTCGTGTTTACGTTGATGGAGAAGTACAAGCATCAATTGAAATGGAACTCTTTTTAGGGCACGGAATAGGTTTTAAAGATAGTCATGCCCCCTGGGGAACAGAGCTTATTGGAAACATGGGGCGAACAAGTGGGATATACAATTCCTATAAAATACCTTTCTCGGAAAATATCCGGATAAGCGCACAGTTGGCCCAGAGTGCTGATGTATCAGAACGAGAACCAACTTTCTGGTGGATCATACGAGGAACCGAAAATCTACCCCTAATAATCAATGGGGTCAGGCTACCCGATGAGGCGCGGCTAAAGCTTCATAAGTTGGAAAATTATACTGCCGAACCCCTGGAAGAGTTTACCATGGCTGATGTTGATGGAGCTGGCTTACTTTATCAGCTTACTATGGAGGCAAAGGGTTTAAGGGATACGGATCATTGGAAAGATCTTAGCTTTATGGAATCATGTATAAGGGCTTATGGAAGCGGGGAGAAAGATCCTATGTTTGTCTCCTCAGGATTGGAAGATTACTTTTTAGGCACATATTATTTCAATACTGGGCGATATACAAATAAAATGGCCGGACTAACACATTTCGATAAGGAAGAAAGGGAGTTTTCCGCTTATCGTTTTCATGAGGATGACCCGATATTCTTTCAGAATGGATTAAGACTTACCAATAGGTGCGGAGAAAAGATCGGAGATAAGATATTCCACGATCCACCACCAACATTATATACAGTTTATACGTGGGTTTATGAATGGTAAGCATTTCCAGGTAGTTAATATCACATTAATACAATCCGATATAAAAATATGAACCCAAATCCACCACTATGCCTAGAATAATTAGCTCAATCCTTATTTTAACAACTGCAATTGCTTCCTTCGGCCAAACACAGGAAATTCTTCTGGATGAAGGATGGAAAGCCAAACGGGCCTCAGAAGTGCCAATGGACGGGACCGTGGTTTCTTCCTCTGAATTCGAGCTTTATGACTGGATGGAAGCCGTAGTACCGGGAACAGTATTAACTACTTTGTTGCACAACAATAAAGTTCCCGATCCTTTCTTTGGATTGAATAACGAGTTGATCCCGGATATTTATGATACCGGCCCTGAGCATTATACATTCTGGTTTTATAATCGTTTATCATTGCCGGAATTGAAGCAGGGAGAACAGGTTTGGCTGAAATTCAGGGGAATTAATTATTCTGCCAATATGTTTTTAAATGGCAGACGAATTAATACTGATACCCATAAGGGCATGTTCCTGAGAGAGAAATATCTGCTAACACCCTTTCTTGAAGAAGGCGGGCCAAATACCCTGGCCGTGTTGGTGGAGCCGCCGGATCCTGTTGGAAATGCTAACGGGGGACAAGGAGGAGATGGGACAATTGCCCGGTCGGTCACCCAACAATTTACTGCTGGCTGGGATTGGATCTGTCCCATTCGCGACAGGAATACAGGGATTTGGGATCAGGTATCCCTGGAAATTACCGGCCCGGTTGACATCCGTCATCCGTATGTGAAATCTAAAGTTCCTGGGAAACGATTGCCCGGTGAAAATCAAGACCCGGCATTTATCACTATTTCTGCAGAGCTATACAATGCCACCGATCTTATACAGGAAGGTACATTGGTGGCCACAATGGGTAAAAAACAATGGACAATGCAGGCAAGCATAGAGTCCGGAGCTCATCTAACCCTAGAATTTGATGAAATAGAGATCCGAAATCCAAAACTCTGGTGGCCCAGGGGAATGGGGGAAGCCAATCTGTATAAACTGGAACTGAGTTTCAAGCAGAATAATGCTGTATCAGATTCGGAATCGGTCAATTTTGGCTTGCGGGAAACTTCTGACTATTTCGATGCAGAAGTGGGCGGAAGGGTATTCCTCCTTAACGGACAGAAGGTTTTTATTAAAGGCGGAAACTGGATTTCATCTGATGCTTTGCTTCGTCTGAGTCCCGAAAGGTATGAGGCAGAAGTACGCATGCATGCCGAAATGAATATGAACATGATTCGAATCTGGGGCGGGGCAATGCCTGAACGTCCCGAATTTTATGAGGCCTGTGATAGATACGGGCTTTTGGTATGGCAGGATTTCTGGGTGTCAGGCGATTGCAACGGACGCTGGCTTGATCCCCGCAAAAAGGAGTCACAGGCACGCAGACAGGCCTATCCCGATGATCATTCCCTGTTCATTAACTCAGCCATCGACCAGATAAAAATGCTGCGCAATCATCCAAGCTTATACATGTGGTGTGGTGGAAATGAGTTCCCTCCCCCACCAGATATCAATGAGATCCTGGAAAAGGAAGTTTTTCCGGAATACGATGAAAACCGTTACTATGTCAATGAGTCCACCTCCGACAGCATCCTTAGAAATACCATTGGAGGCAATGGAGACGGCCCCTATGGCATTCAGGATCCCAAGCGCTTTTTTGTCACTCAGTCCTACCCTTTTAATCCGGAACTGGGATCGGTGGGACTTCCCAACGTGGAAAGCATGAGAAAAATGATGGATGAAAAAGATCTCCAGCCTCCTGTGAATGACAGGGCAAATTCTGTTTGGCGCTACCACAAATACATTGGATATGGAAAGTATATTCAGCAGCTTGGTGAGATTGCAGGAGTGGAAGACTTCTGTAAGAAAGCCCAGTTAGTGAATTACGAACAATACCGTGCCTTGCAGGAGGGCTTCAATGCCGGAATGTGGGACAAATATACCGGAATGCTGGTGTGGAAGAATCAGAATCCATGGACCTCACTGCGCGGACAATTTTACGATGTGTTTTTAGACCAAAACGGGGCTTATTACGGCTTTCGGCATGGAGCCATACCCATGCACGTTCAGTTAAATCTGAATGATTCCAGCATTTGTATTCTTAACCAGACTACTTTCGATGCGGAGGGTTTGCAGTTTGAGTCAGAGCTCATCGATCTTCATGGAAGCACAATTCAAAAGCGCAGCTCCTTTGCTAATGTGGAAGCCAATTCATACAAAGTAATCCGAAATCTGTTTGAGACTGAAAAGCCGCAGGGCTTTTATTTTGCCCGGCTAAGGCTTAAGGATAGCCAGGGCAAAGTGCTTGATGAAAACCTTTATTGGCTAACAAGCAAGGAATCTGATTGGCTGGAACTGGAAGGGCTTAAACCTGCTAATTTACAGGTGGATGTATCCACGAATGACAATGGTTTGCTTCATGCATCCATAAAAAATACGGGGATGGAAACTGCTTTCTTTATGCGGCTGCTTATTAGCGATAAGAAAAGTGGAGAGCTTGTGCTTCCGGTATTTATGGAGGACAATTATATTACGCTTTTTCCCGGAGAGACCCGGAAGATTGAAATAGATCTATCGCATCTGAATGAAGATGCCAGATCGAGCCAGTTGCAACTGGAAGTAGCTCCATGGAGCGGGAACCCTGTTAGTATCAGCTTAAAATAAAACACCTACAATGAAGACAATTGCTATATTTCTTGTGCTTGCTTTGATGGTTTCTTGCAACAATAAGAAGCCTCAAAGCGGACTAAAAGATCAAATTGAAAACAACGAGTACTTTGCTTTCACAAAAGACAAAGCCTTGGAAATCGTAAAAACCGGTTTTAATGCCGGCGACGGTTACGGCGAAGTATGGATTCGGGATTATAACACCTTTATCGAACTTTCTGCCGAAGTATATCCTCAGGAAACGCTGAAAGAGAACCTTCGTGTGTTCTTCCGGCTTCAGCGCGATGATGGGAACATCATTGACGGATTCATTCCCAGGGAAAAGGCCGTAGAAAGCGAGGTGGGTTATCAATATATTTTTACTGATTTAGAGCCCACTTACGCCGGCCACAAGAACACGGTGGAAACCGACCACGAAACATCCCTGGTACAGGCAGTATACAAGTATGTAAAGAAGACAGGAGACAGTGAATTCCTGGATGAACTTATTGGAGATAAAAGCATTGCAGAACGTTTGGAATGGTCCATGGAATTTTTATTAAATCATCGCTGGAGCGATGAGCACGGCTTGATTTACGGAGCAACCACTGCCGATTGGGGCGATGTGCAGCATTGTCATCCCTGGGGAGTGTTTATTACCGATGATACGAAATTTTGTCTGGATATTTACGACAATGCCATGATGCTAATTGCACTGGACAATCTGATGGAGATCGTTCCAGCCACAATAGAAAAGTGGCAGCCCATTCGCAAGAGCATCGCTGAAAATACCATGAAGTATTTATGGGACCAGCAGAATCAAAAATTTATTCCCCACCTCTATCTCGATGGCTCTCCTTATCCTGATGATTTCAATGAGGACGAGATTTATTACCACGGGGGGACTGCCGTGGCAATTGAAGCCGGATTGCTGTCGAAAGAGCAGATAAAAGTCTCACTGAATACAATGATTAAGAACGTAGAGGCTTCAGGTGCCGGATCCATTGGCTTGACCATGTATCCCCCCTATCCCGAAGGGTCCTTCGAAAATAAAGGCATGTATCCATACGGTTACCAGAACGGGGGTGACTGGACCTGGTTCGGGGGCAGGATGATTCAGCAGCTGGTTAAATATGGCTTTGTAGAGGAGGCTTACGAACAACTGCAGCCCATGGTAAAACGCGTAAAAGACAACGACGGATTTTATGAGTGGTACACCGTGGATAACAAGCCTGAAGGTTCGGGAACCTTCCGTGGCTCAGCCGGAGTGCTTTACAAGGCAATAATCTTGTTGGAAGAAGCAAACTAAAGACAGCTTGAAATGTATCGATTGATTCTTGTTGTACTTGTTGCCGCTTACGGTGCATGTTCTTGTCAAAATCATTCAGACAGAGAACTGGCAAGCAAAATCCTGAATGATGAGAATTTAATAAAGGTGGACAGCATGGCCCGGCAGCTGATGAAGAAGGGATTCTATGCCGGCTCGGGATATCAAATGGTGTGGGCGCGCGATTTAAACACCTTTATCGAATTGTCCTGCCAGGAATACGATCATTCTGTGATCCGGGAAAATCTGCTCATGTTTTTTCACTTTCAACAGGAAAACGGCGAACTGCTCGATGGATACGTTCCTCGCGAAGCTTTTACCTGGGGCGACCCGAATACCTACGAATCGAAAACGGCACCTGGACATATCGGCTTTAAGAACACCGTTGAAACTGACCAGGAAACTTCCTTGATTCAGGCCATTCACAAATACATCCTCCTTACAAAGGATGAGAGCATTCTTAGTGAAGAAGTAGCAGGAAAAACTGTGTATGAAAGGCTAAACCTGTCCGTGGAATACCTCTTATCCGAAAGATATTCAGAGGAGTACAGATTGCTAAGCGGTGCCACTACTTTCGATTGGGGGGATGTTCAGGTCGAAGGTGGCACCATAGTAGATGTGGACAGCCTGACACATTGGAGTATCGATGTTTACGACAATGCCATGTTTGCCATTGCCCTTGAACACATGGCAGGATTTGCAGGCCAAACAGAAGAGAAAGAGCGCTGGAACAAGATGCGTACTGATATTCTTTCCAATATCAGAAAGCATTTATGGGATGGCAGCAGGGGGAAATTTATTCCGCATGTGTACATCGATGAATCGCCCTTTCCCCCTGACTTTAATGAAAACCTTATTCATTATCACGGAGGAACTGCTGTAGCCATTGAGGCCGGGGTACTTAAGCAGGAAGAAATCAGCATGGTACTCTCCCACATGAAAAGGAATGTGGAACTGTCCGGGGCACCATCTATTGGTTTAACGCTTTATCCCACTTATCCGGACGAAGTATTGGGGGAGAGTATTTCATCTTCTTATGAATATCAAAACGGAGGCGACTGGACCTGGTTTGGAGGTCGGATGATTCAGCAGCTTATTGCCTATGGATTTGTTGAAGAAGCCTATGAGCTGGCCAGGCCGATGATGGAGCGTGTGGTGGCCAACAATGGTTTTTACGAATGGTATAAAATAGATGGAACTCCGGCTGGTTCGGCCGATTTTAAAGGCTCGGCAGGAGTTCTGGCTAAATCCATCGAGATGTTTTACCAGTGGGCAAGCGAAAACAATACATCCGAAAGCAAAGTCATCTGGCAAATTGGGGAAAACAATAATAGTGGCGCCGAATTTGCCCTGGCACCCAATGAATATTCCCGATTTATTGAAATGGATTTTGGCTGGGAAGACAAGTATTTCTTAATTGGCACTTCCAATGAAAAAACCGACTGGCCCTACATCATCCCCGGCACGAGCGATACCTGGGGAGGAACCTGGGGGACTTCGGGCTGGCGTTCAAGTACTCTGAACATCCTGTTTGGAATTGACAAACTTCCGAAAGAAGGAACATGGAAACTAAGTGTCGATATTCTTGATTGCAATCCGAAGGAAAGGCCATTACTCAAAGTCACGGTGAATGGTAAATCCTGGAAATACCGTATTCCTGCACTTAATCCGAATAGCACGATAGACGAAGAGATTATAGATGCATCGGAATACATCATTGAGATAGCCCTGGAAAAGGAATTAATACAGGCCGGCGGCAACGAAATCACGCTTACTGTTCTGGAAGGCTCGTGGCTGAAATTCGACCAGGTAAAACTGGAAGGCCCGGCCAAGGTGCGTTTAAGAGAAAATCAAAGTATTTACCTCCGGGGAGTTGAAGCTGCCGATTACGAAATTGAGACTGCTTACGGTTTTGCACAAGCTTTATTGGTGGATGTAGAACACCTTTCCGGAATACCGGAAGTGCTGGTAAAGCTTGACGGAAAAGAAATCTTTTCAGCCAGGGTGGAAGCAAAAAGATACACCTTTGAAGCACCAATGCCCAGGGTGGAATCTGAGGTAAAAAGCAAATACGAGATTTTTGTTGACGGAGAAAAAATTCAGTCGGGCGAGCTAATTCGGGGACCAAAAACGCCCATTACTCCTACCGGGTACGTCGATACCAAAATGGGGACAGCCCACTCGCGCTGGATGATTGCACCAGGGCCATGGATGCCATTCAGCATGGTAAAAATGAGCCCCGATAACCAAAACGATAGCTGGCAGGCCGGCTACGAACCTACCTTTGAATCCATTGGCTGTTTCTCACACATTCATGAATGGACCATTGCCGGCTTGGGATGCATGCCAACAAACGGACCCTTGAAAACGCAGGTGGGCGACGAAAAAGATGTGGATAGCGGTTACCGCTCCCGCATTGATAAGTCTACCGAAGAAGCACCCATCGGGTATTATAAGGTGGATTTAATCGATATTCAGGCAGAAATGACAGCAAGCACCCGCTGTGCTTTCCAACGCTACACCTTTCCCGGGGACAGAGATGGTTCGCGGGTATTGTTTGATTTGATGATTCCCTCGGAATATACCTACCAGCTGCAGGAGGTTTATATAAGGAAAACCGGCGATAAAACGCTGGAGGCTTATAGCCATCAGCTCTGCCCGAATACCTGGGCCGGTGGTATTTCGCAGGAATACATGGTGCATTTTGTTGCTGAATTCGACCGGGCCATTTCAGGTTTTTCAGTATGGACCGAAAATGGCGTTCAGGCAGATACTGAGATGCTGAAAATTAAGAAACCCTTAGATGCGGGAGCCATAGTAGAATTCGATACCAGGGACAACAAGGTGGTACAGTTGCGCACGGGTATCTCCTATGTAAGCATCGAAAATGCCCGTAAAAACCTGGAGACTGAAATTTCCGAACCGTGTGGATGGGATTTTGATGCGCTTCGCCGGAAAAATCTGGATGCCTGGGACGAGCTGATGCAAAGGGTGCTTATCACATCGAAGGATCAGCGCGAAAAAATGCGCTTCTACAATAACTTTTATCGTTCCTTATGCAGTCGAAACACCTTTAGTGATGTAAACGGTGAATGGCGGGATGCAGATGAGCGTATCCGGAAGATGGATGACCCGGACTCTCCTGCACTGGGCTGCGATGCCTTCTGGAATACTTTCTGGAATCTCAACCAATTCTGGTACCTGGTAACACCTGAATGGAGCAATCGTTGGGTGAAATCGCAACTGGCCATGTACGATGCAAACGGTTGGCTGGCAAAGGGCCCGGCGGCCATGGAGTACATTCCGGTCATGGTGGCCGAGCACGAAATTCCCTTGATTGTGGGTGCCTACCAGATGGGAATTCGGGATTACGATGTGGAAAAAGCCTATGAGGCCGTGAAAAAAATGCAAACTACGCCAGGACAGGAGGTAGGTGGTGGTTATGCCGGTAACCGTGACCTGACTAGCTATCTGAAGCATGGATATGTTCCCTACGACAAAGGCCGCTTTTCAAATTCTCTTGAATACTCCTTCGACGACTGGACGGTTTCACAGTTTGCCAGGGCCCTGGGAAAAGAGAAAGACTACCAAAGCTTCCTGGAACGTGGCTACTACTGGAGAAATATAATCGACAGGGAAACTGGTTATGCCCGGATGAAGGACTCTAATGGGGAGTGGATAAGCGATTTCGATCCATACAAATCAGGAGCAAACAAACATTACGTGGAAGGAAATGCCTGGCAACTGACCTATTTCGTGCCACAAGATGTTCCTGCTCTGGCTGATGCCATTGGCAAGGACCGTTTTATTGAAAGATTGGACTGGGGATTTACCGAAAGCGACCGTACCCGTTTCAATGGAATGAATGACCAGTACTGGAATTACCCTGTCATCCAGGGAAATCAGCAATCGATGCATTTTGCTTTCCTGTTTAACTGGGTGGGAAAGCCATGGTTAACGCAAAAATGGAGCCGCGCCGTTATGGACCGTTATTACGGTTACGGAGTTGCCAATGCTTACCTTGGCGATGAGGACCAGGGGCAAATGAGTGCATGGTTTATCATGGCATCCCTGGGATTGTTTCAAACCGATGGAGCTTGCCGTGTGGAGCCGATTTATGAGATTGGAAGCCCTCTGTTCGAAAAGGTGGAGATTTATTTAGGCGGACAATTTGGTCGTGGTGAAAGCTTTGTTATTGAAGCCAGAAATGCATCACGTCTAAATCAATATGTACAGTCGGCCAAGCTGAATGGTAAGGAATTGATGGACTTTAAATTTCGGGCAAGTGAAGTGTTGAAAGGCGGCAGGCTTGAATTACAAATGGGATCTGAACCCAATGAGAACTGGGGTATTATAAAAGACTAAAAATTATCATCCATGGAAATCATAGCCCTCAAACTTAGACCAGAGCTTGAACAGGTCAGGAAATGGTATACAAAGTACAAGGAGTTGGTGAAGCTGACGGATGAATTAAGAAAAAGGGACTTAGCTCCGGAAATTGTAAGTTCAATTAATCAGGGCATCGCCTTTCTCAATTCTTTTTCAGGTACCAACCAGGCGCTTCTAAAGCAGGTGAGAGCGGTGGAACACAGAATCCTGAAATTAATAGAAAAGGAGCTGAAATTGGTTCCTAAGAACAGCTATCGAACCAGATGGATGGTCATAGGTATGTCTGCCTTCGGAGTACCCATTGGAATGGCTTTTGGGGCAGGTCTGGGGAACATGGCCTTCCTGGCCATAGGAATACCCTTTGGAATGAGTATTGGAATCGCCATCGGGACCAGCATGGATAAAAAGGCCTTTGAAGAAGGAAGGCAACTTGATATAGAAATCAGACCCCTGTAATGACTGCTTTTAAATCCCTGAACAAGACTAGTTTCGACGACATATACCTGGCATTTAAGGAGGCTTTCAAAGACTATGAAATGCAGCTAAACAAGGACGAGTTGCAGCTTATGCTGAAACGCAGGGGATTTGTCCCGGACTTATCCTTTGGAGCTTTCGAAAAAGACAGACTGGTGGCATTTACCTTTAACGGCATAGGTACATATCAGGGCCTGAAGACTGCCTATGATACGGGTACCGGAACCCTGGAAGAATATCGCGGCCAGGGACTTGCCACCAGAGTATTTGAATATTCGATGCCCTACCTGAAAAAGGCCGGGATTCAACAATATCTGCTTGAAGTACTTCAGCACAACCCAAAAGCCATCTCCGTATATGAGAAACTGGGTTTTAAAATCAGCAGAGAGTTTAACTATTTTGTCCAGGAGCAGGAAAAGGCAGACTTAAAGACTAAGCCCCTGGATCCATCCTACCAGATCCAGCCGGTTGTCATAGATAATGACCTTAGCATAGCTGCTTTTTGGGATTTTACTCCATCCTGGCAAAACGACTTTGATGCCATCAAAAGGAAAGGGGGTGATTTTAAGATGATGGGAGCCTTTCATAAGAACAGGCTTATTGGCTATTGTATTCTGGAAACACAATCGGGCGACCTTACACAGATAGCTGTGGATATGCCCTACCGCCGCTTAGGAATCGGATCTCATATGCTAAGGGAGATTGTTAAATACAATCAGCACCCTTCCATAAAAGTGATCAACACCGATATCACCTGTACTTCCATAGTGGATTTTCTTGAATCACGGTCCATTCCACTGAGCGGCAAGCAATTTGAAATGGTCCTCAGGATTGACTAGTCCAAAAAAAACCGGCAGGATAATCTCCTACCGGTTCTTTATGAGATCAGATCTGCTTACAACTGCGGTCCTGCGGCTACCAGGGCTTTGCCCTCTTCATTGTCGGTGAACTGCTTGAAATTGTTAATGAAGCGCTGTGAAAGATCCTTTGCCTTTTTCTCCCATTCTGCTGGATCAGCATAAGTATCCCTTGGATCCAGAATCCCTGAATCCACATCATGAAGCTCGGTGGGAACCTCCAGATTGAAATAAGGGATAATTTTGGTGGGTGCCTTATCCATGGAACCATCCAGAATGGCATCAATGATCTTACGGGTATCCTTGATGGAAATCCTTTTACCTGTGCCATTCCATCCTGTATTCACCAGGTAAGCTTGTGAACCCACAGCATCCATTCTCTTCACCAGCTCCTTTCCGTACTGAGTAGGATGAAGGGTTAGAAAGGCAGCTCCAAAACAAGCTGAGAATGCAGGAACCGGCTCTGTCACTCCCCTTTCGGTACCAGCCAATTTTGCGGTAAATCCGGAAAGGAAATGGTACTGAGTCTGGTCATGGGTCAGTTTCGATACCGGGGGCATTACCCCAAAAGCATCAGCAGTCAGGAAAATAACCTTGTTCGCATGGCCGGCCTTAGAAACAGGCTTCACAATATTATCTATGTGATAGATCGGGTAGCTTACCCTTGTATTCTGAGTTTTGGAGGCATCATCGAAGTCTACTTTCCCATCCGCTGCAATGCCTACGTTCTCCAGCAGGGCATCCCGCTTTATGGCTTTGTAAATATCCGGCTCACTTTCCTGGCTCAGATTAATGGTCTTGGCATAACAGCCACCTTCAAAATTAAATATCCCATCATCATCCCATCCGTGTTCATCGTCTCCGATCAGGGCACGTTTGGGATCTGTAGACAGGGTGGTCTTTCCGGTACCGGACAGACCAAAGAAAATGGCAGTATCTCCATCATCACCCACATTGGCTGAGCAGTGCATGGCTGCAATCCCCTGCAGCGGCAGGTAGTAATTCATGACCGAGAAAATCCCCTTCTTCATTTCTCCACCATACCAGGAACCACCAATCACTGCTTTCTTTTCAGATAAATTAAAGAAAACAAAAACATCGGAGTTAAGTCCCTGCTCTTCCCATTTTGGATTGGTGGTCTTTGAGGCATTTAATACCACAAAATCAGGTTCAAAATCTTCAAGATCTTCCTCGCTGGGCCTGATAAACATGTTTTTCACAAAGTGAGCCTGCCAGGCCACTTCCATGATAAAGCGTACTTTCAGTCTGGTGTCTTCATTGGCTCCGCAGAATCCATCAAGTACGAACAAGCGCTGACCGGAGAGCTGACCGGAGGCAAGATCGTAGCCATGTTTCCAAACCTCTTTGGTGATAGGTTTATTGTCGGAACTCTTTGCTGTATCAGTTTTCCACCAAACAGTGTCCTCAGTGGTCTCATCTCTCACAATGTATTTGTCCTTGGGCGAACGACCAGTAAAGATTCCTGTATCTACTCCTACAGCTCCGAATTCACTCTCAATCCCCACTTCGAATCCTTCAAGCTTTGAATTCATCTCCTCTTTATAGAGTTGCTCGTATGATGGATTGTAAACTACATCGGTGATTCCAGTGATACCGTACTGATCAAGTTTCAATTTTTTCAAAATTTCGCTCATAATGTTCCTGTTTTAAAGCTGATAGGTTTATTATATTTCAATTTTATAGTAATACAAGGAATATCCTAAAATAAAATGCAGCGCAAATATCCTAAAAAAAAGCGGCAAAATCAAGTTTTGCCGCTTTATTGCTATGTAAATTTTAGCGCTTTGTCAGACTACCTCAGATTGGCTTGAGCAGCAGCTAATCTTGCGATAGGTACACGGAAGGGTGAACAGCTAACATAGTTCATTCCCACGCGGTGACAGAACTCTACTGATTCGGGATCTCCACCGTGTTCTCCGCAAATACCGACTTTAAGATCGGGCTTGGTAGAACGGCCTTTGGAAACGCCCATTTCAACCAGTTGTCCAACGCCTTCCTGATCCAAAGTCTGGAAAGGATCATTCTTCAGCAAACCTTTCTCAATGTAGATGGGCAGGAATTTACCGGCATCGTCACGTGAATAACCGAAGGCCATTTGCGTCAGGTCGTTGGTTCCAAATGAGAAGAACTCAGCGTGCTCAGCTACCAGGTCAGCGGTCATGGCTGCCCTGGGAATTTCAATCATAGTCCCTACCTGGAAGGCACATTTGGCGCCTTTCTCTTCGAATACTTTCTCCGCAGTGGCCCTGATGATCTCTTCCTGCATCTTGAATTCTTTCCAGGTACCAATCAGTGGAACCATAATTTCGGGACGTGCATCCACACCCTTCTTGGTCAGGTTCACTGCAGCCTCGATGATGGCTCTTGCCTGCATCTCGGTGATCTCTGGATAGGTGTTTCCTAAGCGGCATCCACGGTGTCCCAGCATGGGATTAAATTCGTGAAGGTCTTCCACCAGGGCCTGGATTTCTGCAACAGTGATTCCCATTTCGTCGGCCATGATCTTCTGGTTGGCTTCATCGTGGGGAACAAACTCGTGCAGAGGCGGATCCAGCAGGCGGATGGTTACACCAAAGCCCTGCATAGTTTCCAGTATGCCTTCAAAATCTTCTCTCTGATAAGGAAGCAGTTTATCCAGTGCCAGGCGACGCTCTGCCTCATCCGTGGCGAGAATCATTTCTCTCATGACCTTGATGCGATCACCTTCGAAGAACATATGCTCGGTACGGGTCAGACCAATACCTTTGGCTCCAAAGTCACGAGCAACCTGTGCATCATGAGGAGAATCGGCGTTGGTGCGGACATCCATCTTGGTGTGCTTTTCAGCCAGCTCCAGGATAGCTCCAAAATCACCACTCAGTTCAGGATCGATGGTTCCCACTTTTCCTTCCAGTACATTACCGGTAGAACCGTTCAGGGAAATCCAGTCTCCTTCTTGGAATACTTTACCAGCAGCGGTCATGGTGCGGGCTTTGTAATCGATTTTCACACCACCGGCTCCTGATACGCAGCATTTACCCATTCCGCGCGCAACTACAGCAGCGTGGGAAGTCATCCCTCCACGAGCAGTCAGGATACCCTTGGCAATGTTCATGCCTTCCAAATCTTCGGGAGAAGTCTCAATCCTTACAAGGATAGATACAGGATATTTATTTGCTTCGTCAGCGAAGAATACTATCTGACCGGTCGCGGCTCCCGGGGAAGCAGGAAGACCCTGAGCCAGAACAGTTGCGCTTGCCAGTGCACCCTTTTCAAATACAGGGTGGAGCAGCTCGTCCAATTTGGCAGGCTCCTGGCGAAGAAGAGCTGTCTTCTCATCCAGTTTACCTTCGCGCAGCATGTCCATGGCAATTTTAACCATGGCAGCTCCGGTACGTTTCCCGTTACGGGTTTGCAGCAGCCACAGTTTGCCTTCCTGAATCGTAAACTCCAGGTCCTGCATATCTGAGAAATAATCTTCCAGTTTCTGCTCAGTTTCATGAAGTTCAGCATATACTGCGGGCATTACCTCTTCCAGGGATGGGTAATCTGCAGCACGCTCCTCTTCGCTTACTTTGGAAAGCTTGGCCCACCTGAGTGAACCCTCTTTGGTAATTTGACGAGGTGTACGAACACCAGCTACTACGTCTTCGCCCTGGGCATCGATCAGGTATTCTCCGTTGAAGATGTCTTCTCCGGTTCCTGCATCGCGGGTGAATGCTACTCCAGTTCCGGAAGATTCTCCCATGTTGCCATAAACCATGGCCTGAACATTCACTGCAGTACCCCAATCGCCAGGAATCTGGTTCATGTTGCGGTAGTACTGAGCCCTGGGAGTTTCCCAGCTATCAAATACGGCCATAACGGCACCCCAGAGCTGCTCCCATGGATCCACAGGGAAGTCATGTCCGGTTTGCTTCTTTACAGCTGCCTTGAATTTCTCCACCAATTCCTTCAGGTCATCCACAGAAAGCTCGTTATCGTTCTCCACGCCGCGTGCTTCTTTCACTTCTTCAAGAATGGCCTCAAAAGGATCAATGTCCTCTTTGGTTTCAGGTTTCAAACCCAAAACTACGTCACCGTACATTTGTACGAAACGACGGTAGCTGTCCCAGGCAAACTTCTCGTTTCCTGTCTTGTTGATCAGACCCTGAACAGCATTTTCATTCATACCCAGGTTCAGAACAGTGTCCATCATACCCGGCATGGAAACGCGGGCACCTGAACGCACGGAAAGCAGACAGGGATTCTCATCGCTGCCAAAGCCGGTTCCCATGATATCCTCAACACTTTTCACAGCAGCTTCTACTTCTGCCTTGATAAGTTCAACCACCTTGTCCTGTCCGAGGGAGTTGTATTCAGTACATACTTCAGTAGTAATAGTAAATCCTGGGGGAACTGGAACCCCGATCAGGTTCATTTCAGCAAGGTTAGCACCTTTTCCGCCCAGTAAATTTTTCATGTCGGCTTTACCTTCGGCTTTACGATCTCCAAAAGTATAAACGCGTTTTACATCTGACATTGAATATTGCTTTTAGTTATTAATAATGAGTTATTTATAGAAAGTACCTTTGATTTTTAAAGACACAAAGGTACCTAAAAAAACTATAAACCTGTTCTAAATAAGGTCTAAATAGAAGCAAGGGATTAGCGATGGAACTGCCTGATTCCCTCCAACATGGCCAGAATGTTCTGCAGGGGAACATTGGCCTGAATGTTATGGACTGTATTGAAGACAAATCCGCCTCCCGGAGAAAGGATTTCACATTCTTTAATCACATGGGCTTTTACTTCTTCCGGACTGCCAAAGGGAAGCATTTTCTGGGTATCCACTCCCCCGCCCCAAAAGGTAAGACGGTCTCCGTATTTTTCCTTGAGGAGCGCCGGGTCCATGCCTGATGCATTGATCTGGACGGGATTGATAATATCAAATCCCGAAGCAATGAAGTTCTCCATAAAAGGTTCCACCGCTCCGCAGCTGTGCTTGAAGGTCTTCCACGATGTGTTCTCGTGGATCCAGTTATTTATCTTCTTATAGTAAGGGGCATAGAGTGATTCATAAGTATCCAGGTCGCAAAAGGAAGAATCCTGGGTGCCAAAGTCGGTTCCGCATATATAAGCTACATCTACCTGATTGCCTGCGATCTCTTTAATCTTCGCGAGATTCTCCAGGGCCACATCTGTCTGCTTTTCAAATATATGATGCAGATAGTCGGGACGCATCAGGGTGGACATATACCAGTCGGCCACATCCCGGATCCCTTTGGGAGCTTTCAGATTGAGTCCGGGCACCAGGGCAATGTCTCCAATACCGGTCCCCCCAAAATTGGCCACCACGCCCTTGCCCTTTGCAGCCGCCTGTGGGATGGCCTTGCTCCAGTAATCCAAGTCATCCTGGCTTATGGGAGTAAACTCCTCCACGTTGTCTTCCGGATTCAATGCACTTTCATCCAAAGGCTCCTGGCGGTTTACAGCATCAAAAAAATAGGCCGCCTTGGGCATCTTGGCACTTGGGGCTGCCGAAGCATCTCCCTGGGGATGCATCAGAGTATCTCCATTCCCATCCACGGACAGGGTG
>Ga0316191_10000890_pt1 | contig 20184 bp, 20 predicted proteins | sample Eddworburr2cm_MG_FD_204928 | JGI IMG/M metagenome (GOLD analysis project Ga0316191, IMG submission 204928) | Coastal sediment microbial communities from Maine, United States - Eddy worm burrow 2 cm | ecosystem: Environmental > Aquatic > Marine > Coastal > Sediment | place: USA: Maine... | reverse complement strand
TCCGGGTTCATCGGGTAACCGCAAGCGGAAGCGGCATCGAGGAAAACCGCGCTGAGCGGATTTACATAGTCGAGATCCTTGACGGTCAGCGCCCCGTCGGTCCCGTGCAGTGGCGACGCGCCGCGCTCCTGTTGCTGCGAGCGCATAAAGTAAGGGAGAACGTCGGCATAGGACCAGCCGTCGCTGCCGAGCGCGGCCCAGTGATCGTAGTCGTCGGGCTGGGCACGCACGTAACACATGGCATTGATCGAACTGCTGCCGCCGAGCACCCGTCCGCGCGGCCACCACAGGCGGCGGTTGTTCAAACGTGGCTCCGGCTCGGTGACAAAACCCCAGTTGACGGTTTCATTGCCGGCGAGGCGGCCGATGCCGGCGGGCATGTGGATCAGCGGATGGGTATCCCGTCCGCCAGCCTCGAGCAGCAACACCTTGGTGGAAGGATCGGCAGAAAGTCGATTCGCAAGAACGCAGCCCGCGGAACCGGCACCGACGATAATGAAGTCATACATACGCTGTCTCCCCCAACGGCCTGTCGCGGGCGCCACCCCGTCGGCATCGTTGTGCATTGCAGCGTAAATAATAAAACGGGGCGCTGCAAGCCGGGATTTCACGGCCGTAACCGCCCCAATTCCGCACGCGCTGCGACCCAGACCTCGATCCGCCGTACTCCGCCATCGCGACAGGCCCGGGCGGCCGCCGCAAGCGTGCTGCCGGTAGTCATGACATCATCCACGAGCGCCAGCGACAGCGGCATCGCAGCCCGTGCCGGAGAAAAACCATTCGCGACATTGCGCCGTCGCGCACGCGCCGACAAGCCGGATTGGGGGACGGTCGGGCGGACGCGCTCGAGGAGGCCGGTGACCAGATCGATACCGAGGCGTCGCGCGATCGGCAGCGCAAGTTCGGCCGCCTGGTTGAAGCCCCGCTCACGCCGGCGTTCGCGGTGCAAAGGTAGCGGCAAAATCGCCTCCGGCAGGTCGCGGTCGTGGCTGCCGAGCGCCTCGGCCATCAATTCACCGAGCGTGCGCCCGCAGCCCAGACGGCCGGCGAACTTCAGTGCGCCGATCATGCGGTCAACCGGATACTCGTAATGGAGCAACGCAAATGCGCGGTCGAACGGGGGCGGCCGACGCTGGCAGGCCAGGCACAGACCCGCGGCCGCTGCCTCGGGCAACGCCAGCGCGCAACGTTCACAGCCGTGGTCGACATACGGCATCTCTTCGCGGCACGGTCCGCACAGACCAAACCGCTCGCTCGCCCCGCCACACAACAAACAGCGTGCAAGGCTCGCCAGGGAGCAGCCGAAGGCGTTCCATCTTGCGTTAACCATAGCGCCCTCCCAAGGTTGACAGCCAAACATAGGCTATTGATACTCGGGGATATTCCATAACCCAGAATGCCGCGGCCAATCGCATTTGCGAGGCCGGCGGGGAGAAATGCCATGCACAGCGACCTGAGCACGCGGCTGGGAGAGATCCGCAGCGACTGGAGTTTCGACGAGGTCGAGGCACTGTTCTCGTTGCCGTTCAACGACCTGATCTACCACGCGCAACGCGTCCACCGGCTGCATTTCGACCCGAATGCGGTACAGGTCAGCACCCTGCTCAGCATCAAGACCGGCGCCTGCCCGGAAGACTGTGCCTATTGCCCGCAAAGCGCCCGTTTCGATACGGGGGTCGAGACGGAACGGCTGATGGATGTCGAGGAAGTGCTGGAGCAGGCGCGCCTCGCCAAGGCCGCCGGCGCGACGCGGTTTTGCATGGGCGCAGCCTACCGCAGTCCGAAAGCCAAACAGCTAGCGGCAATCGAACAGATGGTGCGGGGGGTCGCCGACCTCGGCCTCGAGACCTGCGCGACTCTCGGCATGCTCGACGACGAGCAGGCAAAGTCGCTGAAGCAAGCGGGGCTTGACTATTACAACCACAACCTCGATACCAGCGAGCGTTATTACGAGGAAATCATCACGACCCGCACCTACCAGGACCGGCTCGATACACTGAAGGCGGTGCGCAATGCGGCGATAAAGGTCTGCTGCGGCGGCATTATCGGTATGGGTGAGAATCCGTCCGACCGCGCCGCAATGCTGCACACGCTGGCGACGCTCACCGAGCACCCGGAAAGCGTACCGATCAACCTGCTGGTGCAGGTCGAGGGCACGCCCCTGTATGGCAGCGACCCGCTCGACCCGCTCGACTTCGTCCGCAATATTGCCGTTGCACGACTGTTGATGCCAGCCTCGCATGTGCGCTTGTCCGCCGGCCGCACCCAGATGAGCGACGAAACCCAGGCACTGTGCTTTCTCGCCGGTGCCAATTCGATTTTCTACGGTGAAAAGCTGCTGACGACGGCCAATCCGGAGGCCAACCGCGACCGCCGCCTGTTCGAGCGCCTCGGTATTAACGCCGAACCACCGCCCGGCGAGGCGCGTACGGCCTGAGCGTCACCATGACGAGCCTGGCCGACAGCAACTCGCGGCGTCTCGCGCTGCGCCGCCAGGCGGGTCTGTACCGGCACCGGCGCACGGTGGAAAGCTGTGCTGCGACCGATCCCAACCTGCTGCGTGTCGATGGCAGGGAATGCATCGCGTTCTGTGGTAACGACTACCTGTCGTTGCGAACGAGTCCGGCAGTCATCGAGGCCTGCCAGCGGGCGGTGGGGACCCACGGCGCCGGCAGCGGTGCGTCACACCTGATCAGCGGGCACAGCGCCGAACACCGCATGCTCGAGGAGGAACTCGCTGACTTTACCGGCCGCCCGCGTGCTTTGCTGTTCTCCTCCGGCTACATGGCAAACCTCGGTGTGGCCAGCGCGTTGCTCGGCCGCCACGATACGTTGCTCGAAGATCGCCTCAATCATGCGTCGTTGCTGGATGCGGCAAAGCTGAGCGGCGCCAGGTTGTTGCGCTATGGCCATCGCGATGCGGCCGCGCTCGGCGACCGCCTCGGCGGCAACACCAGCGGCAACAGGATGGTGGCAAGCGATGGCGTATTCAGCATGGACGGCGATCTCGCGCCTCTGCCCGAACTGGCCCGTCACTGCGAGCGTCATGCGGCCTGGTTGATGGTGGACGACGCGCATGGTTTCGGTGTGCTCGGAGGCGGCCGTGGCAGCGTCACCCACTTCGGCCTGTCGCGCGCCGAGGTACCGATCCTGATGCTGACGCTCGGCAAAGCACTCGGCAGCGCCGGCGCGGCCGTCGTTGGTGACGATGACCTGATCGATACGCTCATCCAGCATGCACGCACCTATATCTATACGACGGCACTGCCGCCCGCGGTTGCGGCCGCGGCACGCGCGGCGCTGGCTGTCGTGCGCGACGATCCTGCGCCGCGCGAAGCACTACAGCAAAATATCTCCCGCTTTCGCCACGCAGCGCACCAGCTCGCTCTCCCGCTGGGCGAGAGCGAAACCCCGATTCAACCGCTGCTGACCGGCGCCAACGACAGAACCGCACGGATCGGCGATCTGCTTTTCGAGCGCGGGTTCTGGGTGGGTGCGATTCGCCCCCCGACCGTGCCTGCCGGGAGCGCGCGCCTGCGAATTACGTTGAGCAGCGCGCACCGCCCGGCGCAGATCGATGGACTGGCCGAGGCCATCGCGGCGGCGCTGAAGGCGGTGCCGGCATGAACGGTCGCGATTGTCCGGACCGGCCGCGCCTCGTGCTGATCCATGGCTGGGCCCAGCACGCCGGTATCTGGCAGACCTGGTGCGACCAATTGGCGCCGATTGCGGACATCGCGGCCGTAAATCTGCCCGGCCATGGCGGCATGCCCTGGAATCACTCGATCCGCAGCCTGGATGCGCTGGCGGATAGCGTCCTGCCAGCGCTCGAACAACCCGCCAGCGTGTGCGGCTGGTCCCTGGGCGGCATGATCGCCATGAACCTGGCGCGACGTTACCCCGCTCGGGTCACCCGCCTCGTGCTTTGCAACACCACGCCGCGTTTCGTTGCCAGTCACGACTGGATACATGCGGTCCAGCCATCGCTGCTCGACGGATTCCGGCGCCATGTTACGGAGAATCCGGAGCGCGTCCTGCGCGATTTCCTGAGCCTGCAGCTGCGTGGAGAGAGCGACTCGCGGCAAACACTCGACCTGCTCCGCAGCGCGTTGACGGAACACAAACGGCCACGCCGGGCGGCGCTGGAATTTACCCTCGGCCTGCTGGCGCGAACCGATCTGCGCGAGTCGCTGGCCAGTATCGCCCAGCCCGCGCTGGTCATTGCAAGCGATGCGGATGCGATAACACCCGTCGCGGCGGGCGACTATCTGGGGCGCCATCTGCCCGTCGCGCGATTCCTGACTCTCAGCGGCTGCGGTCACGCAGGATTCCTGTCACGGCCCGAGCGGCTGCTGGCGGAACTCGACGAATTCCTTGGCGGCGAAGGCGTGCAGGAGATGGCATCGTAATGACCAGCCAGCGCAGCGGACCGACCGCCTTCGAACTCGACACGCAACGGGTGCGGCGCTCGTTCGAGAAGGCCAGCGCCACCTATGACGAGGCGGCCGTGTTACAGGACCAGGTGCGCGCGCGGATGCTCGAGCGCCTCGACCTGGTACGGCTCAAGCCGGGCAGGATTCTCGATGCGGGCAGCGGCACCGGTCCCGGCGCCGACGCTCTCGCCCGGCGCTATCGCAGCGGACAGGTCATCGCGCTGGATCTCGCCCACTCCATGCTGCTCGCCGGGCGCGCACGGCAGCGCCTGTGGCGACGCTGGGGAATGGTCTGTGGCGATGTGGCAGCGCTGCCGCTCGCAAGCGGCTCGGTCGACATGGTCTTCTGCAACCTGGTTCTGCAATGGTGTCCCGACCTGGACCGCGCATTAAGCGAGTTTCGCCGGGTGCTCGCGCCGGGCGGACTGCTTATATTCACGACTTTCGGGCCCGACACGCTGCACGAGCTGCGCACCGCCTGGTCCCAGGCCGACGGATACAACCACGTCAATGCGTTTCTCGACATGCACGATGTTGGCGATGCGCTGCTCCGGGCAAGGCTGGCCGAGCCGGTCATGGATGTCGAGCATTTCGTCGTGGACTACGCCGACGCCCGTAGCCTGATGCGCGACCTGAAGGCAATCGGCGCCCGCAATGCCACAGCCGGTCGCGCCCGTGGCCTGACCGGTCCACGCCGTCTGCGCGCGATGGAAGCGGCCTACGAGAAATTTCGCCGCGACGGCCGGCTGCCGGCAACTTATGAAGTCGTCTACGGTCACGCCTGGGCGCCCGAGCACAGTCGCGACCCGGGCGACGGCAGCGTTGCCATCCCGGTCGCGGCCATCGGCGGACGCCGCGGCGCGCAACGGTGACCGCCCTGCTGCGTCAACGCGGTGTTTTCGTCACCGGCACCGACACCGGCGTCGGCAAGACCCTGGTCAGCGCCGGGCTGGTCGAGCTGGCGGTCGCGGCCGGCCGGCGCACCGCGGTGATGAAGCCGGTGGCTGCCGGGTGCGAGGACAGCGGCAACGGACTGTGTAATGACGATGCGCTCACGCTGATCGCCCGATCGAACGTCAGCGCTGACTATGCGACCGTCAATCCCTATGCACTGCGCCCGCCGATCGCGCCGCACCTCGCGGCGCGCCAGGCTGGCATCACTATCGATGCGGAAACACTCGACACCGCATTCGCCCATCTCTGCGAGATTTCCGATTTCGTCGTCGTCGAGGGCGCCGGCGGTTTCCTGGTGCCACTGGCCGACGGTTTCGACATCGGCGACCTGGCCGCGCGTTTCGGGTTGCCCGTGCTGCTCGTGGTCGGATTGCGCCTCGGTTGTCTGAACCACGCGCTGTTGTCGGTCGAGGCCATTGCCACACGCGGTCTGCAGCTTGCGGGATGGGTGGGCAGCAGCATCGATCCAGATTTCGCCTGCGCCGGCGAAAACGTGGCAACGCTGCGGGCGCTGATCGCCGCACCCTGTCTCGGCATCGTGCCTTTTCTCGATGAACCGGCCGGAACGGGCAGCGCACCGTTCATCGATCTTCAGGGCGGTCCGGACGATGAATCGACCTTGATCGATTAATTCATTCAGAACAACTACTTAAGAGCCCAGAAAAAGCACAGCGGCAAATTGCGCGGGTTTTGACCATCAAGTAGTATTAGGCCGTTTTATGAAAGAAGGAGGGGTTGCCGCGTCGGGGGGCTGTGGAGACCCGGTAGGTTTTCAGCGAATAGAATACACCGGGTGTAGCGTGTGCGCGTCTTCGAATACCGACCAAATTGCTCCCTTAGCCCGCAGTCTGCGGCGATTTTTTTCGCCGTTGTGGCGTCGACGTCGCTGCTGGTAGCGGCTTACTTCGTAACGCTCGGGCTGTGGCCGGTGTTACCCTTCGCGGGGCTGGAGCTCGCTGCACTGGGGGCAGTGCTCGTGCACAGCCTCAGACAGGGCCGCTGGCACGAAATTGTCAGCGTTTCCCCGGGCAGGGTGGAAATAGATATTTATACGGGCCGGACCAGGCGGAAAATCGGTTTTCCGCGGGCCTGGACCCAGGTGGAATTGCGGCGGGCGCGAATCGGCGGTCACCCGAGCCATCTCCTCATCGGCTCGCAGGGCCGCTTTGTCGAGATCGGTCGGCATCTGACCGAGAGCGAACGCCGCGAACAGGAAAAAAAACTGAAGCGCGCTATTGGCGAAATGGGTGAGAGCCCGGATTTCGGGCGAATCGGGGAATGATCCGCCACGCCGCGGCGTCGTGAATCGATAGTAAAGACGACAAAGAGCAGAAGGAGTCGGGTTTAATGTCCCACAGCAATTGGAAGCGCCTCGGGCTCGGCCTGCTGGGTACTGGTCTCGGTCTGGGACTGGCGGCACCGGCGATGGCCGACTGGGCACTCAACATGCCGCGCGGCGCGACAGCGATCAGCAACGAGGTCTACGATCTGCACATGCTGATCCTCGGCATCTGCTGCCTGATCGCGATCGTGGTGTTCGGCGTGATGATCGTGTCGATATTCCTGCATCGCAAATCGCGCGGCGCAGAACCCGCCCAGTTCCATCACAGCACGAAGGCCGAAATTATCTGGACGGTGATCCCGATCCTGATCCTGGTGGGGATGGCCATACCTGCGGCGGAAACGCTGGTCAGGATGGAAGATACGCGTAACGCGGACATTACCGTCAAGGTCACCGGATACCAGTGGAAATGGCGCTACGATTACCTCGACGATGAGGTTGGCTTCTTCAGCACTCTCGACCGCGACAGCAACGCCGCGCGCCAGCTCGACTCCGGCATCCGTCCGACAGATGTCGAAAATTACCTGCTCGATGTCGACAATCCGCTGGTGGTGCCGGTTGGCGCCAAGGTGCGGCTGTTGATCACCGCGGCCGACGTGCTGCATGCCTGGTGGATGCCCGATTTCGCCATCAAGAAAGACGCGATCCCGGGTTACGTCAACGAGGCCTGGTTCCGCGTCGAAAAGGCGGGCACCTATCGCGGTCAGTGCGCCGAGCTGTGCGGACGCGACCATGGCTTCATGCCGGTTGTCGTCATCGCCAAAGACCCGGCTGACTATGCCGAGTGGATGGCAGACCAGCGCAGCGCGGCCGGACTCGACGACGAACCCGGCGAAGCGCTCGCAGCGACGCCGGTAGCTGCGGCAGCTGCCGCCGTCGATGCGGCAATGGCGGAAAACGACGAGCGCAATATCGACGACCTGGTTGCGCTGGGCGAGACCCTCTACAAGCAGCACTGCGCCGCCTGCCACCAGGCCGATGGCTCAGGCATGGCCCCGGTATTTCCGGCGCTCGCCGGCAGCCCGGTTGTCACCGGCAGTCTCGATCAACATGTCGGCGTGGTGCTCAAGGGGCGGCCCGGTACTGCAATGGCGCCGTTCGGCCCCCAACTCACCGACCTGCAACTGGCCGCTATCGTGACCTACCAGCGCAACGCATGGGGTAACGATACCGGTGACGTTGTGCAGCCCGACTACATCGCTGCTGCCAGATAAGAATTCGAAGGAGAGGATCTGATGAGCACTGCTGAACATCATGTCGGGGACCACGCCCACGACGATCACCACCACGGGCCGGCGAAGGGCATCATGCGTTGGCTGACGACCACCAATCACAAGGACATCGGGACCATGTACCTGGTGTTCGCGCTGATCATGTTCCTGACCGGGGGCACGATGGCGCTGGTGATCCGCGCCGAGCTGTTCCAGCCCGGCCTGCAACTGGTCGAACCGGCCTTCTTCAACCAGATGACCACGATGCATGCGCTGATCATGGTGTTCGGCGCCGTGATGCCGGCAACCGTCGGCCTGGCCAACTGGATGATCCCGATGATGGTCGGCGCCCCCGATATGGCGCTGCCGCGCATGAACAACTGGAGTTTCTGGATCCTGCCGGTTGCCTTCACGCTGCTGCTGTCGACGCTGTTGGTGCCTGGTGGCGCACCGGCCGCAGGCTGGACGATGTATCCGCCGCTGGTGCAGCAGACCGGCGATGCGTTTCCGTTCATGGTGTTCTCGATCCACCTGATGGGCGCCTCGTCGATCATGGGCGCGATCAACATCATCGTCACGATCATGAACATGCGCGCGCCCGGCATGACGCTGCTGAAAATGCCGCTGTTCGTCTGGACCTGGCTGATCACCGCCTACCTGCTGATCGCGGTGATGCCGGTGCTCGCGGGCGGCGTGACGATGCTGCTCACGGATCAGTATTTCGGCACGACATTCTTCCGCGCTGACGGCGGCGGCGACCCGGTGATGTTCCAGCACATCTTCTGGTTCTTCGGCCATCCCGAGGTTTACATCATGATCCTGCCGGCGTTCGGCATCATTTCGGAGATTATTCCGACGTTCTCGCGTAAACCGTTGTTCGGTTATGAATCGATGGTCTATGCGACCGCGAGTATCGCGTTCCTGTCATTTATCGTCTGGGCCCACCACATGTTCACGGTCGGCATGCCGTTGGCCGGAGAATTGTTCTTCATGTTCTCGACGATGCTGATCGCGGTGCCAACCGGGGTGAAAGTATTCAACTGGATTTCGACGATGTGGCGCGGCGCGATGACCTTCGAAACACCGATGCTGTTTTCGATCGCATTCGTGATCCTGTTCACCATCGGCGGTTTCTCGGGGTTGATGCTCGCGATCGCGCCGGCCGATTTCCAGTACCATGACTCGTACTTCGTCGTCGCCCATTTCCACTACGTACTGGTACCGGGTGCGGTGTTCGCGATCATGGCGGGGGTCTATTACTGGCTGCCCAAGTGGACCGGCCACATGTACAGCGAGAAACTCGGCAAGCTGCATTTCTGGATATCGACGATCTCGGTGAACGTGTTGTTCTTCCCGCAGCACTTTCTCGGTCTCGCCGGCATGCCACGCCGCATTCCCGACTACAACACGCAGTTTGCCGACTTCAACATGATTTCGTCGATCGGCGCGTTCGTGTTCGGCTTCTCGCAGTTGCTGTTCGTCTACATCATCTGGCGCTGCGTCAAGGGCGGCGAACCGGCAACCAGCGAAGTCTGGGACAACCCGGTCGGTCTCGAGTGGACAGTGCCGTCGCCGGCCCCGTACCACACCTTCGACGTCGCACCGGTCGTGAAGTAAGTGATGGTGTCGGTCCCGGACGAAGCGCAGCGCCGACGCAAGGCGCGGGTCAACGCCGTGAAACTGGCGCTGCTCGCCCTTGCGTTCTATGCGGTATTTATAGTGGCGCAACTCTACCGCGGCCAATGAGCGACCGGGAAAAACAACAGGAGCGGGAAAACCGCAGCCTTATCAAACAGCTGCTGGTGCTGACCGTCGCGATGTTCGGTTTCGGTTACCTTCTGGTGCCGTTGTACGACGCATTCTGCGAGCTGACCGGGATCCGCAGCACGTTCACGGCGAGCGATCCGAATGTGGCGATGACCGTTGCTACCGACCGCGAGGTCACTATTGAATTCATTGCCACGCCCAATATCAATGCGCCATGGGATTTCGCCCCCGCCCAGGCCAAGATGAAAGTACAGCCGGGCAAGCTCTACCAGGCTACCTATATCGCGACAAACCTGACGGATGCCTCGATCACCGGCAACTCGGTACCGGACGTCAAGCCCTCGCAGGCCGCGAAATTTTTTCGCAAGACCGAGTGCTTCTGTTTTACGCCGCAGCCATTTGCCGCGGGGCAGAGCCGCGAGCTTCCGGTGCGTTTTATCGTGGATCCGGATCTGCCAGCGCATATCGAGACGATTACACTGTCGTACAGCCTGTTTGCGATACAACAGGCTGCCGATGCCTCACAATAAGTAAGAACTGTAGACACAACCCGACATACGGACGACGCCATGACACTAGCGAAAGAAGGCACAAGCTACTACGTACCGAGCGGCAGCCGCTGGCCGATAACCGGCGCAATCGCGCTGTTTCTGATGATGGGCGGAGTATCGACCTGGCTGAACGGCTCAGGCGCGGCGAAGTGGATCGCTCTGCTCGGCCTCGTCGCGCTGATCTATATGCTGGTCGGCTGGTTCGGCGACGTCATCGGCGAAAGCGAGGGCGGCATGTACTCGACCCAGGTGGATCGCTCCTTCCGCATGGGGATGAGCTGGTTCATTTTCTCCGAAGTCATGTTCTTCGCGGCTTTTTTCGGCGCGTTGTTTTATGCCCGGCAACTGGCATTACCATGGCTGGGCGGCGATGGATCGGGCTTTTTCAGCAACCTTTTGCTGTGGGAGAACTTTGAAGCGAGCTGGCCAAGCAACGGGCCGGCCGACGTCGGCGGCGAGTTTGCGGCGATGGGGCCGCTCGGGCTGCCGTTGCTCAATACCATCATCCTGCTTACCAGCGGCGTCACGATTACGGTCGCCCACCATGCGCTGAAAGACGACAAGCGCAATGTGCTGGCGTTATTCCTGTTCCTGACCCTGGCGCTCGGCTTCCTCTTCGTCGGTCTGCAGGCTTACGAATACATTCACGCCTATCACGACCTCAACCTGACGCTGGAAAGCGGCATTTACGGATCGACGTTTTTCATGCTCACCGGATTTCACGGCCTCCATGTGACCATCGGTGCGATCATGCTGACGGTGATCTGGTTCCGCTGCCTCAAGGGCCACTTCACTCCGAACCATCATTTTGGCTTCGAGGCGGTTGCCTGGTACTGGCATTTCGTCGACGTGGTCTGGCTCGGCCTGTATATATTCGTGTACTGGCTCTGACCAGCGAACGGACGCAATAGCGAGGGCGCTGCGACCGGGCAGCGCCTTCTTTTTTGCTCGGGGAAACCCGCCCGGACCTAGGCCGGAACGATCCCATGGGGCTGGATCAGTCCGTTAGCCCAGGCGATCAGCAGCAACACGAAAAGCGCGACCGAGAGCGTGATACGCAACGTCAGCGCCTTGACCATGCGCCTGGAGTCGCTGCCATCGCGCAACAGGAAAAACAGCCCCGACCCGAGACTGGCGACGATGGCGAGCAATACCGCCACAATCAGAAATTTGAGCATCAGCAACGACCCAACGTGCAACAGGACAAGCGACAAATTATAGCAGCGGGACCCAACTCAACGCCGCCGCGGCGGTTCCGACCCTCGTTGTGGAGCGCGGTGCTGGTCGCAGTGCTGATGGCGGCTTTCGTGAGCCTCGGTAACTGGCAGTTGCAACGAGCAAGCGAAAAACGCGCCTTGCTCGATGCGTTCGACAGCGGCAGCGCCATTGCCGATGCGGTTGCCGAAGCGACCGCAGACGCTGCGAACCGGTATCCCCGGTATACGCCGCTGGGTGCGCGCGGACAATTCGATAACCGTCACCAGTTTCTCCTCGACAACGTGGTCCAGAACGGCCAGGTAGGATTTTACGTGTGGACTCCGCTGCGTCTCGAAGGCAGCGGCGCAGCCGTACTGGTAAACCGCGGCTGGTTTCCGCTCGGCGCGCACCGCGCTGATCTGCCGCCGCTCGATGTCGGCGAGCAGCCGCGCGCAGTTACGGGGTTGCTGGACCGGCTGCCGGAACCCGGCCTGCGGCTCGGCGGCAGCGGACTCTCGACCGACTGGCCCAGGATCGCCGTCTACCCACGCATAGACGAACTGCGGGCGGTTCTCGACTATCCGCTGTACGATTACTTGTTGCTGCTCGACGCTGCTGCCGAAGACGGTTTCGCCCGCGACTGGCGGCCGCAGCTTTTGCCACCGCAGCGTCATGTGGGGTACGCGGTGCAGTGGTTCGCCTTTGCAACGGCGGTACTGGCCTTGTTCCTGATTCTGAGTTTCAAACGGGAGAGTTAATGCGACGATGAGCGCGCTCACCAAAAAGCGCCTGCAGCTGCTGGGCCTGATATTTCTGTTCGTCGGACCTTTGTCGGTCGCCGCGTGGCTTTATTACGGCGACAGCGGCTGGCGCCCGGGCGGATCCACCAGCAATGGCGATCTGATGCAGCCGGCGGTGCCGTTGCCGCAACTCGAGCTTCGTGCGCCAGATGGCAGCGGACTCGGCACCGACGCGCTGCGCGGCAAATGGACGCTGATCTACATTGGTCCTGGCGACTGCGCCGAACCCTGCCGCGAGGCGCTTTACAATCTGCGCCAGGTCCGGCTCGCGCTCGGCAAGGACATGGGGCGGGTGCAGCGCCTGTTCTTCTACGCCGGCGGGTGCTGCGATGATCAGTTTTTCGCCACCGAACACCCCGACCTGTTACTCGCGAGCGCAGATCCGGCGACCCGCGCCGCGTTGCTCGCCGTGTTTCCGACCTATGACGGCGCCGCACCCGACGCTGCCGGGCGCAGTTATCTCGTCGATCCGCTGGGTAACCTGATGATGAGCTATCCCGCTGACGCCGCGCCAAAGGGAATGCTCAAGGATCTCAAGCGGCTGTTGCGTCTTTCACATATCGGGTAGATATGAACGTCATGACATCGCAGACCTTTCGCAAATTCGCAAGATTGACGGCACTACTGGCCTTCGCGGTCGTGGTACTCGGAGCCTATGTTCGCCTTACTGATGCCGGCCTCGGTTGTCCTGACTGGCCAGGCTGTTATGGCAAGTTGACGGTAACCGGGGTCATGCGTGACGTTAGTGGCGCCGAGGAGGCATTTCCCGAGCGTGCGGTCGATGCCGGCAAGGCGTGGCGGGAGATGCTCCACCGCTATCTGGCCGCCATCCTCGGACTGGCGATCGTGGGGCTGGCCGTGCTTGCGTGGCGCCGCCGCCATCTCCCCGGACAACCGGTCGCGCTGCCTCTGGCGCTGGTCGGGCTGGTCATCTTCCAGGGCCTGCTCGGAATGTGGACGGTTACCCTGTTGCTGAAGCCGGTAGTCGTCATGGCGCACCTGCTTGGCGGCATGACCACGCTGGCGTTGTTATGGTGGTTATCGCTGACACCGGCCGCGCCGGGTAGCGGTCGCCACCGGCTCGTGTCGCTGGCACTGGCAGGCGTGGCCGTACTCGTTGCACAGATCGCGCTCGGCGGCTGGACCAGCACCAATTACGCTGCCCTTGCATGCCCCGCATTCCCGAGCTGCAACGGCAGCTGGTGGCCGGACATGGATTTCGCCGAGGGTTTCCGCCTGTGGCGGGGACTGGGTGTCGACTACGAGGGCGGCGTGCTGCACAACTCGGCACGGATGGCGATTCATTATAGCCACCGGATTTTTGCGCTCGTCGTCATCGTGGTTCTCGGCAGCCTGATCTTCCGCGGTCTGGGTGACCGCTCACGCCCGGATATTCGCGCCGCGGCGCGGCTGCTGGGCGCGGCCCTGGTAACCCAGCTCGTCGTTGGTATCGCAATCGTAAAAACCGGGTTGCCACTGAGTCTGGCGACGGCACACAATGCGTTTGCCGCCGTGCTGCTGCTGTGTTTGCTGACGATGTTGCGACGTCTGCTGCCAACGACCGTTCAGCCGCCACACTAATGACCCAGACCGCGCCAAAACTTGTCGACTATTTCGAACTTTGCAAGCCGAAGGTCGTCGGGCTGATCGTATTCACTGCCATCGTTGGCATGTTTCTCGCCACGCCCGGCCTGGTGCCGTGGCAGGCATTCGTTTTCGGCACAATCGGTATCGGCCTTGCCGCATCTTCCGCGGCGGCGATCAATCATGTACTCGACCGCCGCATCGATGCCGAGATGAAGCGCACGATGAACCGGCCGATTCCAACCGGGCATGTCAGCGAATCCCAGGCGCTGGTTTTCGCGTTCGGGCTCGGGCTGGCATCGATGCTGATTCTTGCGGTGGGCGTCAATCCGCTGACGGCGGTGCTGACCTTTTGCAGCCTGATCGGCTACGCGATTGTCTACACGGTTTATCTGAAAAGGGCGACGCCGCAAAATATCGTCATCGGCGGAGCAGCGGGCGCGGCGCCGCCGGTACTCGGCTGGACTGCGGTTACCAACAGTGTCGACCCGCATGCGCTGTTGCTGTTCCTGATTATTTTCACCTGGACGCCACCGCATTTCTGGGCACTCGCGATAGCACGACGCGACGACTATGCGCGGGTCGGGATACCCATGTTGCCGGTCACCCACGGTGTAGAGTTCACCCGCCTGCATATCCTGCTTTATACGATATTGCTGGTGATCGTAACCGTGCTGCCGTTCGTCACCGGGATGAGCGGCCTGGTCTACCTGATCGGCGCGCTGCTGCTCGGCGCCATGTTCCTCTATTATGCCGCGGCCATGAAGCTGACCGACCGGCCCGACCTGCCCATGAAGACCTTCGGCTACTCGGTCACCTACCTGATGGCGTTGTTTGCGCTGCTGCTCGTCGACCACTACCTGCCTTACCGGTAAAAAAATGGACGTCACACCGATCCTCGATGCTCTCAATGATGCCCAGCGCGAGGCGGTCACGGCAGCGCAGGTACCCATGCTGGTGCTGGCCGGCGCCGGCAGTGGCAAGACCCGGGTATTGACGCACCGTATCGCATGGCTGATCACTGTCGATGGCGTATCACCGCACGGCGTGCTCGCGGTGACGTTTACCAACAAGGCCGCGCGCGAGATGCGCAACCGCATCGAAGGCCTGCTCGGCATGCCTGCGGCCGCGTCATGGGTTGGCACCTTCCACGGACTCGCCCACCGCCTGCTGAGAATCCACTGGCAGGAAGCCGGCCTGCCGCAGGCATTCCAGATACTCGACTCGGACGACCAGTACCGCTTGATCCGCCGGATATTGCGATCAATGGAACTGGACGAATCGCGCTGGGCGCCGCGCGAGATCCAGTGGTTTATCAACGGACAAAAAGACGAGGGTCTGCGGCCGCAGCATATCGACACGGGCGGCGATCCCAACCGCCAGCAGATGGTGCGGGTCTACGAAGCCTACCAGGAAGCCTGCGATCGAGCCGGGGTAGTGGATTTCGCGGAACTGTTGCTGCGCGCACACGAGTTGTGGCTCAACAACGAAAGCCTTCTCGCCCACTACCGCAATCGCTTCCGTCATCTGCTCGTCGACGAATTCCAGGACACCAACCGTATCCAATACGCGTGGCTCAGGCTGCTCGCCGGGGACAGCGGCGTGCCGTTCGTGGTCGGCGACGACGACCAGTCGATTTACCGTTGGCGTGGCGCGCGCATCGAACACATCCATCGCTTCGAGAAAGACTTCCCGCACAGCAAGGTCATCCGGCTGGAGCAGAACTACCGCTCGACCGGAACCATCCTGTCCGCTGCCAATGCGCTGATAGCAAACAACCAGTCGCGCATGGGCAAGAACCTGTGGACCGAGGGTGGCGACGGTGAGCCGATCCGCGTTTATGCGGCATTCAACGAACGCGACGAGGCCGACTTCGTTGTGGCCCGAATCCGCCAGTGGGTTACGCAGGGTAACAACCGCAGCGAGGCCGCCGTGCTGTATCGGTCAAACGCGCAGTCGCGGGTGTTGGAGGAAGCTTTTTTCAATGCGCAGATTCCGTACCGCGTCTATGGCGGCCTGCGCTTTTTCGAGCGCCAGGAAATCAAGGACGCGCTGGCCTACCTGCGGCTGATGGAAAACCGAGCCGACGATCCGTCGTTCGAGCGCATCGTCAATACCCCGACCCGCGGCATCGGCGCTCGCAGCCTCGATATCGTGCGCAGCTATGCACGGGCCAATGCCTGCTCAATGTGGCGTGCCGCCGGTGCCTGTATCAACGACGGCCTCAACCCGCGTGCAGCCCGCTCGATGCACGCTTTCCTCAACCTGATCGAGACACTGGCGGCCGATGCGCGGCCACTGGCGCTGCAGGAACAAGTGGATCTGGCAATCCAGTCGAGCGGCCTGATCGGGCATTACCGCAAGGAGAAAGGCGAACGTGGCGAGGCGCGGATCGAGAACCTCGAGGAACTGGTCAGCGCCGCACGCGGTTTCGAGCCCGACGAGGAGGACGGGATGTCGCCGCTGGCCGCCTTCCTTTCCCACGCGGCGCTGGAAGCCGGAGAGGGCCAGGCCGACGCGTGGGAGGACTGCGTACAACTGATGACCATGCATTCGGCGAAGGGACTCGAGTTTCCACTGGTATTTATTTGCGGGATGGAGGACGGGCTGTTTCCGCATCAGCGTTCCCTCGGCGACCCTGGCGGACTCGAGGAGGAACGCAGGCTGTGTTATGTCGGCACGACCCGGGCCATGAGCGAGTTGTATTTCACTTACGCCGAACAGCGGCGGCTGCACGGCATGGACAATTTTGCCACGCCGTCGCGTTTCCTCAACGAAATACCCGCGCTGCTGATCGAGGAGGTCAGGCCCCAGGTGCGCGTATCGCGGCCGTTACAGACCGCCCGGTTTGCCTCCGAGCCGGTTCCCGGGGGGTTGCGCCTCGGCCAGCGCGTGCGCCATGCCAAGTTCGGCGAGGGCGTGATACTGAACGTTGAAGGCCAGGGCGCTCACGCCCGGGTCCAGGTCAACTTCGAACAGCCGGGCACGAAATGGCTGGTCCTCGCCTACGCCAACCTTGAAGTCATGTAGAATACTGCTCGTCTGACCATTGTCGGTTGCGGCGGTCCGGCTCAAAAAAAACATGAAAATTCTCATTCTAGGCGCCGGTCAGGTCGGCTCCACAGCGGCACAGAATCTCTCCCGCGAAGAAGCCAACGAAATTACCGTGGTCGATCAGAGGGGCGAAGTGCTGCGCGAGCTGCAGGATCGTCTCGATATCCGTACGGTACAGGGGCACGCCTCCTATCCCGAGGTGCTCGAGCGCGCCGGCGCCCAGGACACCGACATGATCATCGCGCTGACAAACAGCGATGAGACCAACATGGTCGCGTGCCAGCTTGCCTATACGCTGTATCACACGCCGACCAAGATCGCGCGAATCCGCGCTGCCGAGTACATCGCGCGTGACAACCTGTTCGCCAACGACTCGATCCCGGTGGATGTCGCGATCAGTCCCGAGCAGCTCGTGTGCGAGTACGTCGAGCAACTAATCCGCTATCCCGGGGCCCTGCAGGTCCTCAACTTCGCTAACGGTAAAGTGCGGCTGGTTGGCGTGCGCGCGCTTCAGGGTGGACCGCTGGTGGGCCAGCAGCTGCGAACATTGCGCGAACACGTTCCCGACGTGGACAGCCGCGTTGCCGCAGTCTATCGCGACGGAGAGAGCATACCTGTTGGTGGCGACACTCGTATCGAGGATGGCGACGAGGTCTTTTTCGTGGCAGCACGCAAGGACATTCGCGCAGTGATGAGCGAAATGCGCCGCCTCGAAGATCCCGTGCGGCGGGTGGTTATCGCCGGCGGCGGCAACATCGGATTCCGCCTCGCGCAGACGCTGGAACATACCAACCAGGTCAGCATCATCGAGCGCGACCCGGACCGGGCGCGTGAGATCTCGGAGAAACTCAGCCGCAGCATCGTGCTTTGCGGCGACGCCGCCGATGAGGATCTGCTGCTGGAGGAAAACATCGATAATGCCGATGTGTTCTGCGCACTGACCAATGCCGAGGAAGCCAATATCCTCTCCGCCATGCTGGCCAAGCGCCTCGGCGCCAACAAGGTCATGGCGCTGATCAATCGCCCCGCCTATACCGAACTGGTCGAGGCAGGAACGATCGATATCGCGATCTCGCCGCAGCAAATCACGATCGGGGCATTGTTGACGCATGTCCGCCGCGGAGACGTCGCCCGCGTCTACAGTCTGCGGACCGGCGCAGCCGAAGCGATCGAAGCGGTCGCGCATGGCGATCCGAAGACGAGCAAGGTCGTTGGCCGCAGTGTCGATGAGATCAAACTGCCGCCCGGTGCAACGATCGGCGCGATCGTGCGTGAGGAAGACGTGCTGATGGCGCATCATGATACGGTGATCGAGGAGGACGACCACGTCATCCTGTTCATGACCGAGCGAAAACAGATCAAAAAGGTCGAACGCCTGTTCCAGGTCGGCGTCACCTTTATTTAGGCCCGATGCATCTAAGAGCCGTTTTTCGCATCCTCGGCGTGCTGTTGATGGCATTCAGCCTGACGATGCTGCCGCCCATAGGCGTCTCCCTGTATTACCAGGACGGCACCTGGCTTCCCTTCACCGAGGGCTTCGTCGTCATTCTGGTCACCGGTCTCGCGGTGTTTGCAGTGGCCGGCAAGGAAAAGCCGGCGCTGCGCCTGCGCGACGGCTTCCTGATCGTGGCGATGTTCTGGGTCGTGCTGAGCGCCGCGGCCGCAATCCCGCTGCTGGTAGCCGGGCGCCCCGACCTGTCGACGACCGATGCGCTGTTCGAGGCAGTCTCAGGTCTGACCACGACCGGCGCGACGATTTTGATCAACCTCGACACGTTGCCGCGCTCAATCCTGTACTACCGACAGCAACTGCAGTGGCTGGGCGGGATGGGCATCATCGTTCTCGCGGTCGCTGTGCTGCCGATGCTCGGCGTTGGTGGCATGCAGCTCTATCGCGCGGAGACCCCCGGCCCGGTCAAGGACAACAAACTGTCGCCGCGGATCGCGCAGACCGCCAAATGGCTGTGGATGGTTTATCTGGGCATGACGGTCACATGCGGGTTCGCCTACTGGCTGGCCGGCATGGACCCTTTCGACGCGATTGGCCATGCGTTCAGCACCGTTGCGATTGGCGGTTTCTCCACCCACGATGCAAGTCTTGGCTACTACAGCCTGATCGGCCTTCCAGGCGCCGGCATCATCGAGATGGTGGCCGTGTTTTTCATGTTTGTTGCCGGCGCGAATTTTGCGCTGCATTTCGCCGCATTCTATCCGTTGTCGCGCTGGAAACCGCCGTCGTTCCGGCTCTACCTGCACGACAGCGAATTTCGCGCCTATGCACTGGGTCTCTCGCTTCTCATAGTCTTCGTCGTCGGCCGACTGCTGCAGAGCGGGCAGTACGAGGATATGTCGGAGGCCATTACCAAGGGCCTGTTCCAGGCCGTTTCCATGGCCACGACAACCGGATTTACCACTGACAATTACTCGGCATGGCCGGGCGCATTGCCGGTGCTGCTGATACTCGCGAGCTTTGTCGGTGGCTGTGCCGGCTCCACCGGTGGCGGCATGAAAGTCATCCGCTGGCTGCTTATCTACAAGCAGGGCCGGCGCGAGGTGATAAAGCTCGTCCACCCAAGCGCCGAGATTCCGGTCAAACTTGGCGACAAAGCGGTACCGAGTCGCGTTACCGAAGCGGTGTGGGGCTTCTTCTCGGTGTATGTACTGCTGTTCGGCCTGATGATGGTAATGATGATGGCGACCGGGCTCGACCAGGTCACCGCGTTCGCCGCGGTAACGGCGACGTTGAACAATCTCGGTCCCGGGCTCGGCGATGTCACCGCCAATTTCCGCGAGATCAATGACACCGCGAAATGGGTCAGCGTCGCCGCAATGCTGCTCGGGCGCCTCGAGATTTTCACGCTGTTCGTACTGGTCACCCCGACGTTCTGGCGGCGCTGAGGCGCCAATGAGCAGACGCGCCGCATTCGAGGACATCCTCGCAGCAGGACGCGACGATGCGTTATTACGGTTCGCGCTCGGACAGGCCTGTCTCGAGGAGAACGATGCGGAGGCCGCGATCAACCACTTTGGCGCTGCGATCACCCATGACCGGCACTACTCGGCGGCCTGGAAACTGCTCGGCCGAGCGCAGCAGGAGGCAGGCATGCCGGATCGGGCCGCGCAAACCTTTCGCGAGGGCATTGCCATTGCCAACGAAAAGGGCGACCGCCAGGCCGCCAGGGAAATGACGGTATTCCTGCGCCGTCTCAACAAGCAGCCGGGGCCGGCATGACCGCAGCGCCACTGCAATCGGCCTCATGAAACCGCTCGGTCTACTGTTGCGGTTTGGCA